>Ga0222654_1000048_pt1 | contig 110293 bp, 101 predicted proteins | sample AntAcemetagen421_FD_179805 | JGI IMG/M metagenome (GOLD analysis project Ga0222654, IMG submission 179805) | Saline water microbial communities from Ace Lake, Antarctica - #421 | ecosystem: Environmental > Aquatic > Non-marine Saline and Alkaline > Saline | place: Antarctica: Ace Lake...
TACCGAAAAATGCGGAACTATTGGTCAATGCCCAATATGGTATGGTAGAAGTAATTGACTTGCCCAAAACCCTTAACATACAGGCTAAATACGGTGGTGCAGATATCGCCTTAAGTGAGGCTTCAGTAGAGTCTTTGTGGGCTGCTACCTCATGGGGGCAGATTTATTCCAACCTATCTCAGGAAATGACCATAGGAGGCAATGACATGCTTGGCAAAGAAATGACCGCAAGAATCGAAAGGGGGAGCGGCAAAAAGATGATCAAAGTAGACTCAGAATATGGAAACGTCTTTCTCCGCAAAAACTAGACTATGAAGAAGCAAATTGTAAGCGTCATGCTATGCTCATTGTCGTTGCTGGTTTAATGAGATCCCCGCTTACGCTGGGATAACCAGACATGCCTTTAGGGGAGGCTCATTAGTTAATTTTTGTTCTTGACATGTTAAACTCTCTTAACTACTGTTAATATTTAGTCCTTAATGCAACATTTTTTCGCCAAAGCGCATCTATAGTACAAAGGCAATCAAAACTTCGGTAACTATTTTTTCAATCCGAGGTCTAGGAAAGAAAAATAGAGGCAATGTTTACTCAACCCACTTTGTATTTAGGAACCATGAACGGTCATCACAAAATCACACTCAGCGGTGTGGTATTCTATGTAGAGGAAGAATGCCGCAAGCTATTGACAGATCACCTTACCATTATTAACCGATCAAGCTCAGCGTTTCAATCAGAAGAAATGATTGATGAGCGCATGGCCGAAATGTTACTAGACGAATTGAAAGAAGAGGGTCAAGAGGTAATCACATCTAAAGCCGTAGAACATTTTATAGCACGAACAAGACATTTAAGATAGCCTGATTAGTTTTTGATTTGAGGTAAATTTAAGCAGGTGTTTTCTATCCCGATCCTAGCGGTACTCGTCAGGATCTTTTTTTGTAACCCGCTTGTGGGGGCGGCTGACTCTAGCTCGGTTTTACTAGATCAGGAAGATATATTTTACCTAATCACCCAAACCCTTTTTAATTTCTTCTGCCAGCTGGTAAACAGCCATGGCATACAAAGGGCTATGGTTGTAGCGTGTAATCACATAGAAGTTATAAAGGCCAAACCAGTATTCAGTATTACCATCCTTATCAAAAATCAACATTGTGGCAGGTAAGTCGGCTTGTAGTGCATCGGCAGGCTTAAAGCCTATCTTAGTGTAATCAGATACTTTGTTTTTAGGTCTAAGGACTTGTTTGTTCAGTTTCGTAATCTCCCGTGTCATTGCGGCTTTTGAAGTAATCGGTTGCCCCTTCTTCCAGCGGTGCACCTTCAAGTAATTTGCCACACTGGCAATTGCATCTTCTGGACTGTCCATCAGATCACGTGTTCCGTTCTCCTCAAAGCTTTTCGCATAAGCGATATAGCTACTTGGCATAAACTGACTGTAGCCCATGGCGCCAGCATAGGAGCCAAGCACTTTAGTGGCATCTAAGCTTTCGAGTTTAGAGAGGGTAAAAAACTTCTCCAATTCGGATTTAAAGAATTTACCACGTTTTGGATAGCCAAAGCCGAGCGTATAGAGGGCGTCTAATACCTTGTAAGAGCCTTTTATTCTTCCAAAGTATGTTTCTACACCAATAATCCCTAAAATGATTTCTTCGGGAATGCCCGAATCGGTGCTTACTTGTGCTAGTGTAGACTTGTGTTCTTTGTAGAAAGCGATCCCGGCATCGATTCTTCCTTGTTTGATAAAGATTTTACGATAGCGTTCCCAAGTCATGGTACCTTCAGCAGGCTTTGAAATCTTTTCGATGATTTCTGGCTGAAACTCGGCTTGGTTTAAAATTCTCATTACCTCTTCCTTGGAAAAATTCTTGTTTTTAGCGGCAAATTCGGTTGCAAATTTTTCGACAGCAGCAGGATCAACCTGTGCAAAGGATGCTAAAGTGACCAGAGAAATAAGAATACCCAGAAGTGGTTTACGCATAGGGGTGTAGTATGAATTTCAAATATAGAACTCGTTCGATAGAGTCAAAACGCTTATTAGAAATACGGTAGCTTAATTTAGCTATGAGCCATGAGTTATGAGCTTCTGACCTCCAGTTTCTCTCATTCGTTGGCTTCTCTTTAGGGATTGAAGGCTTTTAGGTTAACACTTTACGGTAAACTATACGCTTCCAACTCCCGACTTCCATCTTTTTTCTATCTTTCTAGCATGTTTAGTGCCAAGGATATTGAAAAGTTTCGAACTGAAACGGATGGGGTTCAAAAAGTCATTCATTTGAACAATGCAGGAAGTTCTCTTCCCCCGAACGCTGTCCGAGATGCGGTGATCCAATATGTCGCGGAGGAAGCTACCTATGGGGGCTACGAAACGCATACTAAGTACTTTGAGCAAATCGAACTGACTTATGATGTGATAGCTAAGCTGATCAATGCGTCAAGAGAAGAGATTGCTTTGGTTGAAAATGCTACTGCAGCATGGAATGGAGCCTTTCAGGCCATCGATTGGCAAGATGGGGACGAGATTATCACGAACCAGTCTGACTACGCGAGTAATTATATCGCTTATCTACATCACCCATGCGATTTGGAGATCAAAGTGATTCCCAATTTGCCAAATGGTGATCCAGATTTGGAAGCCTTTGAGGCCTTGATCACTTCCAAAACTAAGTTGGTGTCCATTACCCATATGCCCACCAATGGGGGCTTAGCGGCACCGGCCGAGGCCATCGGTAAGATTTGCAAAAGGCATAACGTACTCTATCTGCTAGATGCTTGTCAGTCTGCTGGCCAATATCCTTTAGATGTGAAGGCTATTGGTTGTGATATGATGTCTGTGACAGGGCGTAAGTACCTCCGTGGGCCGAGAGGAACTGGGTTTTTGTATGTTAGCAAAGCCGTACTACCCGAACTGAGTCCATACTATTTGGATTTACATTCTGCCAATTGGACGGGTAAGGATTCCTATGAAATTAGATCGGATGCTCGGAAATTTGAAAGCTGGGAGGGAAGTAGAGCGAATACTATGGGACTCAAAGTAGCCTGTGAATATATCCTTGAAATTGGGATTGAGAATATTTGGAAACGTGTTCAGCACTTAGGAGACTATCTAAGGACTGAGCTTTCGGTACTCGAAGGCGTACATGTACAAGATATTGGCTCAGTGAAAAGTGGGATTGTTTCAGTCACTGTGGATGGCAAGTCTGCCAATGAAGTCAAAGAATATCTTTCCAAAAAGATGATTAATGTGTCGTGGAACGGTGTATCTAATACTTATTTAGATATGACGGCACGCGGCTTAAGCGAAATCGTTCGCGCTTCGGTACACTATTATAATACAGAGCAGGAGGTGGATGCCTTAATTAAGGAGTTAAAGCAGCTTAGCTAATAGCTCTTTCACTATTTTAGCCGCTACCATACCTGTTACACCATTGATATCACGGTCAGGGTTGTATTCCACAACATCACAGCCGACAATATTGGCATCGAGTTTCTGAATCATGTTGATCGTTTCTCGCGTGCTCAGTCCGCCCGGTTCGTGATGTGACACGCCAGGTGCAAAGGCCGGATCTAGTACATCCATATCGAAGGTGATATAGACTGGGCCATCGAATTTCATATTAATCTCAGAAGACCAATCTTTCATTTCGATGACATTTACACCAAAGCGATCCGCTTGTTCTTTCTGATGAGACGTCATGGTGCGAATACCAATCTGGGTCAAATGTTTCGCCAAGCCATTCTCCATGATGCGCGCAAAAGGGCAGGCATGTGAATGCTTATTGTCGTCTAGTTCGTCATAGAGGTCGCCATGCGCATCGAATTGGATGATGTGGAGGTCAGGGTGCTTTTCAGTCATGGCCTGCATGATGGGGTAGGTCATGGAGTGATCGCCACCTAAAGAAAATGGGAGGGCAACCTGCGCAAGTATCTCTCTAATGGGCGATCCAATGTCAAAGTAATCTTTCGGAGATGCATTTCCGCACCATTTGATGCGTGGGTGCTCATTAAGATTATTCAGGTCTTCGGTAAAGAAATTAGCAGAGTCAGACTCCAGTGATTCAATAATCAATTCTGGAGCCTTCGCTGGACCTCGTAGAAAGGAAGAATTTTCGTCAAAAGGAATCCCAATCAGGGCGATGTCATTTGCTGTTAGCTTATCAATTGTACTCCTTTCGATGCCCATTACTTCTGCCAGTTATCTCTAAGTGTTACCGTTCTGTTGAAAATTAAGTTTTCGTCAGTTGATTCTTTGTCTACAATAAAGTAGCCTTGTCTTTCGAATTGGAAGAAATTACCCGGTTTAGCATCTGCTAATGAAGGCTCAAGCAAAACACCTTTGTTGATCTCCAATGAATTTGGATTCAAGTGATTGGTGAGGTCGTCATCGATCTTATTCAAGTTCTCAGTAGTAAAGAGCCTATCGTACATTCTAATTTCGGCTTTGACGGCATGATCGACAGAAACCCAACCTAATGTGCCTTTTACTTTCTTTCCACTTGTATCGTGCCCACTACGTGTCTCTGGATCGTACACGCAATACAACTCAGTGATGTTACCTTCAGCATCCTTTTCAAAGCCAGTGCACTTCACAATATATCCGTATTTCAATCTTACTTCACGATCTGGCCCTAAACGATACCACTTCTTCGGAGAAGGAGGGTTTTCCAAAAAGTCACCTTGCTCGATATAGATTTCTCTAGTCAGTGGCATTTCGCGTGACCCGGCAGCTTCGTCACCTGGATTATTCACTGCAGGCATCATTTCAGTTTTGCCTTCAGGCCAGTTGGTGATCGTCACTTTTAGCGGATCAAGAATACCAAAAACACGATTCGCTTTCTTGTTCAAATCTTCACGAATGCTATGCTCTAAAAGGGCAATATCTGTAATGCCATCGCGTCTGGCAACGCCTACTTTATGAGCAAAGTTCTTAATTGATTCAGGTGTATAACCTCTTCTTCTAAAACCAGAGATGGTAGGCATACGCGGATCGTCCCAACCATTTACATGACCTTGTTCTACCAATTGTAAAAGCTTACGCTTACTGACAATGGTATAGCCTAAGTTCAATCGAGCAAACTCAGTCTGTTCTGAAGGAAAAATATTTAGCGCATTAATCATCCAATCATACAAAGGCTTATGGTCCCTAAATTCCAGGGTACATAAACTATACGTTACGTGCTCTATAGAGTCTGACTGCCCATGGGCAAAGTCATAATTGGGATAAATGCACCATTTGTCACCCGTTCTGTGGTGGTTTACTTTTTTGATTCTGTAGATGATCGGATCCCTCATGTGCATATTAGGAGAGTCCATGTCAATTTTCACCCTTAGTACGCGGCTACCTTCTTCGCAAGCGCCACTGCGCATGGCTTCGAAGCGGTCAAGATTTTCCTCAACTGAAAGGTCTCTATAAGGACTTTTAATGCCAGGGATGGTGGGGTTGGTCTTACCTGCACTAATTTCTTCAGCACTTTGGTCATCGACATACGCTTTCCCGTCTTCGATTAACTTAATAGCATAAATATATAGTTGATCGAAATAGTCAGAGGTGAAGAGGGGTTTGTCGCCATAGTCATAGCCCAACCAATTGATATCCTCAATAATGGCATTTACATACTCCATGCTCTCTTTTGCAGGATTAGTGTCGTCAAAGCGGAGATTGCATTTGCCGTTGTATTTTTCTGCTAGCCCGAAGTTCAATACAATAGACTTAGCGTGACCGATGTGTAGGTAGCCATTTGGCTCCGGAGGGAAACGCGTCTGGACAAAAGAATTTTTACCTGATTTAAGGTCTTCCTCTATCATTTGCTCAATAAAGTTGAGCGATTCTTTGTTTTCGTTTCCCACCATTTTCTGTCTAACTGAATAGAGTGCAATTTTAGTGAAAACCGTTGAATTCAGCTTGTTAAATAGCGTTTATTTCAGTTAATGAAAATTGACAATCCCAAAGAATCAGGGAGGTAGTAGTGTACTCTTTTAGAGTAGGTTAGCTATGATTGTGTATAAACTTGTGGATAACCCAGTGGATAAGTATGTGAATAACCGAGTGGGAAACTTGTTGAAAACTAGAGGGTTACAATGTTTGCAAGTAAAGATATGTAAAGTACCTTAGGTATACCAAGTGAGGGATAAAGAACAGAAGCCTAGCTTCAGTCTCTCTTCGGGAGAAGCCCGAAAAAGTGTAGTGAAAGGGTTAACATGTAAATGTTAATCTGAGACAGTCAGAGTGATACTGTTAGTATTTATCCAGATCGTAAGTGACGGATTGAATACCGGAAATTTCTTCAGGGAAAATTTCCAGGTGTATGTGATCACTACTTTGAAAGGGAGTAATCATAAGACGTTCTAAAAATCTTTCTATGAAAGGTGATTAGGCAGCATTTTAACAGTTGACTTTAATGAAAACTGAGCAATCAGGAATAGTTCTAGTCAGGAAAGTACTTCGGTACACACCTTATCACTGTCAACGATTACTGGAAACAGTGATTGACATGCGCTCGCAAGAGCATATGGAACATGTGGAGATTACTTTTGGGTAGTTTTTACAAAGAACGTTGACAAATCTGCAGAGATATATAAGACTGCAAAAGCCTCACATAGCCGATTGGTGCTGAGCACCAAACTATAGGTGAAGCCGTAAGAAGACAGCGTTTAGACTTGATTGCTTGGGCCTTCAAGTTTGAACAAAGTTCTGAACAGTAACTTGGCATCTTTAAATAGTTCATACTATTTAAAGATGAGCAGGGGGTGAGCAATCATCCCCTGTTTTTGTTATTTGGGGGTATTTGAAAAAATACTGAAAAAGACCACTGGGGAGTGGTCTTTTTTTTTGCTCATTTCTAAACTTTTTTTAAAAATATTCGTTGTGATACTAGTTTTAATAATAGTAATACTATTATTTAGGATAGTTAATTATCACACTTCACTAGACATGGCGCTACTTAGGCTTGAAATGAATGCTAAACTTTTTTTGCGCGATCCGCAGGAAACAGATTTAGGAAGAAAGATTATTGATCAATCCATTCGGATGATTGATGAGCTGGGCTTGGAGGCCTTTACCTTTAAAAAGCTGTCCATTGCTATTGATTCTACAGAAGCATCTATTTATCGCTACTTTGAAAATAAGCATAAACTGCTAGTCTATCTTATCGCTTGGTATTGGAACTGGTTGGAATATAGAATCGACTTCGAAACACATAACGTAAAATCCCCGGAAGATAGGTTAGCCATTGCATTGAGGTTAGTTACCGAGCAAAAGTCTTATGACCTATCTTTCCCTTCGGTTGATGAGTCTGCTTTGCAAAGAATTATCACTAATGAATCAGATAAGACTTATCTTACAAAACAAGTGGATAGCGATAATCGAGAAGGTCTTTTTAGGGGTTTTAAAACTATTTGTAAGCGCATTGCTGATATGATCAAGGAAATCAATCCATCTTACCAATATGCGCATGCCTTGGTAAGCACTGCATTGCAATCTGCCCATCAGCAAGTGTTTTTTGCAGAGCACTTACCATCTTTGACTGAGCATGATCCTAGACGAGGGGATATCTATCAGCAGAATTACGTGTTTCTTTTAGAACTCATTCAAAAAGCTATTAAGGAATAAAGCTAAAGCATATGACGAATCAGCACATTGCCAATTCCATTAAGGAGATTTCGGTTTTATTGAGTGACAACCTTGAAGAGGCTTTATTACAAGACCTTCAAGTGAATGCAAAGTCTTATGCTATAGATGAGGCCTTTGAATTTAAGCGTGACTTGATCGAAACAGCTAATAAGATCAGGATTGTGCTTTTGGATCAGTCATTAGCTGGGGGAGATTTAGCAACCTTCATAAAAGATGTCAATATTCCTTTGATAGCGCTCAGGCAGTCGGCCGATGGTTTTGCCCCAGTCATTCTTACAAAAGAAAAGCGAACTATAAAGGTTGTAGAGATAGGAGAAGATTCTACGAAGGAACTTATTTACGAAGATGTTAAGGATCAATTCATACAAGATGCGGAAGGCGAAATAATGCTCCTTGGTGCATTTAGTTATCGTAGTTTGGTTTCTGAACATGACGAAGGTGAAATACCTAAACCACTCTCTCCTGTCAAACGCCTTATTCGCCTGTTGAGTGAAGAGAAAAGAGACATCTTCTACATTTTTGTATACGCTGCATTTGTCGGTATTGTATCGCTAACCTTGCCTTTAGGTATTCAGGCCACAGTAGAGCTAGTTTCTGGTGGTGTAGTATTCAGTTCGATCTATCTATTGATAGGACTTGTGCTCTTAGGAATACTTGCATCGGGGGGACTGCAAATTATGCAAATCACTCTGGTGGAATACTTGCAACGAAGAATCTTCACCAAAGCGGCATTGGAGTTCACTTTCAGGATTCCAAGGATGAAAATTGAATCACTGAATAATCTTCATGCTCCGGAATTAATCAATCGCTTTTTTGATGTATTAACGATCCAAAAAGGGCTTCCGAAGTTATTAGGAGACTTGGTTTCGGGAATCATTCAAATTCTTTTTGGTTTGGTATTGCTTTCGTTCTACCACCCATTCTTTGTATTCTTCGGTTTAGTACTCATTTTAACACTTTTGCTGATCTTCAGGTTGACGGGCCCAAAAGGACTTCAGTCATCTATTAAAGAATCTAAGTATAAATATAAAGTGGTGTACTGGTTAGAAGAAATTGCCAGAACGCTTAATTCATTCAAAATCTCAGGTAACACCAATCTTCCAGTAAAAAAGACTGAGTATAATGTTAATAATTACTTGATTAACAGAAAGGTACACTTTAAGGTGCTTGTAAATCAGTACATATATATCGTATTATTTAAAGCTGCGATTACAGGTGGCTTGCTGATTATCGGTACGTCTTTGGTCATCAATCGTGAAATCACGTTGGGTCAATTTGTAGCTGCAGAAGTAATCATCATATTGATTTTAAGTTCTGTTGAGAAAATCATTACCTATATGGATGTTGTGTATGACATGCTAACAGCGGTTGATAAGATAAGCCAAGTCACAGACTTGCCGCTTGAAAAAGTTGGGGGTATCGACCTAAATAATGAAGAATTAAACAAAGGCTTTTCGATTCGATTGAAAAATCTGAGCTATACTTATCCAGAGGCCAAATCTCCTGCTATTCATAGTATCACCACCGGTTTTTCTTGTGGTGAGAAGATTTGTATTTCTGGTGGTAATGAGTCGGGAAAGACTACTTTGACTAATACTATTTCAGGGATAAACCTGAACTTTGATGGATCGCTTACTATAAACGATTATAGTATGAGGGATTTAGACTTAACGAACTTGAGAGATAAGGTGGCTAAAAATGTTTCGTCTGAAGATATTTTCGAGGGAACGATTTTAGATAACATTGTGGTGGGTAAACCACAAATTTCTACTCGAGATGCCGTTGAGGCAATTAATCTTGTAGGCCTTGCAGACAAGATTAATATGCTTCCTGATGGTTTGAGTACACAAATCATCAGTGGGGGAAAAGGTTTTTCGAGCAGCTTTGTTCATAAGCTAATTCTAGCAAGATGTTTAGTCAAAAAACCTAGACTATTGATTTTGAATGACTTCTTTGCGTCCTTCCAGAGGTCTGAAAAGGAAAATTTACTTAATGTCGTTACCACAGCAGCGGAGTGTACTTTAATAGCCGTGTCAAATGACCCAATGGTGATGGCCGCTTGTGATCGCGTAATCGTAATGGAAGCAGGAACTATAATTGCCGAAGGCACTTTTACAGAGCTATTGTCTGAAGGATATTTAAATAAAATCATTAAAGTCTAAGCCATGTTGAATCTATCAGAAAATCAAAATCAGAAGATACAGCATGATCAGAGTGTTTTGTTTAAAACACTCGGCTCTCCTAAATCTGGGCGCAAGCTGGCTAAGATCTTGTTGTCGGTGACCTTCATGTTCTTTATCCTACTCTTTTTACCATGGCAGCAAAACATTCGAGGTAATGGGCGACTAACGGCCTTTAGTCCTAGTCAGAGACCACAATCCGTTGAAACGGCTATTGCTGGGAGAATTCAAAGCTGGAATATAAGAGAAGGCCAGCAAGTCAATAAAGGAGATACTATTCTTACTCTATCAGAGATTAAGGATAAATTCTTCGATCCTGAGCTTTTGGAGAGAACACAAGAGCAAATTGAGGCTAAAGAGTCCAGCATCGAATCGAAAAAGGATAAGGTTGATGCCTTAAATAGACAGATATCTGCATTAAATGATTTATTGATCATAAAACGTGAGCAAGCTCAGAATAAACTGAAGCAGACTGAATTCAAGTTGATTAGTGATAGTGTTGATTTTGAAGCGGAAAAGATAAGGCTTGCCAACCAAGAGAATATATACGAACGAAACGTTAAGCGTAATGAGCGTGGTAACATTGCTCTGACTAAGATTCAGGAAATTGAGTCTAAACTCCAAGAGGCTAAAATGAAGCTAGCTAGTGCCGATAATACGTTTGAAGCAAGTAAACAGGAGGTTGTTAATGCAAGGGTTGGTATTGCAGCCACTGAAGCAGAAGTGTTGGATAAAATCAGCAAAGCAGAGTCTGATAGAGAAAATACACTTGCTGAAATATATGACGGGGAAGGAAGTCTTGCCAAGCTTGTTAATGAATATGCCAATTTCAGCATTCGTAACGAGCAATACCAGGTAGTAGCACCTCAAGATGGGTTTATCGTTCGGGCCATGAAAGCCGGTATTGGAGAAACTATTAAAGAAGGAGAATCCGTTGCTACCATTATGCCTGAGAATCCGGCATTGGCAGTTGAGATGTTCGTTCAAGCCATGGACGCACCTTTGATTGCACAAGAAAGAAAAGTAAGAATCCAATTTGATGGATGGCCTGCGTTGCAATTCTCAGGCTGGCCAAACGTGTCGGTTGGTACCTTTGGTGGAGTTGTGAAAGTTATCGATAGAGTGGATAGTAAGGGAGGGCTGTACCGAATTTTGGTAACACCAGATCCTGATGATGAGCCATGGCCTGAGCAATTGCGTATGGGTTCTGGTACTAAAGGCTGGGTGATGTTGGACAACGTAGCCGTATGGTATGAAATCTGGCGTCAGTTGAACGGCTTCCCACCAAGTTTATATGAAGCCCCTGCTGACGGAGAAGCAAAGAAAGATGTTAAGACCGCTAAGAAATAATCTATGAAAAAAGCGCTCATTTTTTCATGGATATGCTTTAGTGCGTTTCTGCTACCACAAACTATGGTCGGTCAACAGATCAATGTAAAATCCCTTGATGATATGTTAGCTGACAATAGGGCGGATACTTCTTTGGTGTTATCTCTAGAGAACTTTGTCACTATGGTCCTGCTTAATCATCCGATAGTGAAGCAAGCAGACCTTTTGCCGGAGACCGCTAAACAAGAGATTCGACTAGCAAGAGGTGCTTTTGACCCAAAATTGAGTTCGTCTTGGGATGTAAAAAATTTCGATGATAAAGAATATTTTGATCTCTTCAATACTACTTTGAAAGTACCCACATGGTTTCCGATAGACCCGAAGATCAGCGTAGATAGGAACAGAGGGCAGTTCGTGAATCCAGAAAACCAAATTCCACTTCCAGATGATTTTAGACAAGTCACAGCAGGCGTTAGTCTTCCAATAGGCCGTGGATTATTAATAGACCAGCGTAGAGCTACTGTCCGGCAAGCTGAGATTTTTAGTAAAATCACAGATGCCGAGCGTATTAAACTCATTAATAAAGTATTACTTTCTGCATCAAAGGACTATTGGGAATGGTACTTTACTTTCTACAATTTCTTACTTGTAGAAGAGAGTTTAAGCATCACGCGAGATATTTACCAGCGCGTGTTAGATGACTTTGAATTTGGCGAAGTAGCTGCAGTCGATACCGTTCAAGCTGCGAGTAAGCTTGTCGAACGACAAGTTGAACGACAGTCCGCATTGATTGATTTCAGGCGAGCTGGTCTTGTGTTGTCTAATTATCTCTGGGGAGATCTCGAAGAGCCGATGGAAATCGGTGATGGGGTCGTGCCTGATCTAGACTTTCAAATGAATATGCTTGGAGCAGCGTTGTCACTCGATAGTCTGGAGAGTTTAGCCTTACAGCAACATCCTGAGCTAGTGAAAACTAACTTAAAGTTAGATCAACTAGAGGTTGAGAGAAGGCTAGCAAGGGAAAACTTGAAACCAAGAATTGATGTAAACTATAACCTGCTTAACGCTCCAATTAACTCGGGAGGAGATTTTGTAGAATTGCAGCTAAGGAATAACTACAAGTTTGGTGTCGAGTTTGAGTTCCCTCTTTTTCTCAGAAAAGAACGCTCGAAGTTGAGGCTAACAAAAATTAAGATTGAACAAACCGGATTCGAACTGAGCCAACTAGAAAGAGAGATTATCAATGAAATTAGGGCATCATCTTTCGAGCTTGACAATACCCAAAGCATGCTCGGTTTAATGCAGCAATCCGTTGAGTTTTCTAAAGCCGTGCTAGAAGCTGGTATTTATGATTTAGAAGAAGGTGAAAGCGATCTATTTAAGATCAATTTGTTGCAGGACAAACTGCTTGAAACTCAAATAAAATTGATGAAGATGAGAGCTAATATGGAAAAAGCCAGAGTCACACTCTATTGGTCTGCAGGTTTGCCGTATCTCAATTTTAATCAGGACAGTGCGAATTAATTAGTTGCTTCTACCGGAACAGTTTATTGCATTAACGTGTTAAAGATTAACTTTGACCCAGAAAAAAACATTGAAATGGAAAGACAACAAGTAACCGCAAAAAGATCATTAACTCAAGAAACTGAGGATTTACTCAACCGCCAAATCATGATGGAAGGCAGCTCAAGCGCTTCATATCTATCCATGGCTTCATGGTGTGAAATGACAGGTTATGAGGGATCTGCAAAGTTCTTATATCTACATTCAGATGAAGAGAGAGCGCATATGCTCAAGATCTTCCATTACGTAAATGAAGCTGGCGGACACTCTATCCAACCAGCGATTACTGACATTAAGCATCACTACACTTCATTGAGAGAAGTTTTTGAAACCATTCTTGACCATGAAATTGCAGTGACTAATTCAATCAATGAGATTGTGAACCACTGCTATGAAATAAAGGATTTCACGACTATGAACTTCTTGAACTGGTTTGTAGAAGAGCAAAGAGAAGAAGAAACACTTGCGAGAAGAGCGGTCGAATTATTCGACCTTATTGGTGAAGATGGTGTTGGTCTATGGACGATCGACAAAGAGATTCTTAACCTTATCAGTGGCGCTGATAGCGCTCCTCAAGCTTAAACCTTTTCCATGCTAAATTCCTTCAAAGAAACTTTAATCAGTCTAGGCCTTGAGCCTGGCTTGATTGAAGAGATCAGTCAGCAGGGCAAGGCGAAAACCTTAAAGGCTGAAGAACTCCTGATAAGCCCAGGTGCTGCTGCCAACGCCATGCCTATGGTGATTTCTGGAACGCTTCGAATCATGAGGGAAGATGAAGAGGGAAATGAGGTATTCCTTTATTACTTGGAAGGTGGCGATGCATGTGCCATGTCCATCAGTTGTTGCTTGAGTAATCAGACCAGCCAGTTCAAGGCCATAGCAGAGTCAAATTCAGAACTTTGGATGGTGCCCATGGCCTTAGTAGATACTTGGATGGCAAAATATGGTTCCTTCAGGAAGTTTGTTATCGATTCATACCAAAATCGGTTTGATGAACTGATGCAAACCATAGACAGTATTGCGTTCATGAACATGGATGAGCGACTGATGAAGTTCCTCTTGGACAAGAAGCAAAGCTCAGGCTCTTTCGTCATTGAGAAAACGCATGAACAAATCGCTCAAGAATTGAGTACTTCAAGGGTGGTAATCTCCCGGCTTCTCAAGAAGCTTGAAAAAGAGGATAAGGTAGAGCTCTATCGAAATAGGATAGAGGTACTTTAGTCTGGCCCTTCAAAACACCTTTGCTATCAAATAACTTAATTTATTGAGACATTAACTTCTCTTGAACCTGAGCTCTATAGGACCGGCTAATGGGAAGCTCATTCCCACTGATGTCCACAGTTTCCTTTGTGAAAGACGAAATATGCTGTGTGTTGATGATATAGGATCTGTGAATTCTTAGGAATAATTCTGAAGGCAAACTTTCTTCAAGTTTTGAAAGCGTTTCTCTAGTAATGATTAAGTCTTGCGTTGTGTGAATCTTCAGGTTGTCGCTAAGACTCTCAATGTATAAGACTTCAGCCAGTTTGATTTTGATCATTTTTCGATCAGAGCGAACAAAAAAGTGATCTGGTTTCTCAGTCTTCAAATCACTAATTGCTCCATTAGTGCTGAAGGATTTATACTTTTCAATGGCTTCCTTAAATCTTTCTGGCCCTATTGGTTTGAGTAGGTAATCAATCGCTCTTAGGTCAAATCCTTCTACAGCATAATCTCGAAAAGCTGTTGTAAATATTATGCTAGTGTTCTTATTCAATGTTTTTGCCAAGGCCAAGCCAGATATTTCTGGCATTTCGATATCCAGAAAAATGAGGTCGATCTGTTGGCTGGCCATAGTATTGATCGCCTCAATAGCATTCTTACATTGGGCAACCAATTGAAGTTCAGGGTAGTCTTGAATATAGATGTCAATCACCTCACGAGCCCTTGGCTCATCATCGACAATAAGGCACTTGATCTTATTCATGCATTGCTGGTTTGAGTCCACTAATTTCAAGATTTACTTTGAACATATTGGCTTCCTGGCAGATGTTTAATACATGCCTTTTTGGATAAAGCATGGCCAATCTTTTTTGAATGTTTTGTAGCCCCAAACCAGGTTGGTAAACCTTGTCAACGCATGAATTATGAATACTGAAGGTCAGATGATCTTGGGTAACTGTCAGTTTGGCTTCTACTAATTGCTCTGCTGAAATGGATTTGCCGTGCTTGAAAGCATTCTCGATAAACGGCATTAGTAGCATGGGTGCAATTTCATAATCCTCATTATCTAATACTGTCTCAAAATCCACTTTCAAAGTATCTTCAAAGCGCGTTTTCTCTAAATCAATATAGGTAGAGATATGGTTGATTTCTTTTTTTAGCGCTACAGTAGGCTGATCTACTTGGTAAAGTATATAGTCCAATAGACCTGATAGTTTTAGGATGGTTTCAGGTGTTTCTTTAGCCTTGGACAAAGCCAAACTATAAAGGGTATTCAGGCTATTGAATAGAAAATGTGGATGAAGCTGACTCTTGAGAAAATCGAGCTCCTGCTTTTTCATGATTAAATTACTTTCTGCTAGCTTCTTCTCTACGCTCAGTTTATCCAATAAGGCAAGTTGTCGATGCTTCCAAAGGCTCACAAAACTTACCATGAGTACAATGGAGAACATTGCTGTAAGCAAGAAGGGATAGTTTCTGCTAGCGATAGGCATTTCGTCAATGGTCAGGCCAGGGATATACCCTACTACTATAATTAGAAAGGATAAGGTTAAAATGGTACTGGCTAAAAAAGTCAAAAGTGACCATGAAATAAAGGGTACAAGCTGATTTGTCAGCACATACTTAGGAATCAATCTGTAAACAAATACGAGGCATGTGACGAGTGTAATCGGCATAAGCCCTGCCATAAAAATGACATTGTATTTTAAGCTGACCGATCCGTAGCTAAGTAAAAATTGAAGGCAAGCACTAATTGTTGCCATCAGTATTATATAGCGAGTCTGACGATATTTTGGTGCTAATAGCAATTCCATATACTCACAAATAACTCATTTAAAATGAGCTGTGCTTCCTTTTGCGGTAGATGACTAAAGCAGTAAGGTGTTTGGTCAATTCTACCTTTAGTTTAGACAGTTTTGCATCGCTATGTCCGTTTACCCATCTAAATCTTCGAAGTGCTTGTCTAAATATGTCGTCTGTCTCAAATGAAATGATCAACCAAAATTATACCTTAGACTTGTCTCATTAATCGAACAGATAAATCGAGAATGATGAAAAAGATATGTCTAATTTTTATGTTGGCCTTGACTACTCAAGTTATCATGGCCCAGTCAAAAGGAGATTCTCTGAGAAGGATAGGTGCTGTAGAGGCAGCTTATATGGCTTACGGAGCTGAGTTTTATCAAGACCCAAGTAATGCAGATGTTGCTTACAAGCTAGCCAGTACGTTGGCATTGACAAACCAAGTAGATACTTCCTTCTTTTTCTTAAACATTGCCCTTCAGCAGAACAATAGTTTGAGGCCATTATCTGATAGTGATTTATTGAATCTATCTATGGACGCGCGATGGGCTACCGTTGAGCAAGCTCAGTTGAGTAAGTATCAGGAAATTAATGGAAAGTTGAAAAAACCTGAATATGCACTGAAGCTTATTCGGATGATAATAAAAGACCAAGCTTTGGATTATCATATGGATTTAGGCAAAAGAGATTTTGCAAAAAATGGATATGCACCCCATTGGTTCTTTATGATCAACAAAACCAAGAGTGAATTGAATGCTCAAAATCTTGAAGAAATGAATAAGCTTCTCGCCCAATATGGCTGGCCTAGATATTCAGATGTAGGTGATTTGGCTGCTGACGCTCCCTTATTGGTCATCAATCATCACGAGAGTGAGGAATTCCGAATGCAATATATTGATCGAATTAAGGAGGCTTGTTTGGCTGGTGAGGGAAGTTGTATGGAGTTCGCTAAAATTCATGACAGAATTCTTGTGAACACGGACCGACCACAGACTTATGGAATGCAGTTTAAGTTTAATCGTGGGGTACTGGAGCCATTTCCTATTGAGAACCCTGAGACGGTAGACAGAAGAAGGAAGGAAATCGGTTTAGAACCATTGGCTGTCTATCTAAAACGAAAAATCAACTACGACTGGAAAGTAATTCAGAAGGATTGATTGTTGACAATCCAAGCAAGTACTAGTCTTTATAGAACGTTAGTATGTCTTCTAGCTTAGCTGCAGAATCGGAAAGCCCGCCTTTACGATTTCTCATCAACCAAAGCTTCTTGTGACTTTCAATAAGGACGGCTAAATCAGCGCTTAGCTCTGCTCGTTGTGCTAGTGGAATGCTTTTCGTTTGTTGGTCTTCGGTTCTTAATCGAGCTATGCCTAGATCAATACTATGCATTGCGAGAGCTGCCGCTTGTTTAAGTTCTGGTGCAATGAATTCGGCATCAAAGGACGTAGGAACTGCACCATTAAGTGTTTCTAGTGCTGCTAGAATGGTGCTTCTTGTAGCTTCTAAGTTCTCAATAGTCAATTCCTTGGTTTGGTAATTGCCTTGCATAGTCCATAGGTGTCTCCTAAGTAGCAAGTGAAATGCATTCGCATTTCCTTTTGGGATTTTAGTGTCTAAATACGCGTTACCTAATTGTAAAACGGCTTTTGCGGTATTGCCAGTTTTGTCTTTGAACACATAATGGTTCAATTGAAATTCAAGATGGTCTAATGATTCTTCCTCATGGTTCCATCCATAGCTTGCTCCCAATAGTATGCTCGGATAGACCACTGAAAGTGGTTGCCAATGCCCGTGATCTCCCCAGTTGGTGTTCAGATATCCTTTAGCACCATTCTCTTTACCTGAAAGGGCTGCATTCTCCAAGTTCCCAAACGCGTTCTTATTTCGCCCAATAAGAGATCTCCATGAGGAGGTGCCAGGGCATACGTAAAAGTCAACGCCTGACTCCTTGAATTTCGGTAGCTCTTTGTCAAAGGGATGGTCATCTTCATATCCCCAGACTAGGGCGGTCATATCATCTGGAATTTCACTGATCAATTCTGGATGATTGAGTATGATGTCGCCCCAAAACTGAGTTTTTACTCCAAGTCGATTGGCCTCTGCATTGAGCTTTTTTAGATAGTTAATATAGACTTTGCCTTTACCGATCTTGTCGCATTCGGCCTTAGATTTTCCTTCACAAAGTTCCACTGTTTCATCGCCACCAATATTGAAAAACGGACTAGAAAAGTTGGGTAAGACTTCGGCATACAAAGACTTCATTAATTCTAACGATTCTGGATTGGTAGGATCGAGACTGGTACGCTTTCGTTTACCCCAAACTGTCTGGCAATCGTCAGGGCATTCCGCTAAATCTAAGTACTCATCATGTTTGAGCCAGTTTTCCATGTGCCCAAATGAGTTTTGATTAGGCACTAAATCGATATGCCTTGCCTTGCAATACACGTCAAGTAGTTGAATTTCTTCAGCAGTAAGCGGGCTTGAGTTCTCCCAAACAACTTCATGCTCTTTGTAAGCATAGGTATGCTCAGTATAAAGTTGCAATTCGTTTATTTTCCAGTCAGAGAGTTGATCTATCAGGCGATAGAGACTTTCCATCGTAGGGACTTTGTCTCTACTGATATCGAGCATATAACCTCTTTTTTCAAAGTCAGGCCAGTCTTTTATACTGAGGCAGGGTAGAGGCTTTCCTTCATTAATTGCATACTCTAATAATTGCAGTATCGTCTGTTTGGCATAATACAAAGCGATAAGACTATGGCCAGTTACTGAAACCTGATCGTCTTGAATACTTAGTAGGTAACCTTGATCAGGCAAATTGATAGCATCGAGTTTAAAGCTGAAGTTGATGCCGTTGGATATGGGTTGGGCGATTGATATTTCTCCCATTAAATCAACCTTTCTCAGGGCGAGAACGAAGTTCTTTAGTTGGCCAGCTTGTTTGTCGATTTGGGAAAAACATCCTTCTTCAATATTGATCTCTTGTGGAGGATTGACCAGGTACTTATCAAGGTCATTTGCGATCGCGTTGATCGATATTAGTACGCTAAGACAAAGCAGGGTGATGTATTTCATGTAGCCTTTCAAATTCTTTCAAAAGGTAGCAAATATGCCTCCAAAAATGAATTAGAGCCATGAATAAACGTTCCCAAAACTATTAAATCGTTTTTATCCTATGCGACACTTCTGCGAAACAGATATGATGCGATAAGTCCGAAAAGGCCAAAAGCTGCTAGCAGCCCAAAAAGATACTGATGGCCTAGTTCCCCGGGGTTATTATCTAATATGAATCCCATCACTGGTCCCATGAAAATATCAGGGGTATAACCGATTACCGAAACAAAGCCGATGGCACTTCCTGTAATGGCCAATGGGATTTTAGATTCTTGGAACAGGGCATAATAAAGCCCTCTTAAACCATAGATCCCAAGGCTTGTACTGGCAATGGTGATGGCGATCATAATTTCCATTCCTGGTGCCAGAAAGCCCGTGCCGATAACAAGACTTCCAGCTATCAGTACCAGAAAGCTAATACCAGTCATTTTAGAGTGCCCAAACCGATCTCCTAAGAAGCCAGCTCCTACTGCTGCAATAGGACGTATCCAGAATGAGATCGTTGCTATATGCGCAGCGTTGACATCATTGTATCCAAAAACATCGCTAGCGTATAATCCAAAGTCATCAGTACACTTATAGCCTACATATGCACAGAGTGTAATGAGGGCTTGCATCCAAATCGACCTTCTTTTAATTACTTCTTTGACACCTTTTAGGGATAGTTTCTGGTTAGAGTTTGATCGTTCGATTGTCTCCTTAGGAAATACATACCAAACGAGTACTGCGCCAGCGATTACTATTCCACAGAACACAAAGATGATATTGCCAAGGGCGTTGGATAGCTGATCAATAGAAGCAGTTTCAACCGAAGACGGTAAGAATAGACTAAGTAATAAAACAGATCCTGAAGCGATAACAGCGGCTACCAGTCCGCGACCACCATCTATAATACCGTAAGATTTTCCTTGAGAGTCTTCGCCACCAAACTGTCGGATGGCTTTGATATAACCAGCCCAGAAAAGTAGAATGGTACTCAAGCCCCAGAAGCCATAAAGTAGCGTTAAGGTGGCTAAAGATGGAATTAGACCCATGATGATCCCCGCAAGTCCAGTAACCAAAAGGGAAACGATTAGTAGCTTCTTTGGGGAGTATCGATCCGCTATTGGGCCTCCAGCAAAGTAAGAGACCATTGCCACAAGACCATAAAGAGAAAATGCTGTTCCTAATTCAAGATTAGTAATATCAAAGACCTTAAGGAAGGTAGGCCTGAAGACTCTCGTAATTACGAACGGAAGAAGAAAAACACCTTCTCCGACTAGCATCAACGTAAAGAGTAGTAAGGCTTTTTTTGCCTTCATGTTTTGTAATATTAGCTAATATGGCGTATGCAAATGTTTAAAGTCTACTTCCCTTTTTCAATCTCTTTCCAATCAATAGGGCTTACGTCATCATGATTGAGTACCCTTAATTGATCACGATCGATCCTCATAACGAGTTTACATTCTGGATCAGGACAAACTACTCTAGCATCTGTTTCCATCCAGTCGGCAGGATGGTTTTTACGCTGTTTGGTAGGAAGTAAAGGGAGTGTAGATTGCAGGGCATAAAGACAGAAATTCTTATCGTTCGGCATCGAAATTTTACCACCTTTTAAATGAAAACTATCACCAACGGCCATCTCGCAAGTGCAATTCCCATCTATCTTTTCGACCACTATACTTAGGTCGTACAGTTCAAATTGATCGTCTCTTAGTTCTTTCTTTTCATTCATTTTTGTACTGACTTTTCTTTTCGGCCGTATCCGAAGATAACGACTATGATCACCATTGCCAATAAGCCCCAAGAAACGAAATTATATAGACCAATCTCTAGAGGTGTTACAGATGGGATACCAAATTCTTCACCTGATCGAGACATGTTCGTCATCAGTATAACAGGAATAAAATAGGGGAGCATAAAGGGGAAGGTACAGGCTACTAGGCTTAATAGATTGGCTCTCCGTGTACTTGAGACACCCATTTTTTCACCTGTCTTATTGGCGAATTCTGAGACCATCAAAATTGCTACTGCACTATGCGTTGTCAATAATACTGCTGCATTAATGGTACCTGAAATCCAATATTCTGCTTGTCGTTTGGTATTGCTTCTTTTCGCAGCATAGTCGACCAATTTGTTAATCAAACCACTCGCTTTTAAAGTGGCGACTAATCCCATCAATAAAATGGTGAAGAAGCTAATCCCTACGGCTCTGTTAATTCCATCAATGATGAAACTCTTAGCGGTGAAGTTTTCAAGGTCTAAAGAGATGAGCTTATCGACAGGTAATATGCCTAGGGCTAGGCCAAGTACAATTCCAAACATAAGTCCAGTCAATAGACCAACAAACAAGTGTTTTCCTTTTAGAAAGAGCACAATGATGAGGACTGGTACCAACAACATGGGCAAGCCTTCTGGGCTTCCTTCCAATACCCATGGGGTCTTATTATTCTGACCAATAGTGGTTCCTGCACTTAGTCCATAGGCTATAAGAGCTAATACGGCCACTGGCAAGATGTATTTGACTCTGCTGCGAACTGTAGGTCCCATTTCGGCCTTCTGACTTAGGGCACTTACAATGGTTGTATCAGAAATTGGAGCAATAAAGTCGCCCACAGTAGCCCCACCAATGATCGCTCCAGCTAAAGTGGGTAGATGTACGCCTAACTGTCCACCAGTAGGATAAAGTAATGGGGCGCAGATCAATATCGTTGCAAAACTTGATCCTGTGGAAAGCGATACAATACAGCAGATGATGAAGGTTGCCATTGCGAAACCGCCTCCACGTAAGTCTAAGCTTTCGGATATCCAAATGAGCGCATCTACAAAGCCAGTGATTTGCATCAATATACCGATGGTTGAGGCCAATATCCATGCAGTGATCATGACCATGACGATCTTATTAGACATTCCGTCAATTACGATCTCGGAGTAGGCTTTGCGATCCTTAGCCAGTAAAAGGCCAACTGAAAGCGCCAAGATCAATACAGGCCAAAAACCTTTTTCATCAGGCGCTCCTGATAGCGCAATGGTGATAACGCCCGATACAAACACAAGGAAGGGAAGGATAGCCCCGAAAGCGCCACCATAGAAGCTTATAGATCGCTTACTTTCTTTTGTATCAATGTCTATTTCCATCGCAGCTAGTCTTCATTGAGGTTATAACGCATGATTCGACCGTGCCTGCCTTCTTTGTCACGTTCAAGGTCATAGACGGGGCCTTTTGGACCTTCGCTTTTGTTGACTATTGATGTAATGAGGCCTATGTCATCATCGTCCAGCTCAAATGAAGTGATTTTCTCAAGTCGTGTTAAATGATTCTTGTTTCTGGCGCCAATGATTACTCCACCGACCATTGGCTTTTGTAAAATGTATTGGCTGGCTACTTCTGCGATATTCACTCCGTGGTTTTCACCAATATATCTAAGTATTTCCAAGGCCTCTTGGAAAAGTTTATACCCTCCAAACTCCTCAATTATTAGTCTATACTTGATGAGCGATCGGTTTTCCAAAGGTTCCTCAGGGTCTGTCGCTCCTAAATAACGATCACTTAAGAAACCACCTGCGACTGTTCCATAGCAGAGAAAGGGGATATTATGGGCTTGTGCTAAGGCTTCCATGTCTGTTTCAGTGCGGTGATCTAGCACTGAATATTGCACTTGGTTGGAAACGACCTCAACTCCTGCATCAAGAATTTCTTTGAGATGCTGGGCATCGAAGTTAGTGACACCTATATGTCTAATCTTGCCTTGCTTTTGAAGTTCGGCTAGGTGGAGAGCAGTTGCTACATAATTGTCAAATTGATAGTCCCACCAAGAGAACTGCACCAAGTCTAAGCGTTCAATGCCTAATCTATTTAATGACCTATCAATGATCTTAGTGGTGTCGGCTAGGCTTAAGCTAGCAAGGGCATTATAGTCAGGTACATACTTAGTGTGTACCTGTAATGGAGGAAGGTCTCCTGAATTGAAATCACTTTTATAACGCTTGATAAACTTCCCGATCAATTCTTCTACACCAGTATAGATATCGGCACAATCAAAAGTGGTGATACCAGCTTCGACAAAAGCCCGCATGTCTTTTATGGCTTGATTTTCATCAATTTGGCCATGCCCACCTGCTAAGTGCCATCCTCCTTTAATCACTCTTGAGATTGAGTATCCGGGTCTTAATTCAATTCTTTCCATGCTTATTCGTTGGGAATAATCTGATTAAACATACCATAGAATTCATCAATTGGAATAGGACCTGCCTTCATAATAGTATCCATGAATAATTTAAGATTGAATTGCTCTCCAAGTCTTTCTTTCTCGACTGCAAGAAGTTCGGTGAACTGCGCCCCACCTAAGAAATAGGAGGTAAGCTGCATTGGAGAACTCATTAATCGTCCCCAGAGACTTTTGGCAAATTGCGGAGCAACAAGCGATCGGCCCGTTGAGAATTCCATTACTTGTTCTTGTGTCCATCCTTGCGTGTGTACTTGTACGGAAGTATAGGCACGGTTCGCGTTTTCAAGTCTTTTGCGTAGGTGAGCCAGGAGTGTCAAATGTTTTCCTTCTTCCCAACCCGCGTCTAAGAGTACTCTTTCTGTGAAAGTAGCCCATCCCTCTGTATAAATACCAAATGGAAAAAGTAGTCTAACTGAGTGAGGAGTTTCTCTACTGATTTTCATTTGCATATAATGGCCCGGTAATAGTTCATGGATCACAATCATCCGATTGAAGGGCTTATTGAAAGATGCCCAAAAGTCGATCTGCTCTTGCTTTGGTAGTGTCTCAGGGATAGATGGAAGATAGAGCGTTGTGACTGGATTTGGGTCAAAAGCAGGAGCACTTGATACCCAGCCTATTCTAGCCGAAGCTCCTGCACTTTCTGGAGCCGTCTTAATTTCCAGCGTATAGTTTTTTGGGAGAGTTGCAATCTCTTTTTCCTGGATGAAATCTACTGCAGCCACTGCGAGTTCTTGCCAGAACGCTAGATAATCCTGCGCATTAACTGGCGCGTCTTTTTCCATATCCGCCAAAGCTCGCTTGGTGAGTACTTCCAAGGAATTCGGCAAAGGTTGATCAGGGTATTCGCTTGATAAATATTCCATAGATACATTGGCCATGAGTTCACGGACTGCATCAATTTCTTCCAACGCCATATTAGCCAAGTCTTCAGGTGTCATTTTACTATCGGTGTATAGGGATAGTCTTCTGCCGTATTCGGCTCTTCCCAAAATCGGGCTTGAGGCCTTGGCATAAGGGATCAGTTTTTTGCTAGCTCTTGTCATCAAGCCTTTTACCGACCAAACAGCCTCTTTGATAAGCTTCTCAAAATCACAATTGATTGAGTACTTACCAACTTGTTGTTCAAAGTCTCCTTCAAGGAAAGTTACTAGGTTTCCAAGACGAGCATTTGCCCTTTTCGAGTCGCCAACTTTTACGCTCTTTAAGTTCTGTCTGCCATAGTCACCAATTTGCCTTATGTCTTTCAATCTTTGACAGTACAGTGTTGCCCTCTCAGCCTCGGTTAAAAAGTCAGCACTTTGTACCCGTTGAATGGCCGAAGTCATCAGACTGCTGTAATAGGAGAGGGAGTTTAAGTGTGGTTGCTCTTTGGTCCATTTGTCTATTTCACTTTGTATTTGAACCCTTAAAATCCTTCCGTTAATCGTCTCCTTAGAGACCTTTTTAAGCATCTTTTGGTTAAATGAAGTCCATTCTTTAATGTTCCTTGGGGAAGAATTTTCATAACTGTAAATGCTTGCATGCATACCTGAGGATAGTGCCCGAGATGGATAGAAAGTCTTCCATTTGCTAACATACTCCTGACTTAATGTCTGCGATTGACTGCTGAGTGATAAACTGAAAAGTAGAATGATAAGGAGTAGTGTATAACGCTTCATTTTTTTACTGAAGTTGAATCTGGAAATAAGTTAAGCATTGATTTTTAAGAGTTGAATCAAGTTTGCTATCAACGGTTCTTCATATTGTTTTTTAATCACGAAAGTCATTTGACTTCATTCGATTACCTTCTACTCTCCAATTCTTTGTCGAAGGCTTTTGCTAAGGCCACTCTATCATCTTTAAACTCGATGGCGTATTTTATTTCAAGCAGTCGATTTACTTTCATTGTTCTGATGATGTGCTTATAGATTTCATCCTTACGAAGTGCACTAAAATCAAGTGGTTTCATAGTTTCACCAAATGTATAAGACTCGAATCTGCTTGGGAGTTGAGGCGATACGGTTTGAGTAAAATAGGTCTCTTGTCGATCACTGAGGATATCTATCCATTCAACACCATAAACCGTATTTAAATGGTTACGAATTGAATCATTGGTAATGATATGCGTTCCGTAAGACTTCAAGCTTTCATAGGCAGCGTTATTCACAGTTGTGTGAAACCAGGTTAAGGATTTTGAGAAGTGAAAATCAAGCGAATCATGATAGCCTAAGTTGCGGTCAAAATGATCGAGGATGATATCACATGATTTAATAGCTTCCTTATTAACCTCTATTGCCCACGCAAACTGGTCTATGTTAGACTTTAAGGCTGTGTTAACTTCTCTGATTTTTTTCTCAAATTCATCTGCTTTCTTTCTATCCTTCCAGGCATTGATCTGGAATGCTATAAGAATACCCAACACAACTAGAGTAATTTCGCCAAAGGCATAAAAGAAATAACGATTGGTTTTTCCCTCACTCATAAGTGTGAATCTAATTTTCCTGAAGAATTTGATCATTGGTCATCTTAAGTATTCGATGTTTTTTATGCTAATCGTGGTGGCTTCATTTTCCACAATAAAAGCGGCTGGCATAAATAGTTTTTTTAGATTGGTGCCTTCAAATTTGGAAAGGGGTATATCGTAAACCTGCCATGTATTACTAAGGGTTAGTGGCACTTTGGCTTCGCTTCCGTCTGTCGGGTTGGTTTCATCTTTAATCGAGATCTGTATTTTCTCTCCGCCATTAGCACCTTTCAATTCTACCCTTAAGGTGCTATATGAGGAATAATCTTTCGTTTCTAATCCCTCAATAGATCCCTCTCCAACATAGAAATACAACACACTCCAAGGCATTGCAGGGAATTCCATCTTCAATTCTTTATAGCTGAGACTACTACCCGAGTTATTGGGAATTGGGTATGCATAAGCCTCTAAATATGAGTAATAGGAGGTCAAAAAGCCATCCATAAATAACTTTGGGTGTCCTGTTCCATCGAATTTATCGAATAGAATTGTTCTCGATTGATCATCATTGTTGGACCCTTCGGCTATTAAATTCATTAATTGCTCTCCAAGAGAAATGAGGTTGCTATAGTCAACCAGTAAATCGTAACTCAGATAGAGGGATATCCCAATACCAGTATCACTTAATACTTCTGCCATAAGTGGACGAAAAGTTTCCGTTTTACCAGACCAATCTACAAAGTCCGACTGAAAGAAAATCATATTCCCTTCGAGTTTAGACTTAGCATACTCGAGACGTGCATTTTGTACGCGGTCGTTGTAATTCGTCTCATCTAAGCTTATTTTATTGATAAGGTTGTAGTATTCTGAGAGTAAGTAACCAATCTCCTTTCCTTGAAGTTTACTAAGGTAGCCTGAGTTTTTCAATGATTCGAAACCACTAGTATTAGCATTGATGTAGTTCAGATCCCAAATGTCTTTTAAGGTTTCGGAAGTGAATACAATATCATCTTTGCTGTAGTCACCCTTTTTTATGTTCGTGGTTAAAGAAAACGAATTCAAAACTCTTGCTGTAATATTACCATTGATGTAGCTGGTTTTTGAAAGTAGTTCCTTTCGTTTACTGTAGATATTGTTTGCATTTTTTAGATCACTTTCAATGTTCCTAGAGATACTCTGTAAATAGCCTTCTAGTGCAGATTTTTCAATTTTTTTCAAATTTGCATTATTGATTTGCAAGGCGATTAATATCCCAATGACGACAAGGATGATTTCACCAGCAGCATACAGTATGTACCTTCCTAACTTATTCTGTTTCATAGACTTTAACCTAATTTTTCTAAAGAATTTGATCATTTCAGTAGTTCATCGATCAGGGCAAGTGTCGCTTTAGTATCTGCTAAACACCCGGCTTTAAAACCCTTTGCCTGAATTCTAAAACCTTTTCTATCAAGGATGGTGTTTTTGTAGATGGGATCATTTAACAAGGCTTGATAGTCGGTTGGCTTAATTCGGGTCATATCAACAAAGCGAAAATATTTATGTTTCAAGGGGAGCACAGCTACAGGCCAAAACTGATTCTCCAAGCGGACTGTTTCGCTGATCATATTGGCATAAGACACATCAAAAAGTTCAATTATACTTTTTCGTAGTCTATCGGATTGAATAATGTCGACACCTTTTAATCTAATTGATTCGAAGGCAGATGTTGAAAGGACAATATCAGGAGCAAAGAATGCAATATCAAAATAAGTATCTAGAGAATCGTGATACTGTTTGCGATTATCAAGGTGGTTGGCCACAAGATCAATAGCGTCTATGGTCTTCTGCTCTTGTTCGATATCATTGGCAAGCCTTGCTAAGTTAATAGTGAGATTTTCTTTTAACTCACCGAGTAGTTGTTGTTCGGTGATGCGATTCTTCCTGTCTTCATTCCAGTTATTAATACTTACCGCAATAAGAATCCCTATGACAACAAGGAGAATTTCGCCCATTGCATACAAAAGATACTTACTTGTTTTGCCTTCACTCATAAGCCGTTCTCTAATTTTTCTAAAGAATTTGATCATACTATTTTTTATCAATATTAGCGTCAATCAATGATAGAAGTTCATCAATCTGTTTATCTAATGGGCTATAGTAGGAGGTGTTTAAAAAGTAAGACACGAGTATAACGTCCATTAGAGAATTCTCGAAGGCTTCCATTTGCAGGAGCATTTGATTTTGTCCTTTGAATTTAGAATTGCTTATGCCTATTTGTTTGGCAAATCGACTTCTGGCAACACCTCTTCTTATATTAGAATGAATATTTGCAAACTTTATGAGTTCACTTCTTGCCCTCTGAACCTCCTCCTCTTCCTGGAATTTTACTCGAATTAACTCTGCTTCCCAGGCACCAAAAGCTTTCTTTAATTCAGGATCACTAAAGCTCCCTAACTTACCAGAATTGATGATTTCATTGAGCACTCCAGGACTGGGACTGAACTGTACTTCATTCATAAGTACAGTTTGAAGCATCTCGTCAAACTTATCCTCTGCGAGTTGTGGAGTTTCGGGAGAAACGAATTCAAGTAATTCCAAGCTAGCGTTTAGGTTGGCTGTATTCCGTTTGGTCATATAGGCCAATCGATCTTTGTTGAATTGAAACTCCTCCTTTAAGGCGAGCAAATAGCTTTGCTCCTCGGCTTTAGTCTTTTTGAGTTGGTTGTTATTGTTTAGCGCTACTGCAATCATAATTCCGATGACCACCAAAACAATCTCGCCTACCGCATAAAGTATATACTTGCCGATTTTCTTCTCTGCCATAAGCTGTTGTCTAATTTTTCTAAAGAACTTGATCATTGATTTGAAATAGCTTGTTTGAGTCTGGCTTGCATGCCCAAAGCGATAATATGGTTAGCATCAGCAGCCACTACGCGATTGATTATTGCACTTGCTTTTTCAAGACTGTCCATTGAAATGTAAATATTGGCCTGAACCATCAATGGGCTTAGGTAGGAGGGGTCAGTGAGTGTTTCTCCAAGCATCATGGATAAAGCCATAGCGCGATCAATATTGCCCAATTCCAACTCTAGGTCTGCCGAATAACTTAGGTAAAACCCAAGCCTCATTTGATCTGGAGTGGCGAGTATTTTTAATGAGTCTAAAGCCACTTGCGCACCATGATTGGCATGTAAGAACTCAATGTATTCTGCTTTGAAATAGTCGTCCGATGGATACTTTCTTGCGAAAGCACCAAAGTTCTTTTCTGCTAACTGCATTCTAGCTGTTGTGCTTTCTAGTGTGTTAGGTATGCCCATTCCTCGGTTATTTGAAGCCTCCATACTCTTAAGGTTCACGTCTAGCAGTAAGCGTTCATCTTTACCGGCTAGGTTTTTTTTAGCATCCAACTCTTCAAAGAGTCTCTGCCTTTCTTCAAGGTTTCGGGTTATGCGGCCAACCATACTTTTACCTAGAAGCCAATCCGGATCAAGTTCAGTTGCCTTTCTAAATGCAATTTCGGATTCCGTCCATCGTCCATTGTCTAGGATCTCCTCCCAGCCCTTGAGGAAGTAATATCGGGCAGAGTCGATCTTGGTGCCATAGTCTGCTTCGATGTGTGCGTTTGTTTTTCCACAAGAAAGTGTTGCAAACGCAAGAAGTAATGTAAGCAGAATCAGAAGTGTTGTTCTAAGAGGCAGGGAATGACCTGATTTAGGACGATTGATAGGATTAGTCAAGTTTTGGTTGATTTGGTCCGATTAAATTCGTCAAAAGATTGCTCATTAGCAATCTTAGACAGTGCCCTATTATGCTAAAGCATCATGGCTAGCAAAAGAATTCGAAGTTTAAAACCTTTGGTAACTTTGGTTACTTTTGAATAAATGAATCGCCCTACTTTTGTGTGATCATTTAAAAATCATACGATTGAAGCAGTTTTTCCCCATACTCACTTGGTTACCTAATTATAAGAAGGACTACCTAAGCGATGACCTCTTTGCAGGTCTTACAGTCGGTGTAATGCTCATCCCACAGGGTATGGCGTATGCCTTGATAGCTGGCTTACCACCTGTTTACGGCTTATACGCTTCTGTAGTTCCTCAGCTTATCTACGCAATCTTCGGTACTTCCCGTCAACTTTCTGTGGCACCTGTTGCTATGGATTCTCTACTAGTTGCTACAGGCGTTTCTGTGTTAGCCACGGAAGGAACTGACGCTTATATCACCTTTGCCATAATGCTCGCATTGTTCATGGGTATTGCTCAGTTTTCACTAGGACTTATAAGGATGGGCTTCATAACGAATCTACTTTCTAAGCCTGTTATTAGTGGCTTTACATCTGCTGCCGCGGTGATCATTGGACTGAATCAGCTGAAATATCTACTTGGAATAGATGTGGCAAGAGCAAATGAGATTCACAAGGTATTAGCCAGTGCTTTTGAAAAGATAACTGAAGTACACTGGCTTACGCTTATTATAGGTATCGCAGGTATTGTTTTCCTCAAGCTATCAAAGAAATTAAGCCCTAAAATTCCAGGTGCACTTGTCGCTGTGGTGGTCGGAATTCTCGTTGTATTTGGCTTAGGCTTAGACGAAAAAGGAGTGAGTGTGGTGCAAGATATTCCTCAAGGATTACCGGCCTTTATACTGCCTGATTTATCTTGGGAGTTGGTCCAAAAGCTGTTGCCATTATCGCTGACCATTGCTGTAGTAGCCTATATGGAAGCCTTTTCAGTAGCTAAGGCGCTAGAGGCGAAAAGAAGAAATTATAAGGTGATGCCAAACCAAGAATTGATAGCCTTAGGTGCTGCCAATATTGTAGGCTCACTCTTTCAGAGTTATCCAGTGACAGGAGGGTTTTCGCGTTCCGCGGTAAATGAACAATCAGGAGCACAGACTCCTTTGGCTTCCATCATTAGTGCAGCTTTGGTCGCTTTGACTTTGTTGTTTTTAACACCGCTATTCTATCATCTTCCGCATGCTATTCTTGCGGCCATTATTATGGTAGCTGTCTCGGGTTTGATTGACACCCAATATATTGTGACGCTATGGAAAACAAATAAAGTCGAATTAGGGCTACTTCTAGCAACAGCACTTGTTACACTTGTTGTCGGCATGGTGCCTGGTATTGTTTCGGGAATAATTCTCTCTGTTTTGATCTTGCTTTTCAAAGCAGCGAATCCTCATATGGCACTTTTGGGGCGAGTAAAGGGGTTTTCTGAATACAGAAACCTTAAGCGCTTCGAAAACCTTGAAACATGGAAAGAGCTCATGATCGTAAGAGTGGATGTTCCTTTTGTGTTTGTGAATATTCAAACCATTAAGGAAAGAATTACAAATGCAGCATTGGAAAGGGAGGGTAAACTGAAATATGTGATCCTAGATGCTGGCTCAGTAAACCATATGGATGCTACCGGAATTATAGGAGTACGTGACTTAATTGATTCCTTAAAAGAAAAGGACATTACACTAATATTTGCAGAGGTAATTGGCCCGGTAAGGGATGCAATGTATAAGAATGACCTTGTGAATAATGAGTCAGGAAAAATGTTCTTCTTAACAACAGATGATGCGGTAAAGTATTGTCTATCAGAAGAAGTAGAGGCGTCTAGAGAAAAAATGGCTTTACAGACCAATGCTTAGTGTAACATGTGTTACAATTTGAGTCAAGGAGAGGAACGTAATTTGAAGAATCAATGTCTTAGGACAGTAGAAAGAATAAAAACGGAAGAATGATTATAGAACAGATTTATACGGGTTGTTTAGCACAAGGTGCATACTACATAGAAAGCAAAGGTGAAGTAGCGATTATAGATCCATTACGTGAAACACACCCATACCTTGCAAAGGCCGAAAAGGACAATGCAGCGATTAAATATATTTTTGAAACACACTTTCATGCAGACTTTGTTTCTGGACATCTAGACTTGGCCAGAAAATCCGGAGCGACCATCGTTTATGGGCCGGGTGCAAAGACCTCATATGATATTCACGAAGCCAAAGACAATGAGGTTTTTGCCTTAGGGGATATCAAAATAAAAGTATTGCATACACCAGGTCATACACCTGAGAGCTCAACGTACTTGTTGATTGATGAAAACGGAAAAGAGCATGCTATTTTCAGTGGTGACACACTCTTTATAGGAGATGTTGGAAGGCCAGATTTAGCGGTAAAGTCGGACCTCTCTAAAGAAGATTTGGCAGAAATGCTTTTCGATAGTCTTCGTAATAAAATCATGACACTTCCCGATGATGTGATTGTCTATCCAGCACATGGCGCAGGTTCTGCTTGCGGTAAAAACATGAGTAAAGAGACAACAGATCTTCTTGGTAATCAGAAAAAGGTGAACTACGCTTTGAGAGCTGATATGACTAAAGAGGAATTTGTTAAAGAGGTGACTGATGGGATTTTACCTCCGCCTCAATACTTCGCTAAGAATGCCATGTTGAATAAAACAGGTGCTGACAGCTTAGATGATGTGATGGCAACAGGAAACATTGCGTTGGATGTTGATACATTCGAAGCAATGGCTAATCATGAAGGCGCACTTGTACTCGATACGCGTAATGAAACCAATTTCGTTCAAGGGTTTGTTCCGAATTCGATCTTCATTGGTGTCGATGGTAGCTTTGCACCATGGGTAGGAGCACTTATCGCTGACTTGAAACAGCCAATCATTTTAGTTGCAGATGAAGGAAGAGAAGAGGAAGTTATCACCAGATTGTCTCGTGTAGGTTATGATAACACTTTGGGTTACCTCAAAGGTGGAATCGCAGCTTGGAAGGCAGCAGGTAAAGAAATTGATACCATCACTTCTGTTGGGCCTGATGTCCTTAAGGGAAAGCTTGAAACAGAAACAATTAACGTATTAGACGTAAGAAAGCCAGGGGAGTATCTAGCCGAACACATAGAGAAGGCAAAAAATACTCCGCTTGACTTTATTAATACGGAAATGAACCGCATTGACAAGGACACTGAATACTATATTCATTGTGCTGGTGGATATCGGTCAGTCATTTTCTCTTCAATATTGAAGTCCAGAGGTTTTGATAAAGTGATTAATGTTGCCGGTGGCTTTGTTGCCATAGTCAAAGAAGGAATACCAGTTACGGATTTTGTTTGTCCTAGCACATTAAACTAAAACCATATTTAGTACCCATCTCTCAAACGTTGAGGTGGGTATTATCAAATATTATTCAGGTCTTGAATCTTACATGAGACTTGAATCACATCTAACAAATTAAGATACTATACATGATAGAATTTATAAGTCAACCTTGGCCATGGTATGTGGCGGGGCCCGTTATTGCCTTGGTTATGTTTAGCTTAATATACTTTGGCAATAGCTTCGGTATGTCGGCTAACTTTAGGAACATCTGTTCCATTATGGGCGCAGGGAAATCATGTGATTTCTTCGATTTCGATTGGAAAAAGCAGATGTGGAACCTCGTTTTTGTTGTGGGAACAATATTAGGTGGAGTCATTGCCAGTCAGTTTTTGATGAACAATGAGGTAGTTGCCATTAGTGATGCCACTATTGCAGAATTAAGTTCCTATGGAATAGAAAATCCAGGTGAGGGAATGTTGCCTAAATCCATATTCAGTTTTGAGTCACTTCTTACCGCTAAGGGATTAATTATGATCGTCTTAGGAGGGTTTTTAGTCGGCTTTGGAACTCGTTATGCGGGTGGTTGTACTTCAGGACATGCCATTAGTGGTTTAAGTGACCTTCAGCCAGCTTCATTATTAGCAGTCATTGGCTTCTTTATAGGTGGCCTAGCAATGACTTGGTTAATTCTTCCTTCAGTTCTAACGCTTTAATCAGACTAGCATGAAATATATTAAATATCTAATCTTAGGTACAGTCTTCGGTATAGTACTGACAAAGGCTGAATTGATCTCTTGGTTTCGAATCTTCGAAATGTTTAAGTTCCAAGCCTTCCATATGTATGGCGTAATTGGTTCTGCTGTTGTGATAGGCGTGATCATAACGCGTATCATCAAGGCAACAAAAATGAAATCTCTTTCTGGCGATCCAATTGAGATGGCTCCAAAGACGTTTTCATACCCTAGGTATCTTATAGGCGGTACAATTTTTGGGTTAGGATGGGCGCTCACAGGAGCATGTCCAGGGCCTTTGTTTGTTCAAGTGGGTAACGGATACTTGGTAATGATAGTCGCCATAGCGTCTGGATTATTCGGAACTTATGTTTACGGCTTGGTTAGGAATAAATTACCTCATTAATTCGGGTAACTTTAAGAACTTGAGACGAATCCTTGTTTTATCAGCCGTAATTCTGTTGTCTTTTTCGCTTCATGCACAAGCACAGTTAGGTCTTTCGGGCGCATTCAATTCTAGGTATATCAGAACTGCCAACAAAGGGAGCTTAGCAGATTTTTCGGGTGCCGTGTCTTATGGTTATTTGAAGTATCAAAAGAAGGCTAATGAATGGCTAAGCATTGGCGGACAAGTCAATGGTCTGCTGCATTACGGCTTAGATAATATTACCAAACGAGATCCACAGACAGGTGCAGGTCCAATTTTCGAAGCAAACCTCTGGAATCCACGGTATCTTGACGGAAGGTTCGTAGGTGTATTGAGCCAGCTCTATGCAGATTTAAATTTCGGAGATCATACTTTTACAATTGGACGGTTTTTGCGGCAAACGCCAATCATAAACCCAGAACCATGGCCTTTTCCTAATGCAATGCAAGGGATATGGTATCAATACAAGCAGAAACGTTTCAAATTTCAATTGGGGGTAATCGATCGGATCTCACCTCGTTTTACTGGGCGGTTTGACAATATTGGAGAAACGATCGGCTTGGCAGCTACAGGTGTCAATGAAAGTGGGTTGCAAAGTACATATACAGGCAATGTAGACTCTGATTACCTGCTTATAACTAATTTCAATATGCAATTCAATGAGCAGTTTAGTATTGATGCTTGGAATTATTATGTGGACAATGTTTTCAATACTTTTCTTATCGAACCTTCGCTAAAGTTTGATGATGTGTTGACACTCAAAGGAATGTTTATTTATCAAAGCCGTGTAGGGAATGGTGGGAGTGACAATCCCGCGTTATCTTACGTCACTGAAGGTACAAACGCTGTTTATTTTGGGCTTCGGGCTGAAAGGAAGTTTGGAACTAGTGCTTTGCAGTTCAATGTGTCAGTAATTGGTCCTGATGGTAGACTTCAGCTACCACGGGAATGGGGTTTAGAGCCGTTTTATACATTCCAGCGCAGAACGCGAGTTGAAGGACAGAGTAGTGTTACTTCCTTAATGGCCAAATGGACAAGCAATTGGGAAAAGGAGAAATCCAATACAACCTTTTTTACTAGTGTCGGATGGCATAAAACCCCACCTCCAGAGGACGTAGTTAAAAATAAATTAGGGCTCCCACCTCATTTACATTGGGACGCTTCGATTAAGTATGCAGGTAAAAAAGCAGGCTTAGAGGGTTTTTCAGCAGAATTGTACTTAGCGATTAGGTCACTTACGGGTCCTGAGCTCACAAATGAATCTTACAGGATCAATCGGGCGGATTTCTTTCATTCAGACCTGATTTTGGCCTATACCTTTTAGTTAATTCTTAAATTGTGTTATGGACTTAGGTAAAATGATACAAAACATTACGAAGGCAGTATATGCTGTCTTTGGCGTGGTTGTTGTATTTTTTGTGTTTTTGGTCATTCTTTGGACCAATCCTGAGTTAGTATATACCCCCAAAGTTTCTGCTGAAGACTGGCAACCAAGAAGTATTCAAGCCGATTTGGGCAAAGGTCCTAAAGAGAGTTTAGTAAGGCTGGGCCATGAAATCATTACGGAAACAAGTAAGCATATTGGGCCCTTGGCACCTGAGATTGAAAGTCGTTTGGCAGGTAACAACCTGAGTTGTCAAAGTTGTCATTTAGATGCTGGTCGAAAGTCAGGCTCCGCTTCATTTGTAGGTGTCGCTAATCGTTTTCCACAGTTTAGAGGGAGAGAGAATAAAATAGGCACGTTGATTGACCGAGTGAATGGTTGTATGGAACGTAGTATGGATGGAATGCCTTTACCCGAAGGTGGACTAGAAATGCAAGCTATTGTTGCTTATATGGAATGGCTAAGTGAAGATGTTCCTGTAGAAAGAGAAGCTGAGTTTAAAGGCTTCACGAAAGTAGAATTACCAACGGAGGCAGCTGATCCAATCAAAGGGAGAGCAATCTATACCAAGCATTGCCAGAGTTGTCATATGGAAGACGGACAAGGTCAACGACCATCTGAAACGGATAAGTATATATATCCACCGTTATGGGGGGATGACACCTATAACCATGGCGCTGGAATGCATCGTGTAATCACAGCAGCTCAATTTATCAAAGGGAACATGCCTTATCTCCAAGCGACTTTAGAGAAGCCTGTGCTTACGGATAAGGAGGCCTACCATGTTGCTGCTTACATTAATAGTTTTGAAAGGCCCCAAAAGCCTAATCCTGAATTAGATTTTCCAGATAAGAAATTGAAACCAGTTTCAACACCTTATGGTCCTTGGGAAGATCAATTTTCTCAAAAGCAACATAAATACGGCCCTTTTCAGCCGATAATGGAGTTTTATCAAAAGGAGTATGGAATTAAGAAAAGTAAGTAGCTAAATCGAGTTTGTAACGTTTTTCTAGAAGCTAGAAGCTAGAAGCTAGAAGCTAGAAGCTAGAAGCTAGAAGCTCAGAGCTTATTCTACTTCTTCACAAATTTGCACAGTATATAGATCGTTTGTCCATTAACTTTTCCTTGAATATGCTCAGGGTCTTCATGTACTAGGCCTATGTTTCTCACAGCTGTGCCTCGCTTAGCCGTAAAGCCACCGCCTTTAACATTCAAGTCTTTGATCAGCACTACAGAATCTCCAGCCTGCAGTTCAACACCATTGCTATCAATGTGTTTGGGGGCGTCCTCGTCAGTTTGACCAGCTTTTGCCCATACTTGTGTTTCCTCGTTCATGTACATCATCTCAAGTAGGTCAGCTGGCCAGCCTTCGCTTTTCAATCTATTGAGCATTCGCCAAGCCATTACTTGTACCGCAGGAGTAGGGCTCCACATGCTGTCATTTAGGCACCTCCAATGATTCGGATCTATTTGATCCGGGTTTTCCATTTGAGTTTGACAAGTCTCACAAGCCAATATCGATTGATTTAAAGTGTTGTCAGATGGGTTGACAGCATAAGAACTTAGCTGCTCAGAAGCGCTACATAGTTCGCATATAGATCCACTTCGCGCTAAAAGTTCTTGTTCAATACTCATATTAAAAAATGGATAGGTAAAGATTACCTAAGTAAAGTTAGTCTAAGAAGTAAATAAACTGTATACCCGTTTATCCGAATATTAATTCTCTATTGCTTCGTAAATGAGTTTGTACATATCCTCCCAAAAGGCGTTGTCATTGAAGCCTGCGATCTGTGTCATGCCCACGAAAATCATTTGTTCTTGTGGGTCGATGAAGAACTTAGTATTGAAATAGCCACTCCATTCATAAGTACCAGGGCTTTTAGGGCTTCGCTTGGTAGGCGAGTCTAAGTAAACGGTAAAGCCTAAGCCGAATGAGCTCCCAATGGCTTGATATCGATCGGGCTTATAATTTGTAATTACATCAGGCATTTGGTCACGACTCATCTCGCTAAGTGCTTTGTTGCCAAGTATATTACCTCCACCTGAAACAAGTGCTTGTATGAAGGTGGCATAATCGATCGTGGTGGAGGATAGGCCAGCACCACCTGCAAATACATTTCTTGGACCTTGTTTCGGGTAGGCAGTTCCAGCGGTCATGCCTAACTCCTCTGTAGTGCGCCAGTTGCCACCTGCGTTCGTATAGACACCAACCAAGCGATCAAATTTATCTTTGGGTAAGTAGAAATATGTGTCCTCCATCCCTAGGGGCTCAAAAATGTGCCTTTGGAAGTATTTATCTAAAGGAATACCAGAAGCAACTTCAATGATCCTACCTAAGACGTCCATACTGAGTCCGTATGAAAACTTTGCGCCAGGCTGATGTGCTAGTGGTACTTTGGCCAGTCTGTTGATCCACTCTTCTGTTGTCCAAGTCTCATGCGAGAAGCCTACGTTCATGTCGAATTTCTCATAGACTGCCATGAGCTTTCCAGGGTTAAAACTACCATAAACAATACCTGAAGTATGTGTCAAAAGATTTCTGATAGTTACATCCTTTTGTACAGGAACAGTAGTAAACGTAGAATCAGCAGGGTTGAAGGTGTCCAGAACAACTTGATTCTTGAATGCGGGTATGAACTTATGGACAGGGTCATCTAAATCTAAAATGCCTTGTTCGTGCAATTGCATGATAGCAACGGATGTGACGGCTTTTGTCATTGATGCTAGACGCCAAATATCACCTTCACCATAGGCCTTCTTCTTTTTCGAATCTCTGTAGCCGAAACTCTTTTGATAGATAATTTTACCCTGCTTTGCAATCAAGAAAGAACCTCCCGGGAGCTTATTGTCTTCCATATACTTCAGTATATGATTATCAACTTGCTCTAGGGTAGCATCCGACATACCCACACTCTCAGCAGTCCCTTTAATAAAAGGCCCTGATTTTTGCGCAAAAAGTCCTATCGATAAAAATAACAGCGCAATAGTGATTCTGATTTTCATAGCATTTGGATTTAAGGTTAGACTATATCAAATGAATAGATTTAACTTAAGTTAAGTAGAATTTTTCCTTTTCTCCCTGGTTTTTCCATATGCTCAATAGCTTTCACGATATCATCTATGGAATACTCTGCTTCTACATCGGCTTTTAAGGTTTGCTCTGTCAGCATTCCCAAGATCTTCGGTACAATGCTTCTTCTTTCATCGCCTGAGAGCCCAGTGAACCATGTGGTTAGCCAAAAACCCTTTACTGTGAGATTTTTGAATATGAGTAAACCGCTATTTAATGGAATCGGCTGTAAGCTTAATAATCCATATACAAGCATTTTTCCGCCTGATTGTAATGAGTTCAATACTTTATCACCGAGTTCTCCACCCACGGCATCAAATGCAGCATTGACCATAGCGCCATTTGTTGCAGCTTTTACAACTTTAAAAATGTTTTCAGTCTTTTCATTAATAATGGCGGTAGCACCTAAATCAAGAAGGGCTTTCTTTTGGTCATCGCTACGCACCGTGCCTATGACATTGATACCTCTACTTGATGCAATCTGGATTACAAATTTGCTAAAAGCAGATGCTGCCGCTGTGAGCATCAACCAATCGCCTTCTTCCAAATCCGCTTCGATCAGCATACCATAAGCCGTTAATGGATTAATAAAGGCCTGACAAGCTATATCATCTGACATTTTAGGCGGTTTTGGGATAACACTGTTTGCAGCAACACAAACATATTCAGCCCAGCTACCTAAAGCGGTAAATATTACACCACTGCCAATTGGCATGTCGACACCTTCGCCACAAGCATCAATAGCGCCCGTACCTTCAAAGCCTGCAATCTGTGGGATTTGAGGGCGTATGCCGTACATGCCTTGGATGAACATAATGTCTGCAGGAACGATGTTAGCTTTTGACACTTTGATTCTGATTTCTCCTGGAGCTGGTTCAGGAATGGTAATGTCTACTACTTTTAAAACTTCAGTGGGTTTGCCTAAGGATTCGAATTGTACTGCTTTCATATAATTATCTTTATTATCATTCTCCTCCTCGAGAAGGAGTGCCTAAAAGGCGAGGTGGTTTTGACAAGAAATCTTTGATACTCGTCATGCATAACAAGTTAATTATTTATCTTTCATTCACGCAGTTAAAAATCATTAATCAATGCAGATAGCCGAAAACTTTAGATTAGACGGAAAAGTGGCGATTGTCACTGGAGCAAGTAAAGGAATAGGGAAGTACATCGCTTTAGCCCTCGCGCAGCAAGGAGCCAAGGTTGTTGTTTCTAGTAGAAAAATGGATGCTGTAACAGCAGTTGCAGATGAATTCAAGTCTGAAGGGCTTGAGGCTATCGGAATCCCATGTCATATGGGAGACGATGCCCAAGTAAAGTCGCTCGCAGAACAAACGATAAAAGCCTTCGGAGGAATTGATATCATTGTCAATAATGCTGCAGCAAATCCCGTCTTTGGCCCTGTGCAGAATGCTGGTGATGATGCCTTTGATAAGATCATGGATGTGAATGTCAAAGGACCGTTGAACCTATCGAAGTATGCTTATGACTCTATGAAGTCTCGTGGAGGCGGATCAGTAGTCAATATCAGTAGCATTGAAGGCATTACGCCTGGTCAAGGTTTAGGATTGTATTCTGTAAGTAAGGCTGCTTTGATTCAACTAACCAAAGTACTTGCTCGAGAATGGGGTCCAGATAGTATTCGTGCAAATGCCATTTGCCCTGGACTGATTGAAACGAAGTTTAGCGAGGCATTGACCTCGAATGACAAGATTTTAAAAATGGTGATGATGAAACAAGCACTACCTATGTTAGCCCAGCCAGAAGACATTGCCGGCCTGGCGCTATTCTTAGCCTCGGATGCCTCCAAGTTCGTGACGGGCGCTGCGATCGCTGCTGATGGAGGATATACTGTTTAATGAATGTTGAATGATAAAGGGAGAATTTTAATTCAAATTCCTAATGACCATTGACCAATAACGAATGACCAATCTTTTTACAACCGAGAAACTCAAGACGCTCTATCCTAAAGTAAAGTCCTTTATAGAAGAGGAGCTCTATCCCTTAGAGTTACAAATGCTCCACGGTAGTTGGGAGGAGACTAAGGCTCAGTTGGATGTACTTAGAGCTAAGGCAAAGTCATTAGGACTATGGACACCTTATTTATCAGAAGATGAATGTGGTTTGGGCTTGACCATGGCTGAATTTGGTCAAATCTCTGAGGTGTTAGGATCTACCCCACTAGGACATTATGTGCTCAACTGTCAAGCGCCAGATATTGGTAATATCGAGTTGATGCACCAGTTTGCTTCGAAGGGATTAAAAGCCAAATATTTACAGCCATTAATCAACGGAGATATCCGTAGCTGCTTTGCGATGACTGAGCCTGAATTTGCCGGCTCCAATCCTGTAAATATGGGCACAACAGCCGTATTAGATGGGGATGAGTTTGTGATTAATGGACATAAATGGTTCACCACAGCAGCCGATGGTGCAGCATTTACCATAGTAATGGCGGTGACCAATCCAGAAGCAAGCCCATATGAAAGAGCGAGCATGATTATCGTGCCTTTGGATAATCCCGGCTTCGAGAATATGCGCAATATCTCCATTATGGGAGATGAAGGGGCTGGCTACTTAAGTCATTCTGAGGTAAGATTTAATGATTGCCGTGTGCCGAAAAGCAACCTTGTCGGTGAATTAGGAACAGGCTTTATGCTAGCTCAACAACGACTTGGGCCGGGTCGAATACATCACTGCATGCGATGGATCGGGATTTGCGAGCGCGCTTTTGACATGATGTGTCAAAGAGCAGCCAGTAGAGAATTGAGAGAAGGTAAGAAGCTAGGTCACCAACAGACAATACAGAATTGGATTGCTGAAAGCCGTGCAGAAATTAATGCATCGAGATATATGGTGCTCCATGCTGCTCAAAAGATGGATGAGCAAGGAAGCAAAGCCGCCAGAATGGAAATCTCTACCATCAAGTTCTATGTAGCTGATGTGCTAATGAAAGTATTGGATCGTGCCGTTCAAGTGCATGGCGCCCTTGGAATTACAGATGACACATTGCTTTCTTTTTGGTATCGACATGAGCGCGGTGCAAGAATTTATGATGGGCCGGATGAGGTACATAAATCCAGTTTGGCAAGGAGTATTTTAAAGGGATATGGCTTGTAGATATGATTGATCAAGCACAAGACATTAGAAAAGGAGAGGAGTTAAACCTCTCAAGGCTTAGAAACTATTTAGGGGAACACTTAACTGGGTTTTCCGGACAACTAGAAGTCTCTCAGTTTCCAAGTGGCTTTTCAAACCTCACTTACCTTCTTAAATCTGGAGATAGAGAATACGTGCTACGCAGACCACCCTTTGGCGCCAACATCAAAGGGGGGCATGATATGGGTAGGGAATTCAAAGTCCTGTCTTTGTTGAAACCAGTTTACCCCAAGGTACCTACTCCAATGCTCCATTGTCTAGATGAATCTGTACTCGGAGCGGAATTCTATGTAATGGAAAGAGTAAAGGGTGTCATCTTGAGAGGTAGACCTCCTAAGGACATTGACCTTTCTCCAGCCTTGATGAAATCAATTTCAGAATCTTGTATTGATAACCTAGCTGATCTTCATGCGATGGATTTGGAAGCTTCTGGCTTAGAAGGATTTGGTAAACCGGAGGGCTACACACCGAGACAAGTTGAAGGCTGGATCAAAAGATATTATAAAGCTGAGACAGATACATTGGATTCAATGAATCAGGTAGCAGATTGGTTGCAGAAAAATATGCCTGAGCAAAAGTATGTAAGCTTTATTCACAATGACTATAAGTACGATAACCTTGTATTGAACCCTGATAACCTGAGTGAAATCACAGCGGTGCTGGACTGGGAAATGTCTACTGTTGGTAATCCGTTAATGGATTTAGGAACATCCTTGGCCTATTGGGCACAAGCAGATGACTCTGACGCCTTAAAGCCTTTTAGTTTGACTTGGTTACCTGGAAATCTTGACCGAGGAGAGTTCGTAGATCGATATGCTGAAAAGACTGGCTTCGATATGTCGAATCAGGTTTTTTACTATGTGTTTGGCGCTTTTAAGATCGGAGTAATCATTCAACAGATCTATGCTAGGTATAAGAAGGGCTTGACCCAAGATCCAAGGTTCGCTAATTTGATTTTTGCCATCAAGGCATGTGGTACTAATGCATTAAAGGCGATTGAAAGAGATAGGATTTAGTACTTTTCAAAACCTAAAAAATCTCCTCCTTTGAAGCAGGAGTGGCCGAAGGCCGAGGTGGTTAAATAAGAATTATGGAATTAGAAGACATTAACAAAGTACTTATTCTAGGTGCAGGAACACTCGGCTTACGAATAGGTTTACAATCTGCGATTAGTGGATTTGAGACTACCATTTACGACATCAATGAAAGTGCCTTTGATGCTGCTATTAAAATTCAGGACGGAATACTCAACATGCTTATTCGCCATGAGAAATTAACTGAGGGTGAAGCAGAAGAAGCAAAGCAGCGATTGACATTCACTACTAATGCTGAGGATGCGGCTAATGATGCGGATTTTTTGAACGAGTCAGTCACAGAAAATCTTGAGCTCAAGAAGAAGGTCTGGGAGCAGTTCGGTGCATTATGCCCAGAGAAGACCCTTTTTACTTCGAATACTTCCTATTTAGTACCATCAGACATAGCTGAAGCAACTGGTCGTCCAGCACGCTTCTGTAACTTCCATTTCCATGATGTCTTTTATGCTAATGTTGTCGACATCATGCCACATCCAGGAACTGAGTCTTGGATCCCTAAATTATTGCATGAAATGGGCTTGAAGCTTTGGCAAACACCAGTTTTTGTGAAGAAGGAAAACCCCGGTTACATTTTCAATTACATGCTGATGGCTTTAATTGGGGCGGCAGGTTCATTAAAAACAATGGATGTTGGAAGTATAGAAGATATTGACCGCAGTTGGATGGGTAATTTTAAAATGGAAATGGGCCCTTTTGGCGTTCTTGACACCGTTGGCCTCGATACTGCTTGGCACATCACGAGTAGCCAGCCAGACAAGAAGAGTCAGGCCTTTGCGGCATTACTCAAGACATACATCGATGCTGGTAAACTTGGAGTTAAAACGGGTGAAGGTTTTTATAGCTATCCAAACCCGAGTTATAAACAAGATGATTTTATCAAAGGTGTGTAGCGAACATTACATTTTCACATACATTATTTTGTTGTTTGATTTTATGGCTTGTTAATCAGGCAGTTGTAATTGCTTTTGAGGTTGTTATGCACTACTTTGGATTCAATCTTAAGCCTGAACATGAGAAAAGTACTACTCTGTATAATGCTATGCATGTCTTGCTTAAGCATTCCTGTCCTATCGGCAAGCAGTTTCAGTGTACAGGAAATTCCATCCAAGATTTATTATGCTAGTTTGGTTTCGTACGACAGTGGGGCGATTGCAAACAATGCTAAGGCAACAGCAGAATTAGTCACTTCAATAGCGCCATTTTATCAGAATATTTGGTTTAAGACTTCAGTCTTGATCATTAGTATAGGTTTGATTTTTTTGATATCCTTAATACGAGAAAGGAGAGCTTACAATGGGTTGAAATGGATTAAGACTATTTTCAATAAGCGTACTGCTGTCTTAAATAGTGAGGTAAAACAAGAGAATTACAATAGAGCATCGCCCGTAGAGGTGGTCGCTTTAGATCAAAATGAGCATACCATTAAGATTGGCTCCCTTTCAGAGAAAATTGCGCCAAAAAATCTAATTACAGAACTTTCTTCCGAGTCCTATAGTGTTAAAGAATTGATCCATGAATTAATCTCAATTTTTGAAGACCATGCTAAGTCGAAAGTTGTGGCAGTTGAGTATTGGATATTGCCAGACGTTCCTGCCTTCGTAGTCGGTGATCGGAAATGTGTGCTACAAGTACTGGCAAGTCTTGTAGCGAATGCTATGAGATATACAAAAGAAGGAGGGGTTTCGATATTTGCAGAGGCGTTATTAGAGCAAGGTGGAGATTGTGAGCTTTGGTTTACAGTATCTGATACTGGAACAGGGATCTCTGACGAACTACAAGAGCAGATGTTTGACCAGTTTTCTCAAAATGATAATTGCGTATTATTCAAAGACGCACATGAACTGGGTCTCGGTGTTTGTAAGGAATTGATAGTAAAAATGGGTGGGGACCTTTGGGCAGAGAGCAAAGAGGGGAAAGGCTCGATATTTAAATTTAATATTAAATCAAGCATCCCTCAGACTAAAGTTTCATCTTAACAAAGGAGAATCATCCTTAGTTTAAGAATGATAACTCTCAACCCCAAAGCCTAATTGGCTAAGTCAAAAAGAATAATTCCAAAAGACCATTTAAAAAACCCCTGTTCAATAACCAGTTAAAACCTCTAACTTAATTGAACCTTCCTCACTTTTTAGAGACTTCTATATGAAGTTCAATGGGACGCAGTTCGGATCAAATATTTAACGAGTTACTAATCATTCGCTGTCAAGAGCGAGATCAAGAAGCTATTGGCTTGTTGTGGAAGCGCTGGCAACCACGTGTATTGAAGTGGGCTTTTGATTTTTTAAATGATCAAGATCAAGCCTATGATATAGCACAAGAGAGTTGGATCTCAATTTTTAAGAGTATTCATAAGTTAAAAGACCCAGCGCTATTCAGATTCTGGGCTTATCGAATTGTACAAAGAAGAGCCGCAGACGCCATTAAAAAACTTCAACGCGATAAAGTGGTAGTGGAGGAAGCTAGTCATGATAGCATGATTAGTGGCTCAGAAGACACAGATAAGGAGGATAGAATTCAGCATATGCTAACAGTCATCAGTAGCTTAGCTGATATGCAGCAAGAAATGTTACGACTTTTTTATTTAGAGAAGCAGTCGGTAAAGGTAATCGCTAACTACTTGGAACTGCCGGAAGGCACGGTGAAATCGAGACTATTCTATGCTCGAAAGGAATTAAAGGAAAAACTAAAAATTAAAAATCATGAATAATTCAGACAAAGAAGTAGACGATTTAATCCATCAAGCACTCACAAAAGAAGAGGCTGCTTATTTCGAAAAGATGGGAGAGCAGAACATCCCACAACAAGTATTTAGCTTATTTAAGGGTAAAAATAAATGGATGAACGTATTGATGGTAGGAATGAACCTCATCGTTTTTGCGGTGGCTGTATACACCTTCATTAACATGTTAGACGCAGAGGTAATCAATGATAAATTAGAATGGATGTTTTATACGTTGATCTCTTTTATGGCCATGTCATTGCTTAAGTCATGGGGTTGGAATCAGATGGATAAAAATGCGCTAATGCGTGAAATTAAACGCCTTGAGTATCAAGTGTCTTTATTGAAGCAGAACGAATAGCCATTACAGACTTAGAGAGGTCACGAATAATTAGTCAGAGGTAGGTGCTTCTGACTATTTTATTACCTCTAGTTTGTTGTAACGAATCATGGATCGTACTTCCTTAACATATTCAAGTCCTCTAGCTGAGTACTTCTCAAGTCCAATTGCCATAGCATAGCCCGAAGGAGCGGTGTTGTTCTTTCTTGCCGAAAGCCTTGAGTCTCGCAGTTTTTCATAAAATGGATGGGAATTCAAGTGATGCATATATGTGCTTACCGCCTCATTGATGGTTTTGAATTTCTGTACTTCATGTGTGTCACCAGCCTTTCTTTGGCTAGGTACTATTCCACAACCTTCAGTGAAACACCATTGACCAAAAATATTATTAGCACTTTTCGCAAAGCGACTAGTTCCCCAGGCAGACTCATTTGCAGCCTGAGCTAAAAATAGTGATTCAGGAATGATATCTACTTTCTTTAATAGCGACTGAATATCATTTCCTTCGTTAAGGTCAAAGGGACTAACGCGATAATAACTGGCCATTTCTTCGAGCCACTTTTGATCAGATGTTGAGATTTCCGCTCCATCAGAAACTTCTGTGAAGAGCTCTGCAATTCTCAAGTTTTCGTTCCTCAAAATTTGATTCTCCTCTTTGACCATAGGTCTTATGAAATCAAAAAAAGTCTTCTTTTTCTCTTTTACATCAGTGTAACGTGCAAAGTCAGGAATCTTACTGATCTGCTTCGCTTGTGTCACGCCTTCTAATTGCCAAGCCTCGCGGTTAACTTGTTGAGCAGAAATGGTTAGGGAAAAGGTCAAAAGAAAGAATATACCGAGGGTTCTTTTCATGTGTCAAAGTTAGGCCTATATAACAACACATAGTTAAGACTTGTTTATTCTTTTGTCTGAATGACCTTAAAAAGCAAAAGCCCCGCTATTTAGCGGGGCTTTTGAAGCCGTGGGCCCAACCGTTCGTTTATCGAACCATTTTTATCGTGATCTTGAGACTTTTCACCTTCTTTACTGCCAGATTAGAATGGGTTTTTAATTTAGCTTCCTACATCTTGTTGAACCTTAATCCAAACTTATCTTTCAGCGGAGATGAACGATAATAATTAATGTTTGCGTAGTGACGAGTAGCTTTAAAAACCTCTTTGATAAAATTAGGGCTTGCATCTATACCAAAGTAGATGGACTTAACACACTTTGGATCAAAAGTGCATCGTCCATACTCACTTCTAACAACACGTAGTTCCTCTTCATTTTCCCAGCCTTTGTGTTTGGTAGTTAAGGCTTTGTGGAAAATTGTATCATCTTTTTTATATGGGTATATTAACTTTGGCATTTCGTCTAAATATTCCATTGCACTGAGGTTATTAAAAAAACCTTTATCCAAGGTAATGTCGAATTCGATACAAAGTCCTTTATGAAAATTCGCATAATGAGACCACATCAAGAGGTTAGTTGCCTGCTTTGAAAAGCAGGCAAAGCCAAGCTTATTTAGAATTTTATCTATTTGATCTTTTATTATGCCAACAAATAACTCTGGATTTTTAGAATAGTAATCTCTCCTTTGACTTAGTTCTTCAGTGGAGAGAATACTCTCGGAAATGAAAGAATCATGGTCAAACGTACTGTCCAGTAGTAGATTTATATCTTCACTGATTTTGATCATCCCTGGGTAGCAATCGTACGGATCATTTAGTTTTTCTCGATTGGTGAAATACACATAGTTTTCGGCTAGTTCTTCCAGTACTTTTATGTTATTAGAGCGGTATCTGAATACAGTGTCCCCCATTTTTGTTGTCTTTAAGGTTTGAATTTCGTTAAAAATTGGATTTATCGAACCACAGAGCTAACATAGTTAATTCAGGTATTACAAGAAGGAATGAGGCTTTAAATAAGTTTAAGGAATAAAAAAAGAGCACCTCGTAACGAGGTGCTCAGTTAGGTGGGCCCACCTGGGCCTGTAATTAGAATATAGGGATATAAAGAATAAGATAAACGACTATTTCAGGCTTCTATAATGCTGATTTGATGTTTGTCTTTATATAACAATAAGTTTACATGTTCAAAAAATCTATTCCCCATATTATTCCCCAAATTTAGTTCCCCATTATGCCCCCCCCCGTATTCGATTTGTTTTAGACCCCGGGGGGTAAATGAGGGTATAACCTATGTTTCTTTAAAAATGATTTTTGAATTGTACAATCATACTTTCCTAACCTTCTTGGGTTACTTTCTGTTACAGTCCTTTCAGTAAAGCTAGTTTTTGCAGCTTCAATTGTGGATATATAATAACAGCTATCTATTGGCTCTTTTTGTTGATGAATTAACAAATACGCCATCAAATTGTCAGTTTTTTTAATATCCCATATTTTGAAGACACCCTATCGAATTACGACACTTTAGTAATAGATGATGATCTATTAGTCATTATTACCAAAGTGCCTTAAATCGTCTTACTGTCTACTCAACAGGGGGCATTCCCTCCCTTCTCTTTAATAGTTCAGAGTATTTGGTCAATGCTCCAGATAATGTGTATTTAGTATAACCTTGTTTACCCCATTGAGAAGTCGATGGCCTAAACCATTTTTCAATTACCTTTCCATTAGGCAGTACATTCTTCTTAAAAGAATGTTGATGAATTTCATATCCCACCACTTTTCCTTCAGACTTTTGACTATACACTGCAATTCGTCCTTGGCTGCATAACAACTCCATGTCGTAACTATCTAATTTAAAACTGTCCACTGCAACTGAATATTCAGATAATGATTTCAAGCCATCAGTGACTTTTTCTTCTTTTACATGGCATTCAAAGCCAAAAAGTGAATTGAATTCTACTTTAATCAATTGGGAAACCAATTTGGCGTAGTTCTCAGGGACTATGATGGCATCATGAATTGTCAGATATGCAAAATCCTTCGAATCAACTGTGTTAAGTGTACCACAAACCTTATCTAAGATTAAATGAGCCTCAGTCATTCGAAGTAGTTCTGAACTTTTGTGATAGTCTTCTCTTTTTATTTCATTGAGATATTCATAAACAGATGGAAAGGTTTCTGCAAAAGTAGTCTCCAATTCCTTGAACTCCCCAAAGATTTCCTCTCCGAAAAAAAGAAGCATAATTCCTTTCTTGGCTTCTTTTCTAGAATAGTTCTTAAAAACCTCATAAAGGCTATCAGTCGTTACACAATCTATATAATGTAATAGGTCATCCGTTTTCTTCTCAGACTGTTTATTAAGTATTCCTGCAAGTAAAGCGGGTTGTGAACAGCTAATATCAAGTTGTACAAGATTCAATGGGTTACCAGAGTATGAGATCAAGTGTCTATATTCCTTGGGTAACTGTTGCAACTTAGAATAGAATCTGTCCCCAGTCTCTTTTCTAGAATAGTGTTCTCTACCCTCTGCAAAGTTTATCAGCCTAGAGAGCTTTAAAGAGTCCTTCTTTTTATCAGTTGAAGTCTCTAAAAACTGGTAGACATAATGGTAGTTATTACATACACTACTACTATTAGCATTACTACTACTAAATAGGGTAGATGTTCCGCCATTATGAGTACCACTCGTAGATGTGGTACTTACTTCATACTTGGGTATCATTAACTCAAACTTCTTGCTGTTCTCAACTAATCCTCTATTAATTGTATTGGTCAAGTCTATTTCATATTTATCACCTTCAACGCCTAAGTATTTCTCTAGTCGCTTGGAAACGAGGTGTTCCTTCAAATTGTATCTTGTCATTCCATATTTGAAAAACTCATCTGTCAATCTAAAGCCCTGAGCTTTTCCACCTTCCTTGCTGTATGTTGAATCCTTTTCCAGTAAGCCCAACTTAATAAGGTCTTCCTCTATCGAGGATATGTAATACTTTGGAATTAATTTTGATCTCCTCTCAAAAGAGAAAGTGACGAACTTGTCTTGTCCGTCATTTGAAATCCTAGCTTGTTTGCTTAGAATCTCATTTAAAAAAACTAAGCTATATTCTAGATACTTCTTATTGTTTTGTGATAGTTTCCCTTCTAATAATGTCTTCGTTATTGTTATTATTTTATTCCCCTCCTTCATACTTCTTGTTTTAATTCTTACTAATTATTCTATAAAATTTGTATACTCTTCAAGCTCTCTAATCGCCAAACTTCTCAAATATCTACTTCTAGTTAAGTTGTATTTTGATTTCTCAATTTCAATCTGCGGCATCAAGGTTTTCTTAAAACCTATTTTGATTATTGTTCCGTCTTTTGTCGAATAACCCTTATCTGGTTTCAATTCCCTTGGAAACCTCATTTGAATAAATACTATTAGCCTAAATAATTCAGGAACCGATACTCCAAGGGTCTCAGCTCTGCTTTCAACTGCTTGTTTCAGTTCCTTTGTAACTCTTACGGTAACATCGTTGAAGTCTAATCTCATATTATTAATTTAAAGTATACACCTATGTATACGTAAAAAACAAAAAAAGGTTTCACTTTTTCTACTTTTTTTTTAAAAAAGGAAAGGCTTTGGCTAACTATTGATAAATTGAAAACAACTATTGAAGAGTGAGTTCTCCAAAAACTCTTCCGCTTGATGTGGTATAGATATTCCCCTCATACATTGCTATTTGCTCTCCATTAAAATCATTATGAATGACTTTTACGCTTTCATTTGTCACGAATTCAATAATAAGAGATTTTGAGCTGATCGTAAAACCGAATGATTTTACATCATTATCTAATTGAAAGTTATACTTTATTATTTGATCAAAATCCTGATCCACGACCATTTTGATTGCTTCTTTAGTAAGCATACTTAGGAATCTGCTCTTTCGATTTTCAGAGTTGATTTCCAAGGTTTGACCAAATGCAATGTTATTGCCAAATGAGGCGAAGTGATTTTTCTTTACAAATTTCCTCAGTATCTCCTTCTGACTTATGAGCCTTGACTTGTTGAAAGTTGTAATGTCTTCACTTTCAATCAATAACTTAATCCTTTGAATCAGCAGCCTGATTAGTCTAGGCTGTACATTGACTTCTTTAAATGTTTTAAGGTAGAAGGTCAAACGCGAAATTACCTTGTACTTGTAAGGGTCCCATTCAATGTTGAATGCAGGAGGATCAACAAGCCAGACTTGAGCAGTCTTTTTTTGATCTAACACTCCAATCGTTCCGTAGTAAAGATTTTCATGCTTTGAGATACCTTTCTTCTTTTCTCGCTCAAGGATGTCTTCTTTTTTTCTTTTGATACTAGAGTAAGACTGACTGACACTAGACGATTTGAGTTTATTGTCTTTGGCTACCGATCCTTTGTTTTCAACCTGTATAAATTTGTGACCATCAGAAGCAACTAATATTTCATAATCGAAATCAGGCAGTCTTTTACCAGTTAAAGGATGGTATTCATTTCCTGTAATAGCCCAATCCGCTTCATTTAATTCATGGAGCTTATTTACTACATTGAGACCTAATGAGACACCGATTCTTTCAGTTAAGCCAGGAGCTTTCATGACATTGGCGGAGACCTGAGATAGAATTGAACCTTCATCGTAACTAATATATTCATCAATGTCACTCAACCACTTTTCTGTTCGCTTACAGAGATCTTCATAAGTTCTCCAACCAGCTTTATCATGCTGTTGAGTAAACATTAAATAAGCAATGAATTCACCTTTGGAAATGATAACCTCGTTATTGACTATTGACTCTATTTTCTCGTGGTTTGGATATTTCTTAAAGAGCTCTTTTTCCTTTTGATTGTAGTAATTAACATTGAGACTTATTCCCATATCTTCTGAATTATTTAATATTCATTGCTTATTCCTTCAATAGTCTCCTTTTAAAATTAAAGGATTTGTTCTTCCCAGTTTTGGAAGAGTAAAGCAGTAGGAAAGCAAGAGATATAATTTCGAATAAAGTTAAAATACGTGCTTTGAGGTAATTTACTTCTTTGACTTGTTCGGAAGAAATAAATTCCGATACTGAGTTGATTGCAAGACAAAGCCAAACCCCTAAAACGAAATAACTCACTACGAGGTTAATCTTGGATACAGACGGTCTGTTGCTGGCTAGAGTAGTTTTATGAAGAGGTCCTATTACTTTGTCTTCGAGCAAATCCACATGCTTTTCCCAATTTTCCTGCCATTTCTTACTTCCATGATTGACTAAAACCCAAGCAAGAGAAAATGTAAGACCTAGGTAAGTTATAAGCAAAGGTGCTTCAGGATAATCCCCCAACGCGTCATTATTGGTTATAATAATAAAGTATCCAGAAAATGTAGCTACTAAAAATGTCCAAAAGTAGGTTGCTCTTTTCCAATAAAGTTCAATCTCAAAATCTCGATTATGCCATGCTCTTTCTAATGCATCCTTAAATACGGAAACGTTTTCTTTATCTAGTTTCTCGAATCCCTCATAGTATTCAGTGGTGCTATTTACCATGGCTTCGCGATAACTAATTTTCTTTTTACTCATAGTTATTTATCAAGAAGGTTTGAGAAGATCTCTGCCAAGTACCGTTTGTCCTTATTAATAAACAACACCTTGTTTTCAGCAAAATCATCCTTCGTTACCTTCCCGTCACTCCATACTTTCTTCACTTTCTCAAATGGTGTAACTGAAAGGATGAAGGCCGAAATTTGCACTTCTATTTTCTTTTTGTCCTTGTCTATATCTGCTTGAATTTTTGTCTCAAGTATTGAAGCATCATCTTTACACCAAAGCACTTTGGGATTGTTAAAATGTGTTTCTCCTAGTAATATCCCTTTCGGATCAAGGAAGTAGATGTATTGCTTTTTTTCATCAATTACCCAAAGAATGAAGTCAGGATAGAATGATGAGCTTTCCATAAAAAAACCAATGCCTTTAACTGACAAGTTTCTGAGAACAAATAGCTGTTTCCCATCAAATTGCTTTGATTCTTTTACATATTCTCGCAGGTGATTTATGAAGTCTCTTTCGCCTTCATTTAGCCTGACTGGCACAGTCTTAATTTCTTTAAACTTCTTGCCATCTGCTATCGATGCTATTGGAGAATACAAGTGCTTATCAAAATGTATGGAAGGCAAAGTTTTATCGTCCTTCTCGTAGATGTCTTTGATTTTGGCTTCTAGTTCTTCTATAAATGATTCATGTTTTTTAGGCACTTTGACAATCATAGTATGAGAAGCAGGGAACATGGCAGAATGCGAAGCATGATCTAGTATATCATAGGTCAAATACTTAGAAAGGAAAGCCTTTTCCTTATCTGCGTAATACTTGTTGATGTAATCTTTAACCAGGCTAACAGCTACCCTTTGAGTTTTTCCCGAGATGGCTTCATTGATGCCAAACTGTCCTTTATGACTGTATAGGTTGAAACACCCACCTTGAATAAGTTGTGAGATTGTTTCGCCTTTAATTATTAGATTTTGGTAGCCTTTAATTAGTTTGTACCTGTTTGCTTCTAGTGCAAGGCTATTATAGTCCAGAAAGTCCCCGAATCCCTTTAAGAAGTTCTCTTGGTATTCTTCAGCATCTTCAGCAACTTGACTATTGAAGCCACTTGCTGCAATACTGATTTTATTGCGAAGGTCTATGGTTACTCGTTTGGCAACATCTGCATTATAATCTAGCTCAATGATTTCATCCTTAAAGGATTTGTCATCTTGCTTTCGGAAGGTCATAATTTGACCATTCCATTGCTCTTCATGGTTGAGTTGTATTTCAATAGGGTAGTTGGTATAGTCCGGCACTTCTTTCTCAATCTCTGCCAAGAACCGATTCATATAAGAGGCATTTAAGCCCATAATAGAAATGGTCTGCAAAGCTCGAACATGATAAGGTGCATTGGCTTCTTCTCGCTTAAGCGAGAGGTTCTTTCCTTTAAGACGAACGCCACGACCAAATAACTGAATGATTTGAGCACCTTCACTTTTACCCATATTCATTAAGCCCATACTTGATACACGCCATGAGTTCCAGCCTTCAATAAACTTCTTGGAACCAATCAAAATATTGATGGTGGAATCTGTTTCAGATATGGCTTGAAACAATGATTTGGTGAAGCTATCATCCTGAATAATTAAATCTCCGTCCGTGTCAGCTTCCAATGTCTTGGCATACTTTGGCACATCACCGATATTGATTACAGCAAAGTATTGATCACTGGTTTTGGTTTTGAGCGCAATTTCACCATCCGCTTGTTTGACTTGAAAGGCTTCAATATTCCCAATGCCATTGAACACTTTGGTAAGTATGTTTTCAGCAACTGGTTTTTCCTTTTTCAGATACTCGAAGTGTCCTTTGAAAATATCGTTTCCATCTGCATCCCGTAAGCCTGTTTCATCCTTCAGAATTTTGTTAATGTCTGATTGCAGGGCAGAAGGGGATGATAGGGCATATTTGAAGAATTTTACAATACGGGAAACGTCTGAAACACTTTCCTTGTCAACTTTTGTTAAGCTGCTTGAAGAAGAGCTAATAACCCGACTTCCTACAAATACCCAAAGTGGCTTCTCTATGTTGTACTGGCGTAGGTCATTCTCGTATTGTTCAAAAAGAGCTAACTGCTCGTAGTAGCCCAAAAGACTTGCTGTCAGTAGGAGTTTGTTTTGTTCTTCGCTGTATTCGTTGGATGTGTCCAGATTGAATACGCTAAAGTCCTTGCCATAACCATCTGAGTAGAAGTGGCGATATGAATAGTCAAAGATGATGGACTTGCCGTATTCCTGTAATAAGTCTTTGGTGCTATTGGTAATGATTTGACCAAATGTGGCTGAGTATTCAAAGGTGAATGAACCTTCACCACGGGTCAAATGCTCTCGCAGATTTTTCCAAGCTCGTTCTTCTGATTTTTGACCTTTGTGGCCTTCATCAATAAATACGAGGTTTTTGGATTCGGAGAAATAATCAACATCTACACTTACACCTTCACCAGCCTTCTCTTTCACCAATTTGGTGATTTCCAAGATTAAGATTTCACCTTCTTTTGTTTTAAGGCTTTCTTCACTGCCTGAGTAAAGTTTGGCAGGGATGCCACTTTCTAAACAGCTTTCGTAGTGCTGTCTGCTCAATCCTTCATTTGGAGTAATCAGGATAATGTTTTCCCATTCCTTAAAATACTTGGTAATCTGCCAGTAGTTGCAGTGCATGAGTAGTGTTTTACCACTACCTGTTGCCATCCAATACGCCAACTTTTTGAGGTCATTTTCTTTGTAAGTTTCTATTTCCTTAAAGTCCTTACTATCCTGTGCATACTGATTGAGCGCATTAATCAAGTCAGTTTGATTGTTGCTATACACATCAAAGAAATACTCTGTGAAAAGCAATGAAAACCATTGGTAATATTTGAATGTGAAAAACGGTTCTGCACGGTTTTCTCTGAGGTTCTTTTCATACCCCTGAATGGCTTCATCGTATTCCTGAATGGCTCGGTCTTCAATTAGTTTGTCCGAATTTGCCATTAATGCACTGGCAAAAAAGGTAAAGCCCGTAGAGCTTACTCCTGATTCTTTATTATTAAACTCATCTCGCAAGTCTTCAAAGGCTTCATAACCTAACTGACGCAAGATGTATCTGAATAGTACAAGTTGTTTTTCCAGTTGCATATTATGAAAGCATTTTGTTTTTGAATACTTCTTCTATTGGCTGATAGCCATCAATATGTGCCTGATCGTTAATGTAGAGTAGGTCATATGTAAAGGCTTTCAACTCTTCTTTTAATGCTGATGCATCTACTTTGTAATCATCAATTTTCCAGTCTTTAACCGAACGCCAAACAACAGCTATTTGCTTATTGGCATTGTTGTGACCAATAATGAACTGATACTTTTTGCCATTGATTTCTTTGGTAATGCACTTTTGCATGTGCAGTCCAATGAGGTAATTAAATGTTTCTACCAAATCTACTGCCTGTTCTGTATCGTAGGTAAAACCATCCCACACCTTGAGCTTGTAATCCCAAGGGTCTTGCATAGCGGCTGTATTCACTAAGGTTTGGCTGCCTTTAGTTTCAAACTCTAGGAAGTATTTAGGAATGTACTGGTCAAACTCCAGTGCTTTTTGCATGGCACCATCCGAAGCATTGAAGGCAATATTCTCCAGGGCTTCTTCGTATTGCTCTAAACGTTGGTATTTGAAGAATACGCCAAGGCCGTTCATGCTGTCGTCTTTGGGTTTGCCATCTTTCCAATCGAAAGTGTAAGCTATTTTTTTAATGCGAGGAATGATAACTGTATGAATATATGGTCCTTGCTCAATAAGGAAGCTCTTTCTTTTTCCTTCATCTTCTCTATTCAAAATTTGGGCGGCATGAAAAGTTGTTCCTGACCCAGAGAAATAATCGAGAATATTTGAATAACCATCTGACCAATATCTTAGCGTGTCAACAACTAAATGGATGGACTTTGGATAACTGAAAATCTGGTTTCCCAGGATATTCATTAAATGCTTAGTTCCATGAGTTGTGGCAGAATATTTGGAATCATACCAAAGTGTTTTAGGCTTTTTACCTGTTGGCATTTTTGTTTTTTTAACAATCTCAATTCTACCTGCTTTTTCAATGACTGATATATCGCCTGACTTGATAAACCTTTTAGCTCCATCAATATTTACACGCCATATTCTTTTTTCATTTTTAGGATCCATCGGCCAACATTCCACGCTGTTCTCGAAAGGCTCAACCGAGACCTTTTTTTCTTCTAAGTTCACGTACAAAGGAAACCATTGTTTAGGTCTATCAGTAGGTCTTGAATTTCCACCCCTTCTTCTGAGGTTATCCCATAAAAATGCTCCGTCTTTATCTGATTCCTTATATTGTTTTTCTTCTTCTGGAGTAAGCCCCCTTAGTTTCATATCCACTTTTTCAATATCACGAGCAAATACATGACAATAATCGTGACTTAATGCGGGGACGTTGGGGCGAATATTTTGACCCGCTGGATTAACTTCAATTGCGATTGAAGAAATGAAATTTTCTTGGCTGAAAATCTGGTTAAGTAGGTATCTTAAATTATAAGTTTCTGTATCGTCAATTGCCATACAAAACACCCCGTCTGTAGATAAAGTATTTTTAGATTCAATTACAGCATTTTCAATCATTGTTATCCAAGAGGAGTGCTTAAAAGTATTTTTATAAATAAAAGTGTTTTCACTGGTGTTGTAAGGAGGATCGGTATAAATACAATTTATCTGCTCAGAGTATTTTGTATTTATCAATCTGTTACCATGAAAATTACTTGTATTCATTACCCATCCATCATATTCAGAATGAATATTTATGTGTTGCGATAATTGATTTAGAATTATTTCTTTGAATGACTGATGAAAGTACTTCGTGTCAATTGGTAAATGCCGCCAAGAATGTAAATCAGCTTTAAAGTCATCTTTGTTCTTTGGAACAGCTTTTTCTCCAAATAATTCTTTCCACTCCGCTAACTGCTTTTCGTTTTTAATGACTTCTTCCAGAATAGGTTTAGCTGCTTCTTCTCCAATATACTCCACCAATCGATCGATGGTAATAACCCACTCCGTACTCAGTACAAATTTCTTTTTCTCCCATAGTTTTTTCTGGAAGTCTTCTATCTGGCTTACAAAGTCAATAATGGTATCTGCAATGGATTTGAAAACCTTGATGGTTTTAAGGTTGTGTTTCAGTCGGTCAAAGTAAGTGTCGGTATCGGTTACATAGAGGTCATCTACATTCACCAATTCACTTTTGATATAGTAGTCTAACTCCCTTTCCAAAAAGCCTTTGAGGTTTATATGGATGAAGAAATCATGCTTGTTTTTTCGGGTGTAGTGTTGCAGCTTTTTTAAGAGTAGGGGTTTGCCTTCCTGCTCTCCTTCGGCTTTGCTCAGGACAGGTGTCCACAGCTTGGCAAATATTGGATTAGTACCAAACTCCTTTTTCAAGAACTCAAAGGCTATTTCATCCAATGTGTCTTGTTTGCTGTTTCCCTTTACTTTAGTTTTCTCTTTATCTGCTAATGGGCGATACTCAAAGTAGATGGTAATTTCTTTGTCGTTGATGTCTGGCTGTTTATTGGCCAATACAAATTGTAAATCACTGTCGTCTTTTTCTTTGATTTCGGGTGATTTATCAGCCAACATGAAAAAATTGGTTTCTTCTGCTTTTACATTTCCTTGCTCCAGCTGTGCATTATGCAGTTTGAAATTGACCACCAGATTACCGTCTGACGTCTGCACCTTAAATGCGTAATGGTTGAAAGTTTCAGATGACTTGATATAATACTGGTCGTGGTTTGCCCAATGAAAGTGCGTTTCTTCACCATTGTAGGGAACCATGTATTTCTCGTTCTTTCCAAATCTCCGCTTACTAATAAAATCTCCTTTGTCATAGTATCGAGAGAAGAACAAGGTCAGGTGGTTATAGATTTGGTTTTCTGTTTCTACTGAAACAGTGGCATCAGTTGCCTTGGCTTTTAGTTCTTTGTATTGGTTGATTTTTTCCTTACCGAACTTCTCCAAGGTCTTTTTCTCATCTGCTTCAGCTTCTAACCAACCTTTAATGATGTCGTCCTTTTCAAGATCGGCTATTTGGTCTTTAATGTTCTTAGTTTCATCTGCTGACAATGTTTGGAGTTGCTCTTTGACTTTATCTACCAAGAGCTGGTCAATGAAATTGGCAATCTCCTTTTTTTTGTAGTGTAGGATTTTGTACACGCCAAAATCTAAGTCTTGAGAATCAAACTGGAATAGTTTGTTTAAGAAGCCTTTGAGTTGGGTAAGTGAGGTGCTATTTTTAGCCATATGTTTGTCGCTTGTCAAATTCCTTAAATACAATATTCCCTGGGAATATTCTTTATGAAATTTCAAATAATATTAAGTTAAGATTTAAACATCTTCAATTTATTCAGTCATTAATGAATCCTCTGTTTAATAACTTCCATCGTAATTTGTAAGAATTCATTTTTGCTATGCCTTATTCCAAAGGGTGATTTTGAATTACGCCATTTTTCAAATATCTCCTTTGCCATTTCATTAGTGAGTACCTTCCCAATTGAGTGCAGCCTATTTTGAATCTCTCTTAGCCAAATACCAGCATTTTTGAATTTTTGATCTCTCAACAGCTTATAGGTGTGAATATTGACTTCATCCAATTCATCATTTGATATTACCTTGACATTTTCCCCAAGAGAGTGGCTATTCAAACTTGCATCATCAATAAACTCTTCAAAGCCAAAAAACATTTGATTATTAGAATTGGCATGGGATTTCTTGAGATAGAAGAATGTGCCGACTTCTCCAATCATAATGCTATAAGGTCTGTTATGTAGAGGGGAGGCTACAAAATTAACAGGGTTATCGTCTGAGTACTCTGGACACCTAATCAGTCTATAATGTATTGAATCAAGGTCACTGTCAATAGGCTTTTGAAGTGTAGTGCTTAGGTCTATTTCAAGGTAATTGTTAAGAATTCTCCTTATTTTCTTTTCGTCCCTTTCATTCATTTTGAATATGAAAGTACTGGCGACAGAAATTCTCCATAGTATGGAATACCAAAAAAGTGTTGCCAATACCTTATCCGAGGATGTTGTATAGTCTTGGTTTTCATGATTTGCGTGAATTTTTGAATAGTAACTCTCTAGTGCCGCTAATTTTTTTTCGCAATCACTGCAAAGGATGTGATCAACAATAAAGTCACTCTGATACCCCTGTTGAGAATCAAGCAGTTCTTCAAGTTTTTCATTTCCTAGAAATTCCTCCAACTTTTCTGGGAGAATACTTTTTCCAAAATAGGGTACGGTATCGTCAGCTGTGATTTTTGCACCTAATTCTTTGTCTCTTCCTTTCTTGCCTTCCTCATTGTCTATGTGTTTTACTAAGAAATGCGGAACAATATGAGAGCCTGTTTGGTCTGCATCATTGACTTTACATAACCTGCATTTTGGTAGAGAATCAGCCATTCTGTTTTGAATTTAAGAAGTTCAAAATTTGGTCGGTATCACTTTTAATTGCGTTCAGATATAAAGTAGCTTCAGGTGCATCATTGATTGATTCAATGAATTTTAAATCTGTAGATATTGTAGTTTTTAACTCCTTGATTTTGCGATTGACAAATAGAAATTTACCGTTCTCTGGTATATTCTCCTCTTTGTTAATGTAAGTATCTCCTTGTCCTGTTAAAAGCCAATCAGGGTTTATTCCCATTGCGTAACCCATTGCAACAATCATAAATTTTTTTGGTGAATTCTTACCACTTAAATACAAGCTTAAAGTACCCTGTGTGAGACCCAAATCTTCAGCTAACTGCGATTGAGAAAGCTGTTTTTCTCTCATCACTTCTTTTAGTCGGCTAATTATGTCTTGATTCATGAATATGTATTAAAATATAATAATATATATTATAATATAATAATCGGTATGATTATTGATGTATAAATATAGTATTAAGTAACCCTTGTAGAAGGACAAAACACGATTAAAATGAATATGAATATTAGTTTAGAAATGCAGATAGCCTCAATAGTTGAGGAGGTCTTGATTAGATATATGACAAGCATAGGAAGTTCTAAAAATGAAGATTTGGAACTCTTTACCACCAAGGAGGCAGCCGGTATTCTGAAGGTTGACCCGCAAGTGGTTAGACGACTTTGTAGAGATCAGTTAATTGGATGTAATAAGGTTTGTGGAAGCTATAGAATTAGCAAGAAGGATTTAACTAGTTACGTAAACCGCTCACGCTAATGATAATTAAGCTTTATCAAGATCGGAATAAATTGAACAAGAGGGGTAAAGCCCCTCTTAAGTTCTCCGTATGCTACGGAAAGCAATATTGGCTTCCTGCTTTTGAATCCGTTAGGCCTGATGCTTTTAAGAATGAGAGGGTCAATAGTAAAGAGGAATTTTCTAATGAGATCAATAGGTCATTACTATTTAGGAGGAGGGCTATAGAGCAGGTAATTAGAGAAGCTGAGGAAAAGGATATCAAAATTACTTCACTGTATTTAAGGGAAACTTATAAGTCAAGAGTTCAATCAGTAGAGGAGAAGCCCAGCGAGAAACAACGAGTGTTGGAAAAGACAATCAGTTCATTTTGGGATTGTTGGGACAGCTACTTGACTACAAACAAACAGAAGTTTTCAAAAGAACACACACGAAAGTTTATTCAAGTAAAGCGGCACTTAGTTGAGTTTGATCAATCACTTAATTTCGAATCATTTGATGAGTCTTTTTATGATCGCTATTTCTATGCATATCTTATTGAGGAAAAACAACTCACTAATAATACCGTCAGCAAGCATATAAAGTGTATTAAAGGAGTTTTGACTCATGCTTGGAATTTAGGCTTGTTGCAAAACCCAATACACAATTTATTTAAAGACATCTCGACTAAAACTGAGCGAATTTATCTTGATTGGGATGAAGTTGATAAAATTGAGGCTGTTGATACTATTTACCCAACTGATAATGTGGTAAAAGACTTATTTCTATTAGGATGCTTCACTGGTCTAAGATGGCAGGACTTGAATCACCTAGAAGCTCATAATTTCAGGCAGATTGACAATCAATATTATATAATTATCCACTCCTATAAAGGACGAAAAAATCTATCAAATCCTTTAACTAATAAAGCGTTGGAGATTTGTCAAAAATACAGTTTTGACCTCCCAAAAATTACCAACCAACAGTGCAATGAATCACTGAAGAGATTAGCGCGGACAGCCAAAATCAAAACTCCATCTGAAAGGGTGAGGTATCGTGGAAGTGAAAGGATAGTAGAAGTCCATGAAAAATGGCAACTTGTAACAATGCACATTGGTAGACATACATTTGCATGTGAATTCCTCAGAAGGAATAAGTCACATGGCTTATCTGCTTTGAAGGCACTGAGCGAGCTCCTTGGTCATAGCTCTACCAAAACTACAGAGGTCTATTGGAATATGATTTCAGCAGAAAAAGATAAAATGCTTTTAAATTCATTTTAAGTAATTGCACTATGATTCTATATTTATTATCAGAAAACACACCTCTTTTCTTTATCCTTGCGGGTTTACATATTGGACTGAGTTTTGCGTTCAGCTTTGTTCTCAAGTCAAAGAAAGAAGACCCTGTAGAAGGTAACTATGCGAAGTTGCATTGGTCAAATGTTCAATATGTTTTGCTTTTTTTAGTCTACTTAATCTTTCCAATTTACTTAATGGAAATTATGATGGTATGGGATAATAGACACTACATGACATCAGGAAGATTAGAAAGGGGAGCAGAGATTAGTAAGCTAGAATTGGACAATGAATTAAATAGAAAGCAAGCCAAAAAATCTATGCTTATGGGGATAGGTTTAGCAATTCAAAATGAAAATTTTAGTCCAAGTGATCTTCACTTTTTCTCTGAAGACATGAAGAAATTTAGAAAATTTTACAACAAGGCATATTATGAATACGGATATCCCAAATTAGAAAAGTCAAGGCTGAATGAGTTTATAAGACTAATGGCTGATAGGTCTGACAATCCAGAGGGGTTAAGAAAGGATTAATTATGCCCTAAAGTATTCCCTTGGAATAAAAAAAGCCCCATACATTATGCATGTGGCTTAATAGTGGGCCCACCTGGGCTCGAACCAGGGACTTTCTGATTATGAGTCAGATACTCTAACCAACTGAGTTATAGGCCCTATCCAAAAGCTGTTTTAAGCCTTTGAAAATTGGATTGCAATGTTACATATTTGCTGTTAATTAAACAACATCCAATGGGGCTAGATATTTCTAAAATTGACGCAATTGTTTTCGACTTAGGTGGAGTAATCATCGACTTGTACGAGGATAGGACCTATCAGGCATTTGCAGCACTCGCTGAAATGCCAGTTAATGAGATGAAAAGGCTGGCCGCCAAGGAGGAGTTTTTCCACCTTTACGAGACAGGAGAGATTGATGATCCCACTTTTAGAGCACATCTTAGGGAGCTCATGGAGTTTAAAGGCTTAGAAGAATTGATAGATGAGGCTTGGAATGCAATGCTAGGCCCAATCCCAAAAGAGAGGTTAGAACTTCTTGAGCAAATAAGGGGTAGTCATAAGCTTTTCGTAATGAGTAACACGAATGAAATTCATGTGAAGCGGTTCTTGCGGATTGCAGACCATGTGTCACCACATAAAAGCTTTTACGAATACTTTGATAAAGTCTACCTGTCGAATGAGGTAGGGGAGCGGAAACCAAATTCTGGTGCTTGGCAGGTTATTCTTGATGAGCAACCGATCGAAGCTAATCGCATCTTGTTTATTGATGATAAACTAGAAAACATTAAGGCAGCAGAAAGTTTAGGCTTGCAAGTTTTTCACAATGCAAGCCCAAATGACTGGATGAAACTATTCAGTTGATTTATTCTGATTCGCGGTAAGCGAGTATACCACCAGTAAGGTTAATCACATTGCTAAAGCCTTGAGACATCAAGAATTTCTGAGCTTGGGCCGATCTTGCACCACTTCTACAGTGTACGATCACTTCTTTGTCTTTTAGGTCAGAGATCTCAGCGATTTTCAGTGGTAAATCACCGAGCGGTAATAATCGTGCGCCAATATTATCTTCGTCAAACTCCCAAGCTTCACGGACATCAATGACATTTAAATTGGCGTTATTGGCCTGTCTTGCTTTAAATTCTTGAACTGTAATTTCCTGCATTTCAGTTATTTAGAATAATTCGTTTTGTAAACACATTTCCTCCTTTAGAAAATTTGAGCAAATATATTCCTTTTTTGTTTTTACTGAGGTCGATAAAGACCCCACTTTCAGCTTCAATTACTTGATAGAAGCTTTCTGTACCCCAGCTATCATATACCTTTAAAGACTCAAGGTTTTCGGCTTCTATAAAGACGCGGCCATTACTAGGGTTGGGATAAATATTCGGTGCTATTCCAGCCGCCTGATTTGGTAGAACGAAATTAGCCGCAATTTCTTTATCAAATCTCGGACGCATGAGTAGGCTGCCAGAAACAAATTCATTAGGCCTCCAATCTCCACTGACGTTAAAGAAAAGCTTGTCGCCAGTGTCATTATTTTTATCTAATCCAACGGCTAGAAACTCATTTGTCGCTTGCTGAAAGCCAATATAAAAGGTGTCTTGGACAAATACGGGGGTATCTAATTTATAGGCCCTAAGATCGCCAATAGACGCAGGACGAATGACACTGTAAGGATCTTGAAACAAGATAGATTCTGGTGAATTGTCAAGCTCACTCCAAACGAAGAGTTCTATCGGTTCTCCAGATTGTTGTGTGAAAGGGAAATTAATGTCAATATGCGTAAGAAGTGCTCGTTCTTCAGCAAAGAAAGCATAGGCGAGCTGACCACCACGTTGATTGATACCTGCAGCAAAATCCGGGTCTCCGTCATCATAGGCAAAGTAATCATTGATAACCGTTGTAACTCTTACGGTGTCATTTATTCTGTAATCGACCGATAGGTTGAAGGTAGTATCAACGCCAGGGTTGATGTCTTCAATCAAGAAATTATCACCAGACCTTATGAGGTAGGTAGTTTCTAGTAGTAGGGAATCTGCATCCGAATCTAATAAGTTACTATTGAGCGCTGGGGAAGTAAAAGTACGTCTCTCGAAAGCATCGGGGATAGGGTTGGCGATCGTCTCGTTATTCAGAATTTCAATGTCAACAGCGCCTGAAGTTTCTCTAACCGTTGTGCTAAACTGTATGGGTTGGAAAAACTCGTTAAGGTTATAAAACTCTGCATTGGTTTCAACCAAATACCGATTTGGGTTAGCGAAAAACTGCTCAGTTGGCATGGCAGAGTAGGGGGCTATCAAAAATGAAGGCTTTCTGGTTAATGCTCTATCTGGATAAGCGATGTCGTTAGCATGTCTTGAGTCGTTTAAGAAGATATAATCTACTAACCAGGTATCAAAAGCACCCGCTAACCTTGAATACGATTGAAAGCGAAATTGGAAACTGTCTGAAAAGTAATTTTGAGTTACTTGAACCAATTCCTGAGTGAATTCAGTAGACTCATTGTCGCGACCACCTATTTGTGACCATATATTTTGCCATTCTCCAGTAGGGTTTTTGAATTGTAAGACCAAAGAATCTTCCAAGTCAGGGATTTCACCGTTACCATTGATTTGCCAGAAGAAACTCAAGTAGACAGAGTCAACCTGAGTCGCTCCCAATGAAGATAAGTCTATTAATTGAGAGACTAGGCTATCTGTTGCTCCATTGATAAGGCTATTGACATCATAAGCTGCACCATTAACATCCACGCCATCGAACACGGCAACATTGATTGTAGGAGCATTTTTACCTAATCCATTGCTTATCCTAACATTGTCAGAATTGGCCCATCTGTCCAGTGATGCAATAGGTCCGCTCGTGGAGAAATCTTCCCAAAAAGGAATATTAACTGTTGCTAGTACTTGATTAGATTGGTTCGCAGCAAATCTAGTCGTGGACTCTCGTTTGATTTTGTTAGGCAATGGTATTTCTACAATTTGACCCGCTAACGAAAACGTGGCAATAAAAAGCGTTAATATGATTGCCTTGATTCTCAATGCTAGTTTTCGTCTCTCTCGTTTTCTTTTTCCTCTTTAGGCGGCTCAGTCCCATTAATCCAGAGTTCGATGATTCGATTCTTTCTTACAACTGTGCCAAGAGGTGGTAATTGCTTATAGATAGTGTTCTCAGGAACAGTATCGTTGAGTATGTAATTAACAATGTCAAGTTTCAGCTCCGCTGCTTCGATCTGAAACTTTGCTTCATCAAGGGTTTTTCCTATAAAATCAGGAATAGGAAAGGTCTCTATACCGATACCGTTTCCAATAACGAGATCCACTGTAGAGCCTTTATAAAGCATTGTACCTGCTTCTATCTCTTCACCGTCTAGTTCTTGACGGATTACTGCATTTTCTCTTAAATCTGGCACATAGCTGATTTCACCTCTTTTTAGACCATTACTATTCAAGATGTCTTCGGCATTAAGAAGGTCCGTATTAATTAAGTTTGGCATTCTTACCTGAGGGGGGACGTTTGCGTTAAGCGTTAAATAGATTTTACGATCTTCCTTCACTTTGGCGCCTCCTTTAGGGTTCTGGCTAAGAATGACTTCTGACTCAAAATTTTCGGAATAACCCGAATCGACCACTACTTCATAACGAAGGTTTCGGTTGGTCAAAAACTCGTCAATACTCTCAAAGGAAGTACCTACAAGGTCGGGGACAGTAATAGCTTCGTTGTGATTAGTACTCGTTGGAAGGTATATGTAAAAAAAGAATAGTACTAAGACTATCGAAATACCTACCATGATACCAATGTTCTTCAAGAAACGAATAATGGTAAAAGGCTTGTTGCTCATCTTCAGTAAAAGTAACGACCGCAAGCGTTATTCATTTTATGCGGAACGAGAAGTTGTTAACAAAGATAGTTATTAAGTAAAACTGACAAATTCTATTCGAAATAAGGGCAAATAAAAAAGCCTCGATTTCTCGGGGCCTTTTAAGTGTTTTTATACTTCAGCGACATTAACAGCAATAACGCCCTTGATTTCGGGTACATCCCTCATTAAAGCTTCTTCCACACCTGCTTTCATAGTCATGGGAGACATAGGGCAAGTACCGCAAGCACCTTCTAGTTCTAACCTTACAATGAAATCATCTGTAATTTCTAGCACTTTGACGTTTCCCCCATCTGCTATTAAAAACGGTCTTATTTTGTCTAAAGCTGCTTCGACTCTGTCCAACATAATCTTAAATCTTTAATTCGACCTTTTTGGTCTCTGCTTTTTCGGCATTTCTTATGGCTACTTGCTGTGCTACGGCCTCTGCAATACTGACGAATGCATCTGCAGTTTTACCCTCTTGCATGATCGCTGGATATCCAATATCACCACCTTCTCTAATCCCCTGTATCAAAGGAATCTCTCCTAAGAATGGTACGTTATGCTTTTCCGCTAGCTTTCTTCCGCCATCTCTACCAAAGATATAGTATTTATTATCAGGTAGTTCTTCAGGGGTAAAGAAAGCCATATTTTCTATTACCCCAAGTACTGGTACATTGATCTGGGGTTGTAAAAACATGTTGAGTCCTTTTTGTGCATCAGCTATGGCTACCTTTTGTGGTGTAGTCACCAGCACAGCTCCTGTTACTGGAACAGTTTGCACCATGGTAAGGTGAATATCACTTGTTCCTGGAGGAAGGTCTATCAATAGGTAATCGAGGTCACCCCATTCGGTATCGGCAATAAACTGTTTCAAGGCACTACTTGCCATCGGTCCTCTCCAGACTACTGCATTTTCGGCAGGTGTTAGGAAGCCAATTGAGATGAGTTTAACTCCGTATTGCTCAATCGGGACAATCAGGTTTTTTTCACCTTCTTTTCTAATGCTGGGTTGTTCATTCTCACAGTTGAACATGGTGGGGATAGACGGGCCGAAGATATCAGCGTCTATGACACCAACTTTTGCGCCTTGGCGAGCAAGTGCTACTGCTAGGTTTGCAGTAACTGTTGATTTACCCACACCACCTTTACCGGAGGCAACTGCAATGATGTTCCTTACACCAGGAAGTAATGGCGTATTGTCACGCGTTGTAGTGACATCAGAGGTCATATTGATCTCTACCTCGATATCAGGCCTAATGTATTCACTGATAGCGTCTAAGCAGCTATTCTTGATCACTTCTTTTAGTGGACAAGCCGGAGTCGTTAGGACAACGGTGAATGATAGTTTGTTGCCGTCTACTTCAACATCACGAATCATGTTCAAGGTAACCAGATCTTTTTTTATGTCTGGATCATCTACATGTCTCAGGGCATTAATAACACTCTCCTTATTCAACTCCATAGCTTTCGATTTCTGACGCAAATTAAAGGCATTCGATTTACTTTTCACTAACAGCTGCGTAAGATATTAGTTCAAGAAAAGTGTTTCCATTCGCTATATTTGAAATCCGAAATGGCAATTAGTGACGATAACATCCAAGACATTAAGAATCGCATCGATATAGTCGATGTGATTGGTGATTTCGTTACCCTCAAAAAGGTGGGCGGTAACTACCGAGCATTAAGTCCATTTACCAACGAAAAGACACCTTCTTTTTATGTTTCTCCTTCAAAAGAGATTTATAAATGCTTCTCTACAGGAAAAGGCGGGGATGCTATTTCCTTTGTCATGGAGGTTGAAGGGATCAGCTACATCGAAGCCCTTAAATACCTTGCCACTAAATATGGTATTGAAATCCAGGAAGAAGAACTGACTGATGAGCAGATCAAAGCTCAGAATGAACGGGAGAGTCTATTCATCGTACTGAATTTTGCCAGTGAGTATTTCCAAGACTTACTGCATAAGAGTGATGAAGGTAAGTCTATCGGCCTGAGCTACTTTAAAGAGAGAGGGTTCACAGAAGCCACAATTAAGAAGTTTGACTTAGGTTATACCCTTGATGTCTGGGATGGTTTGTTGAAAGCAGCAAAAGAAAGAGGGCATACTGAGGCAATGCTTGAAAAGGCAGGCTTGATTCTAACTTCGGAAAAAGAACAAAAGAAGTACGATCGCTTTAGAGGGCGAGTTGTTTTTCCTATTCACAATGTTGCGGGAAAGGTAATTGCGTTTGGTGCACGTACATTAAGAAGTGACAAGAAGCAACCGAAATACCTCAATTCGCCCGAGACCGAGGTTTATCATAAGAGTAATATTGTCTATGGTCTTTTTCAGGCAAGACAAGCTATCCGAAATGCTGACTTGTGTTTTTTAGTGGAAGGGTATACTGATGTAATCTCATTGCATCAGACTGGTGTAGAGAATGTGGTCTCCTCTAGTGGGACCTCTCTGACCAAAGAGCAGATAAGCCTGATCAGTAGATATACTAAAAATATCACCGTGCTCTATGATGGTGATAGCGCTGGTATTAAAGCATCATTTAGGGGGATCGATATGATCCTTGAGAATGACCTTGATGTAAAAGCAGTAGTTTTTCCTGAAGGAGAAGATCCTGATAGCTATTCGCGAAGCATGAGTTCGGAGGCCTTCCAACAATATTTAGAGGACAACGCTCAAGATTTCATCACGTTCAAGACTAACATTCTTACCGATGGTGGGAAGAAAATTGATCCTGTAAAGAAAGTTCAGGTCATCCGCGAGGTCATTGAAAGTATTTCTTTAATACCTGATGGTATTAAGCGATCAGTTTATATCCGTAGCTGTGCAGATCAACTTGAGATTGAAGAGCAAGTTTTGATCAGCGAGCTGAATAAGATTCTTATTCAGAAGCAACGAAAGGATAGGCAGAGTCGAGATAGGGCAGATGCACAGGCTGTGGACCTCATGCCAGAGCCAGAAATTGCTGTCCAAAAGCAAGAACTTAAGCTCACTTCTTATCATGTTGAACGAGAATGTCTCCGCTTGTTAATCAATTATGGTAATGAACCATATGATGAGGAAATGTCAGTGGCCGAATTTGTGCTGCACGAAACGGAGTCTGTCAATTTTGAAGATCAAATGATCGAGAAGACTTTCAATCATGCAGCCCAGATAGTAAGTGAGGGCAAGAAAATCGAGCCAGATCAATTCATAGGCCCACAGGATCCGTCCATGAGCCAGTTAGTGATCGATCTGCTTGAAATGAAATACTTCGTGAGCGAAGGTTGGCACGAGAAGCATCGCATTACCATTATTCACGAATCTGAAGACTTAGCTGAGGCATCTTACAAGATTGTACTTCGGTTAAAGTGGAAAAAACTGAATTCTCTTATTCAGCAAAATGATGAAGCTTTGAAGAAAGCACAAGAAGCGGTGAACCTTGAAGAGCAAGACGAGTTATTAAAGATGAAAATGCACTTAAAAGCTATGTTTGACGAAGTGAGTACTGAACTTGGAGTGGTAATTTCAAGGTAGTTTTGAACGGCTCATTTACTTCTTACCTTTGCATCGCTTAAATCACAAGAATGGCTGAAAATATCAAATTGAATACCATTGAAGAGGCTATCGAAGCCATCAAGAATGGGGAGGTAATTATTGTTGTAGACGATGAAAACCGTGAAAATGAAGGTGATTTCATTTGCGCAGCAGAAAAAGTTACTCCTGAAATTATCAACTTTATGGCCACGCATGGTCGTGGGCTAATTTGTGCTTCGCTTTACGAAGATCGCTGTGATGATTTGGGCCTTGAATTGATGGTTAGAAATAATTCTGCTGCCTACGAAACACCCTTTACCGTATCAGTTGATTTAATCGGACATGGTTGTACCACGGGTATCTCAGCGTCTGATAGGTCTAAAACTATTCAAGCACTCATCCACCCAGACACAAGACCAGAAGAGTTAGGTAAGCCAGGTCATATTTTTCCTTTAAGGGCTAAAAAAGGTGGTGTCCTAAGAAGAACTGGGCATACTGAAGCAGCAGTTGATTTTGCTCGCCTTGCAGGATTGACACCCGGTGGTGTTTTGGTAGAGATCATGAATGAAGATGGTACGATGGCTCGGTTGCCTGACTTGAAAGTAGTAGCAGATCGATTTAATCTAAAGCTAGTATCTATTGAAGATTTGATTTCATACCGTTTAGAAAATGAAAGTCTCATAGAAAAGGAGATTGGTGTTGATCTGCCTACTGAGTATGGGGACTTTCATCTACAAGCCTATAAACAAATTAATACAGGGGAGATACACTTGGCTGTTGTAAAAGGAGAGTGGGAACCTGATGAGCCAGTACTCGTAAGGGTTCATTCCTCAAGCACACTGGGAGATATTTTCGGTTTTAAATTTGACGCTGGCAATCCTATAAAATATGCCATGCGTATGATTGAGGACGAAGGAAAAGGTGTGGTGCTGTATATGAATCAGCATACGCGTGGACAACGCTTGCTCCACGAAATTCAATCGCTTCAGAAAGAAGGCATTACTGAAAAGCCCCTAAACCGAAAGTTTGGTGTCAAAATGGATGAAAAAGACTACGGTGTAGGCGCACAAATTTTGCGCGACCTAGGCGTGTCTAAGCTGAAATTGATTTCTAATAATCCACAAAAGCGTATTGGAATCATTGGTTATGGCCTAGAGATAACGGATTATGTGGCTTTAAAGGGGCAGTCATCTTCAGATACCGTTGCTTAGAATATCTTCAACTTATCTAATCCTGTCAAATAGTTATTAGGTTTTTTTGTAAAAAGCAGCCTTTTTCTGTAACAAAACGTATAGTAAACGTTGTTAAGTATAGGATGAGGATATCGATAGTTGGCTTTCTTCTTTTTTGTGCTGTTAGCGTTAATGCTCAGAGCCTCAGGTTTCAATTCCCTAGTGAGATGTGGCATGTCGGTGATGTGGTATTGACCGATGGGAATAAACTAGAAGGTACTATCAAGTATGATATCTTAGGAGATGTGATTCAGATTGATTTGGATGAAAAAATTCAGACATTCGCTGCCAATCAAATCCAACAATTCAGGATTTTTCAAGAAGATATTGCTAGGTATAGAGTTTTTTATACCATCCCATTTCTGAATAAGAATGGTTACCGCAGGCCGAGCTTCTTTGAGCTGATATTTGAAGGTGAAACGAGTCTCCTCGCTCGGGAAATGATCCTTATTACCACACGTCCACCAAGTGACTCATATTTTTCAGGGGGTAGAAGGTATGATCCGTTTGCGATGCAGAGAAATACTAGAATCTTAGATCACGAGCTGTTTCTTCTGAATAGTGATGGCAAAATCACTCAACTGAATAAGAAACGAAAAGACGTTATCTATTCATTTGACGATAAGTACTCAGAGCTAAAAAAGATCATTAAGAGTAACCGACTTAAGATGAATAACATCGATGATGTCGCCATCTTGGTAGCAGAGTACAACAAGTTAAGCGATCTCTAATTCTGCTCAATCATTTTTGCGTATTCATCCATATTAGGCAACATTGATAGTGAACCTTCTAAATTTTCATAGAAGACATCGATCCTTTCTCAATAGATTTTAAATCAAAAAATTACTCCTAGCAGTCTGGGCAATGTCGTTCAATGGTGCTCTTTGATTCAATCAAAAATCAATAAATTGTTAGTATAAATCGCTTTTTTAGTGTAACTAAATATGTAGTATCAGTTGTTATATGTAGAATCATAATTTTGACCGTAAGTTTACTTCTATTATTCGTTGCTGATCAAAAGCATGATGAATTGTAGAGGGTCAATGAGCGTATGAACGAAGAACTTACAAGTAAGGTGATACATACTTATAGGCGAATGTCATAGTTAGGGTAAATGAACAAGAGCAACTGCCAATTATCTGGTTAGGGTTCATAAACGATTTCAAAATGAATTATCAATTAGTAATGTTTAAAAGAAGTTTATTAGGCACCGTATTTCTTTTCTTTGCTCTTTGTGCTAATGCTCAAATCTCAGATTTAAACGGCTGGATAGATGGTTGGAGGCAATTGTCGGAACAAGAAAATATAAGAGTAAATGGTACTCCGGCCACATGGAGACATGATATAATAAGAGAGCATAATGATAACTTGAGGGGTAGAGACCGAGTTTTTTCACCTATTTGGAATATCGGTAGAATCAGTCTGATGAATGGTGATATAATCGAGGGATCGATCCACTACAATATGGCTATGGATGTGGTTCAGATTAAGTCTAGTGACACTACGAAGATATATACCGCTAATGAGCTTCAGTCTTTTGAATTAGATAAAGACCTGTATCAGTTAAATCTGGATAGCAAGAAGACAGAGACAAGGAAGGCAAGGTATGTTAGTCTGAATTATGACAAAAAGGACAATCTCTCAAGTGCCAGATTATTTGAGGTTTTAGTTGAGGGTAATACTAGCCTACTAAGGAGGTGGGCTGGGTATAAGAATCCTAAGCTATACATTAGAAATTCTGATGGTAAGATTACTGAAATTAAAAATAGACGAGGTAGTGTCATCAAACCCTTTGACGACAAGCATGCTGAATTAAAGTTGATTGCCAAACGCGAGCAACTTGATATGGATGACATAAGTAACATTATCATGTTAGTGGAGGCTCATAATCAGATGAGCAACCAATAATATTTCACTAAGATTTTTGTAAAAAGACAGAGTTCATTGCGTTTGTAAAGTCTAATGTTTCGAAATTAGCCGAACAAATTTATACTTATGAGCAAGCCTTTGATTCTAGTTTCTAATGATGATGGTATTACGTCAACAGGCATCCGTTTTCTTGTTGAAGTGATGAGTACCATTGGTGAAGTTATTGTTGTTGCTCCTGACAGCCCTCAATCTGGTATGGGACATGCCATTACAATTGGAGAGCCCTTAAGGCTTTTTAAAACGACATTGTTTGATGACCTAGGAGTTGTCTCTTACAAATGCTCAGGTACGCCTGCAGATTGTGTAAAACTTGCCAAACATCACGTCCTAAAGGATAGAACGCCAGACTTGGTCGTAAGTGGAATCAATCATGGCAGTAACCTTGCGGTTAGTGTCCTTTATTCTGGAACCATGTCTGCAGCTATTGAAGGTGCAATTGAGGGTTTTCCAGCGATTGGATATTCCCTGTCTGACTTTTCTCATGATGCTGACTTCTCACATTGTGAGGACTACGTCAAGCATATTGCCCAACAGGTGCTAAAAAACGGATTGTCTAAGGGCGTTGCTTTAAATGTGAACTTCCCACCGAAGCAAAACGAAAAGATCAAAGGAATGAAAGTGTGTCGTCAGGCAAAGGCACATTGGCAAGAGGAATTTGATCAAAGAAAAGACCCTTATGGTAGACCTTATTTCTGGTTAGTTGGAAACTTTGTTAATAATGACAAAGGTGAGGATACAGATGTTTGGGCGGTTGATCAGAATTATGTGGCGGTAGTGCCCTGCCAATATGATTTGACAGCGCATCATGCAATAGCCCAGATCAATGATGATTGGGAGTTTTAAGCGCTGAACTCAGTCTTTTTTATCCTTTTTCGGAATTGGATCATAGCCATGCGCGCCCCAAGGGTGACACTTACTAAACCTTTTTATGCCTAGCCAAATGCCTTTGAGTGGCCCCCATTCTTGAATGGCTTCAACGGTGTATGCTGAACAAGTAGGCTGAAAACGGCAGTTAGCCCCTAAAAGAGGCGAAATCGCATATTGATATACACGAATAGGGAAAATGAATATGGTCTTAATGACCTGCTTCATTATTTAAAGTCTTTATAAAGCATACTTGCTTGTATGCCTTCGTTGTTCTGGTATTTACCATTCTTATAGGTGTCAAAGTCACCTTCTATTGTGTGGTAAAAAATTTGACATATATCAACCCCTGCATAGATTCTGATGGGCTGAACACAAAAGATCTCCAGCGTCCAAAAGCCGTTGAAGCCAACATCGCCAAACCCTGCTGTCACGTGAATGAAAAGCCCTAGTCTTCCAATAGATGAACGACCCTCTAACATTGGTACAAACTTAGAGGTCTCAGTTTTCTCAACGGTTCTACCTAGGTATAGCTTGCCAGTTTCTAGTAACAAACCTTCTTCAGGAATAGTCAATGGGTCAACCGGGTTGGGTTGCTTCATGTCCAATACTGGATTGGAATAGACCATCAGCTCATTATGAAGCTTCAGATTATAGCTGTTTGGGTTGAGTTGTGACTCGTTAAAAGGATCAATATTGATGCCTTTACCCATTTCGCGTTTGATTTCTTTACCTGATAAAATCATATGATTAGTCTATTGAGTAGGACATTTCGCCCCCTTTTTCATCCTTAATTTGTACACCTACATCTTTAAGGTCATCTCTGATTTTATCAGAAAGCGCATAGTTCTTTGAGAACTTAGCTTGCTTTCTCAATTCAATCAAAACGTCCATCACGCCACCTAGTACTTCAGCGTCTTGTCCACCAACCACTTCATTTCTTAAGCCTAATACATCAGAAATGACGCCTCTAAAATGCTTAATGGTCTCATCAAAGATGGCCTTGTCAATAACCGCTAAGTCAGAAGGGTTTTGATAGAAACTATTGATTCGGCTACTGATCTCAAAAAGAGAGGCAATTGCTTTTGCAGTATTGAAATCATCGCTCAGGTCTGCAAGAACCTTTTCTATTATTCCTTTAAATTCTTCTGACTTGGTTTGATCTACATTACCTGAGCCTACCGCTGGAAGTTTTTCGATAAGATTGACACTAGCCATTAAACGCTTGTAGCCTTTTTCGGCCGCCTGGAGCGCTTCATTCGAGAAGTCTAGGGTACTTGCATAGTGACTCATCAACATGAAGAAACGAACCGTCATGGCGCTATAGCCGCGGTCTAACAGTTTGTGATTGCCCGTTAGTAATTCTTCAGGGGTAAAGCCATTGCCTTCGCTCTTGGCCATCTTTCGGCCGTTGACCGTAAGCATATTGCCGTGAATCCAATATTTAGCACCACCATGACCACTGCATCCTTTATTCTGAGCTATTTCGGCTTCATGGTGTGGGAATTTAAGATCCATTCCACCACCGTGTATATCAAAATCGAGCCCTAGGTATTTGGTGCTCATTGCTGAGCATTCAAGATGCCAGCCAGGGAATCCTTCGCCCCAAGGGGAAGACCATTTCATTAAATGCCCACTTTGAGCCTTTTTCCAAAGGGCAAAGTCGAGTTGGTTTTTCTTTTGATCTTGACCGGTTAACTCACGTGTATTGGACATCATATCCTCTACGTTTCTACCAGAGAGTTCACCGTAAGGCTGATCTTCATTGTACTTCTTTACATCGAAATAGACTGAGCCGTCAACCTCATAAGCATATCCATTGGAAATGATTTTTTGAATAAATTCTATTTGTTCAATGATGTGACCTGTTGCTGTCGGCTCTATTGAAGGGGGAAGCAGGTTGAAAAGTTGCATTACATCATGGAAGCCATTCGTGTACTTCTGTACTACTTCCATAGGTTCGAGCTGGTCAAGCCTAGCTTTTTTAGCAATCTTATCTTCACCCTCGTCAGCATCCCCAACTAGGTGCCCCACATCGGTGATGTTTCGGACATAGCGGACTTTGTATCCCAAATAGGTCAAATACCGGTACACGATATCGAAAGAGGAGAAGGTTCTCACATTCCCCAAATGCACATCGCTATAAACAGTAGGGCCACAAACGTACATACCCACTTTTCCTTCAGAGAGCGGCACAAACGGCTCTTTTTGTTTGGTTAAGTTGTTTTGGAGGCTTAAAGGGTACTGTTTGTAAAGACTCATTAAAGCTTGTTATTGATATATGCTAAGAATTCGTTTCTAGTTTTCTCTTCCTTGAACTTACCGCTATACTCGACAGTCACAGTGGAAGAAGATTGATCTGACGCTCCTCTAGAGCTTACGCACATATGTTCTGCATCGATAAATACAGCAACGTGCTCTGAGTTAAGTGATCTTTTCAATTCATTCAATATCTGAAGTGATAGACGTTCTTGAACTTGTGGTCGTCTTGCGTAGTAATCGACAATCCTGTTGATTTTAGAAAGTCCGATCACTTTTTCATTCGGTATGTAGGCTACATGTGCCTTACCAACGATCGGCAAGAAATGATGCTCACAATTAGAGTAAAGGGTAATGTCCTTTTCTACCAACATTTCCTTGTATTGATATTTATTTTCAAAAGTTGACATAGAAGGTTTGTTCTTCTCATTCAATCCTTTGAATAGCTCGTTGACGTAAAGTTTTGCAACTCGTTTTGGAGTTCCTTGTAATGAGTCATCCGTTAGGTCCAAACCTAAGGTATGCATGATCTTTTCGAAGTAACCTTGAATGAGTTCGATCTTCTCTGTGTCAGAAAGGTCAAACGCATCAGCGCGTAAAGGCGTGGCAATTGAAGACATAATGTGCGCATCGCCCATTTCTTCAATTTCTTTCAACAATTCTTCTGATCTCTTATCTGTTTTATTATCCATTCGAATGGTCTTCTTGTGGTATCAGTCTTTGTACTCTCTTAAGGCATAAAAGTTTGGCAAAAGTACTATTAATTCACGTCTAATAGAAACGCCAGGCGGGTAAACAATATACAGATTGTATACGTTCAAATCTTCGGTCTGTAGATGGCGGGTCTTGAAGTTTATTTTTAGTTTAATGGCCTATCAATTCTAAGTTTTGCCTAATATTATTCCATGAACGCGTACAACCTCATTATTGCATTGTCTTGTGTGATCATCTTTTCACACATTTTCAACTTTGTATCAAAACGTACTAAGGTACCAAGTGTCATTCTACTCATTTTATTAGGGGTTGGGATCAAGCTTGTTATGGATTATAACAACTATGATCAAGATGCTTTAATATTCAGTACACTTGAGGTTTTAGGTATTGTAGGGCTGATAATGATTGTTTTAGAAGCTGCAATTGATCTAGAACTTTCAAAAGAAAAGTGGCCGATCATATGGAAATCATTCTTGGTGGCACTTTTATCTCTGATGGTTTGTGCGTTTGCCATATCCTTTATCATTAATCAAGTTTTTCAAGAGGACCCGATCATCTCATTGGTTTATGCCATTCCTCTCTCGATCATGAGTAGTGCGATAGTAATTCCAAGCGTCAATGGACTCTTTGAGCACAAAAAGGAATTCATGATTTACGAAAGTACTTTTTCCGATATACTCGGGATCATGTTCTTTTACTTTCTAATTGAGAATATAGGTGCTGAAAGTACTGGTACCGTAGTATACAGTATCATTGGAAACATTGTTATCACGATAGTAGTCTCTGTTGCCATAAGTTATGCTTTAGTGCTGCTATTTCAACGCCTGGTAGGGGATGTCAAGCTGTTTATGTTGATTGCCGTTTTGATCTTGCTCTACGCTATTGGTAAACAATTACACCTTTCTTCATTGGTAATTATTTTGGTGTTTGGCATACTTCTAAACAACACGCATCTCTTTTTCTTTGGAAAAATCAAGTCTTGGATCGACTCAAAGATGATCGGTAGTATTCTTAAAGATTTACACCTGGTCACCAGAGAATCTGCCTTTGTTGTCCGTACGTTTTTCTTTGTAGTTTTCGGAACAACCATTGACTTTCGAGCGCTATTAGACCTTGAAATTGTAGGGGTGAGTTTGATGATTGTTGCAGTATTTTATATTTCAAGGTTCTTACTACTGAAGATATTCTTCTTAAAGAAGAGTATACTCCCTGAGTTGCTTATTACACCTAGAGGCTTAATTACAGTACTCTTGTTCTTCTCAATTCCTGCAGAATTGGCGTCAGATACATTTAACTCTGACATCATCTTGATTACAATCCTCACCACGAGCATCATTATGACATGGGGATTGATCCGATATAGTAATGTAACTGCTCCAAAGGAAGCAGAAGAAGTGATTGCTGATGCGTTGCAGAAAGCAGGGGATACCGGAGAAGTATCTTATTTTGTTTCTCGCATGAGTGAGGACAAAAAGGCTCAAGGTAAATCAGATGACTCAGAAGAGTTGCTCAATGGTGAAGAATCTGAAGAAGAGAATGAGGCACCCTCACCTGAGGAAGATAAGAAGCCTGAAGATCAATAGGGGTCCACATTTATAACTACTTCTACTGAAGCAAATTCTCTCTTTTTCAGAAGCTCCATTTGTGCGGACTTAATGATGTCTTTCACAGCTTCAATCTTGTATTTTCGCTCTATTTTTAGGTAAACTTCCATCAAGTATTTGTCTCTAATTTTATTGATTAAAGGTTCTTGTGGACCGAGCACTCTTTTTTGACCTAAGTCTTCTTTCAGTATGTTTGCTAGGAAGCGTGCCGTCTCATTGGTCAACTTTTTATCCTTACTTCTGATCAACAAGAAGATCATACGAGTGAACGGAGGGTAGTCATACTTTTCTCTTTCGAACATCTCTCCTTGATAGAAAGTAAGGAATTGATGGTTCTGAATAAGTCTTAGAATGCCCTGATCAGGATCGCGTGTTTGGACAATGACTTTACCTCTGAGGTCTCTTCTTCCTGCACGTCCGCTCACTTGTGTTGTCAATTGAAAGGTACGTTCTAAAGAACGAAAATCAGGGAAGTTGATCATGCGATCAATGTCAAAGACACCAACTAGGCTCACTCTGTCGAAATCAAGCCCTTTACTCACCATTTGTGTTCCTACAAGGATGTCGATATTGCCCTTTTCAAAATCATGGATGATGTTTTGGTAGGCATATTTAGCTCGTGTCGTTTCAAGGTCCATGCGTTGAATCCTTGCTTCAGGTAGAATCAGTTTTAACTCTTCTTCTATTTTCTCCGTACCAATTCCAACCGTATGTATTCGTGTTCCGCCACAGGCAGGGCAGACCAATGGAACAAGTTGTTTGTGTCCACAATAGTGGCAATTTAGTTGGTTCTTATATTGATGATAAGTCAGACTAACGGCACATCGAGGGCATTCTGGGATATAGCCACAGTCTTCGCAGGTAAGGTAATTTGAGAAGCCTCTTCTGTTTTGAAAAATTATGGCTTGCTCTCCCTTCGCTAAAACCACTTTCAAAGCTTCAATTAAGACTGAAGTAAACTCGCCAATCGCTGTCTTTTTCTTCTTTTCGCTTCGAATATCTGCAATTTGAATATCAGGAAGTTCAGCGTCATGAAAGCGACTGTTTAACTCAACCAATCCATACTTACCTTGAAGGGCATTGGTATAGGATTCCAAGGAAGGAGTAGCCGATCCTAATAACGTTTTTCCTTGGTGTAGGTGTGCTAAGTATACCGCGACATCTCTGGCGTGATATCTTGGTGCTGGATCGAATTGCTTATAAGAGTTCTCATGACTCTCGTCCACGATAATAAGCCCTAATTGCTTGAATGGCAGAAAAATGGCACTTCGAACCCCGATAATAAAGTCAAAACGACCTTCTAGTAATCCGTGCCAAACCTCAACACGTTCGTTATCTGAAAATTTAGAGTGATAAACCCCCATGCGGTCACCAAGGACAGCTTGAAGCCGGTTAACAATCTGAGCTGTTAAAGCAATCTCTGGGAGAAGATAAAGCACTTGACTTCCTGTGTCAAGTGCATCTTGAATCAAGCTTACATAGACTTCTGTTTTGCCACTACCTGTTATGCCATGGAGTAGTGTGGTTGGCTTTGTTTGAAAATGGGTTAAAATTTCGTCTTTGGCAGCTTCTTGAATGTCCGTTAGGTTTACTTCTTTGAGTGTTTGTTCCTCAGATTCTCCGAAGCGCGAAATAATTACTTCAAAACTCTGGAATACTTGATTTTTAATGAGTGTATTTAGAGATGAAGGTGAAAGGTCTCCTTCCGAAAACAAGGCTTTATTAACTCCCTGTTCATTTTTTTCTGGAAACTGATAGATCGGAACTTCTTGTAAGTATCGAAGAAGGATGTCAGACTGTTTTGGTCTCTTTTCAAGTTCTTTGAAGAGGTTTTGAATATGCTCTTCCGACTCTAAGAAATCTGGATTTAAACGAACTCGTTTAACTTTCTTTGGTTTGTAGCGCTCTTTTACTTCCTCATAAATGATGATTAACTCCTTTTGCACCAAAGACTTGATGTATTTGTAGGCGCTTTTTAGGCCAATGGAGTCCGCAGCTTCTCTATACGTTAGTGAATCACTTTTTTCTAAGGCAGTCAGTAAAATTAGCTCTCTGTCATCTAAAGGGTATTGGTTCTCATTCCAGTCACGTTCTGGGTGCAATTGAATCTTGGATTCACTACTGAGCTTTAAACCAGAGGGTAAGGCAGCATTCAAAACTTCCCCAAGTGTACACATGTAGTAGGAGGCCATCCATTTCATTAATTCAGTCTGTTGAGGAGTGACTACGGGTTCTGCATCCAGTACATCTAGAATAGGTTTGGCTACGTAAATTTCTGGAGCCTTTTGATGAATGTTATCAATAATACCTGTGACAACTTTTTGTCGACCAAACTGCACAATCACTCGTATTCCTGGCTGGAGAAGTTCGATGAACTCTTCGGGGATCCGATAGGTAAACAATTGAGGAATAGGTAGGGGCAATGCTACATCTGCGAAGTAAACTTCGGCACCGTCTGCTGCTTCAATATTAAGTTGTAGTTCCCCCAAAAAGTCTGTAAGCTATAGAGATTGAAAGTAAGCGTAATTCGACTGAAAGTGAACAGGAAGATGAAATAATTCTAGAACATAAGACTCCTAGCTTTTCCCTAACTGTTTAAAAATGTCATGGGCATTGTTGACAGGTAACAGACAGGCCTTGTTATAGCATAAATAGAAAGTTGATTCCTTATTAATGAGCTGACGACCTTCTAATAAAGCGAGTTCTGATGAATCATTATTCTTTTTACCGACAAGTACTTTGTTTGGGATAAATTGTTCACTGATTTTATGCATGTCATCAATGGGTTCATTACTGACTATGGCAATTTCGGCAGTAGGGTAAGTTCTTTGACTATAAAAGGAGGCCCAATGCCCTAAATCCTGTGGAGCCATTGTAACAACTCTGTCAATTCTTTGAAGCATCACGTTTGCCTTTGCTGTATACTCTTCAATATCCAGTAACATACCCAAGTGGTATAGATTCGTAGCCATCATTGCATTGGAAGAAGGAATCACATTATCAAAGATTTCTTTCTTTCTCGCGATCAAGGCTTCGGCAGTGTTTGAGGTAAAGTAAAAGAGCTCTTCATCTTTATCGAAGAATTCACTTAACGTGGTTTCTGTTAAAGCCTTGGCATGGTCAAGCCACACTTCGTCAAATGTGACTTCGTACAAGGCAATGAATGCCTTTATAACAGCAGCATAGTCTTCTAAATAGGCATCTATTGTTGCTTTATTGTCTTTATAGTTCCTTTTTAGGTGACCGTTCTCATAGACATGGTTAAGGATGAATTGGGCATTTTTTAAGGCAAGTGTCAGAAATTTCTCTTCTCCAAAAACGGCAAAGGCATCGCAAAGTCCTTTTAGCATAAGTCCGTTCCAGCCGGTCAATATCTTATCGTCAAGTCCTGGTCTAATGCGTTTGGCCCTTTCTTGAAGTAGTTTGATGTTGGTTGATTTGATGATGCCCTCTAATTCGTCTAACTCAAGGTTATGGCGTTCTGCAAAACCACTGTTGTTGTCGCTCTTAAAGGGAATGTTCTTCTGTGGTTCCCAGTTACCGGATGTAATGTTGTAAAAGTCGACCATTAGGTCAGCATCTGGCCCAAGAATGGATTTGAATTCGGCTTCAGTCCACAAGTAGAACTTACCTTCTTCACCTTCGCTGTCTGCGTCAAGTGCAGAATAGAACCCGTTTTCTGGACTCTTCATTTCACGCGCTAACCAATCAATGGTCTGATAAACTATCTGTTGGTACAATGGGTGCTTGAATACTTGATAAGCTTCGGAATATAGGCTCACTAATTGGCCATTGTCATAGAGCATCTTCTCGAAGTGCGGAACAAACCAATCCATGTCTGTAGAATAGCGAGTGAATCCGCCTCCGACTTGATCATAAAGACCACCCCAAGCCATATGATTGAGGGTTCTTTCTACATGATCAAGAGATTCCTGATTTTGGTTGATGACGCCCTCTCTTAGTAGAAACCCGTAGGTAACAGGCATTGGGAACTTCGGTGCTCTGTTATTTCCTCCTTTGTTCAAGTCGAAGTTTTCGGCAAACTTCTTCGCCATTTCATGTAGCTTCTCTTTCGTGAATTGACTGCTAGTTGATTCTAGTCCATATTTTTCAACTTCACTTCGTCCTATGGTTTGCATAAAACCTTCAGCTGATTTTTCTAGCTCGTTCCTTTGCTCTTTAAAAACCTTACCGATTTGGTTGCATAGCTGAGCCCAGCCTTGTGCTGGAAAGTAAGTTCCCCCATAAAAAGGACGCTGGTCTGGTAATAAGAACGCGTTGAGCGGCCAGCCACCTTGAAGTCCCATCGCATGTACGGCATCCATGTACACTTGATCTACATCTGGCCTTTCTTCTCTGTCTACTTTTATGCAGACAAAATGCTCATTCATAATGGCTGCTATGTCTTCATTTTCAAAGCTTTCGCGTTCCATCACATGACACCAGTGGCAAGCAGAATATCCGATGCTTACGATAATAGGCTTGTCTTCTTTTTTTGCTTTTTCTAATGCGTCTTTCCCCCAAGGAAACCAATCCACAGGATTATGTGCATGTTGTTGGAGGTAAGGGGAAGATGCTTCTGAGAGCCTGTTAGTGAATTTGTTATTGGACATTCTAATCTATTTGAGCTTTGACCTGATTGATTTCTTGTTCAACATCTAGGTGGTCTTTTAAGTTTTGAAGCTTTTCTAAAGTTTGGTGAAGAAATCTTTGGTGTTTTTCGTCCTTCGTATTAAAGGGTTTGTGGCTGAGCGATCGGCTTACTTTGCCCCATTCATTGAGTGTTTTTCTAGTGCCTCCTGTACAGAAAGTTTTAGTAAAAACATTCCAGATGTAATCAATAGCCTGTTCATTGGGGTGTATTAAATCTTTTTCATAGAAGCGATAATCCCGGAGATCGTCTAGCATGATCTCATAAGAAGGGAAGTAGTTCACGTTCTCTGCCATATCTGACAGGTAGTGACAAGCCAATTTTAGTACTGATTTACTAGCGGCATTGAGGCTGAGTGTTTCTTTGGTATGCCGAACAGGACTAACAGTCAGGACTATTTGTAAACCTGGATTAATCTCTTGCAAGCTCTCTTTCATTCCCATAAAAGCTGTTAAGATCTCTTCATAGCCAAGGAGATACTTGTTAAAGTGCTTCTGGGGTTGCTTGTGACAATTGGTCACTAACATTTTACTATTCTTGTCTTGATAGGCCCAGGCAGTGCCGAAGGTTAAGAACAGCACTTTCGTTTTTGTTAACTGCTTTCTTGTATGCTCTAGTTGATCTTGAATCATTTTCAGAAGCCCACTTTTAGTTTCGCTTCTGTAGGATGAGTGAAACTTGTAGTTATAATAGAGTCCATCTCTTTCAAGCATAGCATCTTCAATAATCGCAGTAGGCTCCATCGACAAACCGATTAACTCGAAAATAGAGAGTGGGTTGAAAATAGTACCGAAAGGATTGACTTGGGTTTTGAATTTGTTCGAAACCAGTTTTTGGCCAATTTCTTCGGCAAAGCAAGATCCGAGGGTCATTAGCTGATCTTGATGACTTATGGTAAATGGTAAATGGATATGGTCGATTTCAGTCCGAAACATGATCAAAGATAATCTATCTTTTTTGCTTAGGAACTTAAGTCAAATGTTGAAAGGACATGGATGACCTAAACTATGGAATCGGTTGCCTGAGTTTAGATCGAAAACAAACGTTTGTTATCTGGAAACTCTTGTATTTAAGCGAGTTATAGGCTTAATGTGAGTGCAAACGTTTCACCATATTTTCAACTTATTTTTTGTCAAGCATTAGGATTGGGTCAACCTTTGTTGAGTAAATATTTTTTATATGAGCATTAAGAAGCAATACTTAAAAACAAAGCCAGAGGCTAACGTAACTTTTCAATTAGGTGCTGAAGTAGCATCTGAGGCAAAAAAAGTAGCTATAGTTGGTGAATTCAACGATTGGGATGAGTCTGCAATCGAAATGAAGAAATTGAAGTCAGGTGCTTTCAAAGCGACCGTTAAACTGGAAACAGGTAAAGAGTATCAGTTTAGATACTTGATCGATGGTCAAACTTGGGAGAATGATTGGGAAGCGGACAAATATGTTCCTAACAACGTCACTTTTGAGGAAAACTCAGTAGTAGCTGTTTAAGCTTCTTTAAAAATCCATAGGTGGTTCTCATTGAGAGCTCTAAAGCGGTCATTGCCTTGATGACCGCTTTTTCATTTTTTGGGCATAAAAAAAGCCGATCTTGCGAACGGCTTACAACCAATATTAACCCTAATGCGTAGTCTCTAATTTTACTGAGAGACTTTGTAGTATTGTTTGTTTCCAAGGCTAGTTAAGTATTCTGCTTGGTTAACTAATTGTCTTATTTCAGTATCATTTTCAGAGTTACCCTGAGCAATTAGTTTATTGGTATTGTCGAAGATACTGATCTCAATTGCCTCTTCTTCCATCTCGAATACTATTGATTCTTCTAGAGATAGCTCTTCTTCAGTATAAAACTCATTGATTTCTGAGATTAACTCCATTTCTAGCATTGAGACCTCTCTAACATCAAGTTCATTTGACTTCACGTGGCTTGCTTGTAGAAGTGTTACTGCGGCAAGCATGATTCCGATTACTGCACTAAGGTTTCGAACATTTGAGCGACTGTTGTTTTTTGCTGGGTTGACTATTGGGCTTTTCATAATTGTTGTTTTTACTGACCTGCCAAATAGATTGCAATGTGTGTGCCAATAATTATAAAATACTGGTAATGAGGTATATGTGAGTTTTTTATCGAAGGTGAACGAATAAATGTGTACTAAAAACGTACAGTATTTGACTGTTTATTGAACACAAAAAAGACACATCAGGAGTGATGTGCCTTTCCTTGATATTTATTGATCAATTTATAGCCTGCCTGTTGCTCAGCTAAACACTGACTGCTTGACTTTTTATGAAACTTAGGTCGATACCAATCTCAATTGCAATGCTCTCCAATGTATCCACCATGATTTGATTTCCATCCACAGGTTTCTTCTGTCCAGATAGAAACTCTCTATTGAGTCCAAACACACTGTTTTGAAGGTTGACCAATATTGGGCTGAGATCTACTCTTTTATATAGCTTGATCGTTTGGAGTATTTCGACTAACAAGTTGTGATCTTGTTCTTTCTGGAATTGGTCAAACATCTCGTCTAACTTGATATTTAGTTTGGCACTAATCAATTCGTTATTGAGTTGAACATCCCACTTTATCGTTTCATCAACCAATTCTTCCATGCGTTCGATATGAAAATTACCATTGGTGAATAGGTCTTTGAATTCGATATTAATTACATCATCGATATTTTGCTTCAAGGTAGGAGGGATCTGAAGCTTCTGACCCTTCATTACATTAAGGATACCGTAGTTTCTATCATAGATCTTTCTATAGGAATCATAAGCCAATTCCTCACTCTGTTCGAGGTATTGATTAACCAACTTCATTTGCTCATCCTTGAACATACCGAAGAACGAGAAGGTATGAGCTCTAAACTTTTCCTTAATGATATCTACTACTTCTGCTACATTGCTGCGTTCAAAAGCATTGGTTAAGGCATTAGAGATAGGTTCAAATTCCTCTTTTGACAATCTTTTGCAGGTTCCGCCAATTAGATGATGTTGACCTAGGTAGATAACCACGAAACTAAATTCTTTCTTAGATGTAGTTACTTTGGAGTTAACCACCGTGGTACCATAGGCTAGCTTTTGAAGGCCAGCACTCTTTCTTTCAAAGAACAAACTCTTGCAATCATAATTGAGTACCGTTAGACTCTGCGGATTATCTGCAAATAGTGACGCCACAGCATAATGCATACCCACCTGGGTAAGCGATAATTGGTAGGGCAGTATATTCTTGAGGTAAATGTCTTTGCCTGTTCCTTCGCTTTTCACATTGCTTTCAGCCCTTGCTAAATCTGCTATAAACTGCTCTTCAATGTTTTCGTTTGACTCGCTTTCTGCCAATTGGATAGCCCTACAAGCGTACTGAAGGATTTGTAACGTCTCTATTCCAGAGATGTCGTTAAAGAACCAACCACAACTTGTAAACATCAGCATGGCATTACGCTGCATTTCAAGCATACGCATTATATGAGTCCTTTCTGAATCAGAAAGTGGCTTTTCAATATGATTCTTTAAGAATCTATTGAGATTTACTTTAGACCTATCCATGATGATTCGGATATAGTCGTTTCTCATTGCCCAAGGATCTTTTGTGAACGGAGCTAGTCCTTTCTCATAGATATCGATCATCTGATCGCGTGCATTGTCTAGGGCTGTTCTGAGAGGTTCACGCCATTTCTGGTTCCAGTTGTCGTCACCACCGGTGTGACAGCCACAATTGCTTCTCCATCGTTCAACGCCATGTTCGCAGCTCCATGAACTATTCTCATGAATTTCTACCTCGTACTCTGGCGCAAACATTTCTAAGTACTGCCCATAGTTGGTAAGTTTAGTGAGGTCGTTTTCTTCAATGTAACGCAGACAGTAGGCAAGGGCCATATCACCATTCTCATGGTGGTGACCATAGCTTTCTCCATCAGTAGCTATATGAACAAATTCTCTTTCAGACGTGTCATGATAGCCTTCCATTAAGTCTTCGGCAAATCGCTTACCATCTTGAAGTATTCCTTTGAAGGCTACATTTTGAGATCGTTGCCCATCGTAGAAGAATAGCGCTATGTTATTGCCATTCGGCAATTTGTAGCTGTAATGTTTGTTAGGATCAATTCCTTCAATCCAGTCTTTTGAACCAATTTTACGATAGCGAGCTGCTTGGCGTGGCGCGAGTAAAGAGTATTTAATACCTTGATCGCTCATTAACTCTAGCGTCTCGGTATCTACAGCCGCTTCACCTAGCCACATACCTTCTGGCATGCGGTTAAATCGTTTCTTAAAGTCCTCTATTCCCCAAATAATCTGAGTTTCCTTGTCTCTACGGTTGGCGAGTGGCATAATCAAGTGATTGTACACTTGAGCTACAGCCGAGCCGTGCCCACCAAAATTGTCCATACTTTCTTTATCAGAATCAAGTATCGCATGGTAGGTAGTCGGAGCGTGCTGCTCCATCCAGGACAAAACAGTTGGCCCGAAGTTGAAGCTGATTTTTGAATAGTTATTAACAATATCAATGATCTTTCCCTGATTGTTGAGCACTCTAGAAAAAGCGTTTGGATAGTAGCTTTCTCTAGTAATTCTTTCGTTCCAATCATGATATGGAAATGCGCTTGGTTGAATTTCGATCTTTTCTAACCATGCATTTTCTCTTGGGGGCTGATAAAAGTGCCCGTGAATACATAAATACCTCTCCATCAATCGCTTGCTCTACTTTTTCTTTATGGTTTTTTTGGTAGCCTTTGGTTTGGCTTTGACTTGTTTGAACATGACCACAGCTAACGGTGGTAATTTCAAGTCCAATGAATTTGGCCTTCCGTGTTGTGGCTCTTTTTCAGATGTAATAACTCCTTCGTTCTTAATTCCACTACCCCAGTAGGCCGTATCATCAGAGTTAAATACTTCTTCCCAGTCTCCACCATTAATTCCGATACGATAACTGTCTCTGACTACAGGCGTGAAATTGCAAACCACTACGATGTCATCTTCGGGATTTTTGCCTTTTCGGATATAACTCAGCGCAGAGTTTTGATTATCATTTAATTCAATCCACTCGAATCCTTCAGCACTAAAACTATGCTCATATAGAGCACCTTCTCCTGTATAAAAGTGGTTTAAGGATTTAGTAAATTCCTTCATGCCGTTATGTGGGGCTTGTTCGAGTAAATCCCAAGGGATTGAGTAGTCATGCTGCCACTCTGTTGTTTGGCCAATCTCACAGCCCATAAAGACTAGTTTCGTACCTGGGTGAGTAAACATGTAGGCGTACAACAAGCGCAAGTTTGCAAATCGCTGCCATTCGTCACCTGGCATTCTATCAAGGAGTGGACCTTTTCCATGAACGACTTCGTCATGTGAAAGTGGCAACATGAAGTTTTCAGTGAATGCATAATTCATACTGAAAGTAAGATCGTTTTGGTGGTACTGACGATAAAAGGCATCCTTCTTGAAGTACTCCAGTGTATCGTTCATCCAGCCCATCATCCATTTCATACCGAAGCCAAGTCCGCCTAGATAGGTCGGTCTCGAAACAGCTGGCCATGAAGTGGATTCTTCGGCAATAGTTTGAACTCCCTCAATCTGACTGTATACCGTTTCGTTAAGTTCTTTCAGAAAGGCAATCGCTTCTAGGTTTTCACGGCCACCGTGTTCGTTTGGTATCCATTCACCTTCTTTCCTCGAATAGTCTAGGTACAGCATCGAGGCGACAGCATCAACTCTCAAACCGTCTGTATGGAAGGTATCTAACCAGAACATGGCACTACTGATCAAGAAAGCTTTTACTTCATTTCGACCATAGTTGAAGATGTATGAGCTCCAATCTGGGTGATAGCCTTGTCTTGGGTCAGCATGTTCATATAAGTGGGTACCATCAAAGTTAAAGAGACCATGGGCGTCACTCGGAAAATGGGAGGGAACCCAGTCTAGGATAACTCCAATTTCAGCTTTATGGAAAGCATCGATCATTGCCATAAAATCTTCTGGCGTCCCGTATCTAGAGGATGGAGCAAAGTAACCAGTACATTGATAACCCCAAGAACCGAAGAATGGGTGTTCCATTACTGGCAGGAGTTCAATATGGGTATAGCCCATTTCCTTGGTGTAGTTCACCAAATCTTTAGCAAGCTCCTTGTAAGAGAGAGAGTCACCGTTTTCTTTTCGTTTCCAAGACCCTAAATGTACCTCGTACACTGAACAGGGTTGGTTAAGCGCGTTCTTTTCCTTTCTAGCTTTTAGCCATTTGCTGTCTTTCCATTTGTAATTAAGCTCCCAAACGATGGAGGCAGTCTTTGGTGGAACTTCCCAGTGAATAGCGAAAGGGTCACCTTTTTCTAGTATTTGCCCGAAGTTATTCGAGTGTATTTTATACTTGTATACAGTTCCTTGCCCTATTTCAGGAACAAAACCTTCCCAGATCCCTGAGCCGTCCCACCTTGGGTACAATTCATAGCCTTCGCCATTCCAAAAATTGAAATCACCGATTACTTGTACTTTATCTGCATTCGGAGCCCAAACAGAGAATTGAGTACCTTTTTGGCCTTCAACTTCAATCAGTTTGGAACCTAATTTTTCATGAAGCTTGAAATGCTTGCCTGATTTGAATAGCTCACCATCAAAGTCTGTCAATAAGGAGTGTGCAGTTGTATGTTGATGTTGTTCCATAATTAGTCTTCTAATATTTGTCTGATTCCTGTCAATGGGATAATGACCCAGTCAGGTCTTGCTTTTAATTCATAACCAATTTCATAGACCGCTTTTTCTAATAAGTGGTACTTCAATAGGTATTTGATTTCGGATTTGTAGCCAATGTCGAGATTGTCCTCCATGGCAGTATTCACATACTTGTTAAGAAACACAGATGAAATGGCTTGATAATATTTTTCGCCTGCTTCAAAAAGTTCATCCTGAGATAATTCGAAACTGTTCTTAGCACCAAAAATAGTAGCATATACAGCGTAGTGAAAGCTTCTCAACATCCCCGCTACGTCTTTTAAAGGTGTTTGCTTTACTTTTCTATCTCGGATAGTGCTTTCAGGCTCTCCTTCATAGTCGATGATATAAAAATCATCTGCTTCCGTCATCAATATTTGCCCAAGATGTAGATCGCCATGGATTCTGATACGGCTACTGTTGAGTTCTACCTCTTCGAAAGCTAGAAATCGAGAAGTGATTTCTTCTCGTTGTGAAAGGAAGGTTTCTGCGTATTGTTTTGCTAAACCCTCCAGTTTATCAATGTTTTCTTCAACAAGTATAAAGCGAGCGTTGAGTTGATAGATGATTCTATTCTTCAGCCAAACGGTATAGTCACCATTAAAGGGGATCGGGTAGAATTTTGTATCAACTTTGTTCTTAAAAAGGGCAACGTGCATTTCTGCTACGCGAAGTGCCATTTGCTCCACTTTAGACAAAACGTCATCACCTATCAGTAGCCTGAAATCTGACTTAAGGTCTTCAGGGCTGCAGAAGTCAAAACTTGGAATCGCCTGAATATCGGCAATATCGATATCAGTGGCTTGAATCCGGTCGAAATAGCCCTTCATCATATCCAAGGTGTGATTCCAGGCTTCGCCAATGTTCTCTACCTTTTCCTGCATGATGCCTATAGAAAGTGTCGCATACTGGTTCTTTATCCAGCTAATGCTACCACCATATTTAGGGCTATTCTTGAAGGCACTATCATCGGAGAGGAACTTGGTTAATTCTAGGTCTGGGTTAGCATCTTGGAAAAGTCGTCTATAGACTTTAAAGAAGAACTGTCCATTGTATTCGATAGAGGTATTACTCTGATCGAAGTTCATTACTTGGGAGCTTTCGTATGGAGGGCTCGATCTTAATACCTTGCCTCTTTCAAAAATTAGTTTTGTATTTCCGTCAGTAACTGTTTTTTGAGATAAGATCTGTTCGTATAGGGCTTTACGAAATGCCTCTAAATAGAGTGCATCAATGATCCAGCCCCTTTTTCCTCCAACTTCAGTTCGCTGTATTTTCCCTTTTTCTTCTATTTCTATAGACTCATCGACAAAAGCGAGTGTCATTAGATAATATTCGGTAAATCCAGCGACAAAATTGATCTCTAAGGTGATCAAGTAGGTGGTGTCACCATTGGCTAGCTTTAAAGGCATGTATTGTTCGATCCGAACAGTCTTTGCCTTCTGGGTTTTGGCTGCATACCACCTAGTATTCATCATATACGGTGGTAGTATGTTACTACTCAATTCTACTCTGAAGGCTTTGTCTTCGAAAAGCTGTTCCCAACTCATTTTACCTTTCACTGTTTTGGCTGACATAGTGATTGGATTAATAGTGAATAGAAAAGATATGGTAAGGCACTTGGAATGGATCGAGTTCTACGAAATTCCATTCCTGATTCCAGATATAACTATTACCGGTGACGAGATCTGTCATTCGCATTGGAGTATCTCCTGAAATGCCCATTTTATGTCTTGGTATTTGTACCCAGCCTCCTTGTTTATTATATGGATCTATATTGACGATACAGAGGATGTTGTTTTGCTTGTCTTCGCTCTGCTTGAAGTAAGCGAGCACTTGGTCATTGTCTATCGTGCAGAAATCAATGTTATTGGTAAATTGAAGTGCAGATTGATCCTTTCGGATCTCATTGATTCGAGTGATCAATTGGGTCAATTTGCTGGTTTTAGTCCAGTCCCATTTCTTGACTTCGTATTTCTCTGAGTTGAGGTATTCCTCTTTTCCGATATATGCCGCATTGTCGATTTGCTCATAAACAGGGCCATACATGCCATAGTTGGAAGACAAGGTGGCAGCCATCATATGCTTCACGATGTAGAGGTTCTCATTCCCTCCTTGAAGCAACCAAGGGTTAATGTCCGGTGTGTTTGGCCAAAAGTTTGGTCGGAAATAGTCTTTCATTGAACCTTTAGTCAACTCCGTCATGTACTCGATGAGTTCAGCCTTGCTGTTTCTCCAAGTGTAGTAGGTATAGCCTTGACTAAAACCGATTTTAGCCAAGCGCTGCATGGTTTTAGGTTTGGTGAATGCTTCGGCAAGAAAGAGCACGTCTTGATCTACCTTCTTCACTTCAGCGATGAGGTATTCCCAGAAGCCGAAAGGTTTGGTGTGTGGGTTGTCTACTCTAAAGATTTTAACACCAAGTTTATTCCAATAAAGTACAATGCTGATGAACTCATCCCACATGGGTTCCCAATCTGCTGACTCGAAGTAGATAGGGTATATGTCTTGATATTTTTTTGGAGGGTTTTCAGCGTACTGGACCGTATTGTCAGGTCTCCACTTGAACCAGCTTGGGTGTTCTTTTACATAAGGATGATCTGGAGAACATTGTAAGGCAAAGTCCAAAGCTATCTCGATGCCATTATCTGCAGCGGTTTTGATTACTTTTTTGAAGTCGGTTAAAGTACCAAGTTCTGGTAGAATGTCTTTATGTCCGCCTTCCTTGTTACCAATGGCCCAAGGTACACCAACGTCACCGGGTAAGGCAGTTGTTGTGTTATTCTTGCCTTTTCTATGCGTGGTTCCAATAGGGTGTATAGGAGGGAAGTAGATGACGTCAAAGCCCATTTGCTTGACATAAGGAATTACATCTAAGCAGTCCTTGAAAGTACCATGCTTGCCTTCTTTTTTGGCAGTAGACCTTGGGAAGAATTCATACCAGCTACTGAAAAGCGCTTTTTTTCTATCTACTGAAAGAGGGAGCTCTTTGTCGTAAGTAGTAGCAAATTCTTTAGTCGGGCTACCATGGAAAATATCATGAAGCCTTTTTGACTGAGCCTCATCAATCGCGTAGTTGTATGACGCATCGACTTTGAATGCTTCAATTAGTCCCTCTAAATACTCTTTTTCGGCTTTTGCTGTTTTTAGGGCAGTTTTAATGTATTGAATGCCATCTAAAAGCTCAACATTTACATGCTGATTGTCGGCAATCTTACGCTCTATATTATGTTGCCAGGTCAAAGGGTAATCAACCCATGCTTCTACGGTGTAAGTATAGTTACCTTGTTTTTCAACCTTGAACTCTCCAACAAACACATCATTATCTGTTAAGTGCATTGGAGCGTACTTCCAAACACGAGCATTGCCAAACTTATACTTGATGTGTGCATTGAGGACGTCATGCCCGTCAGCTAGTACATCAGCTGTTACTTGAAAGGACTGTCCTACTGTTCTTTTAGCGGCATGTTGGCCGTAATTGATTTCAGGGGAAACGTTTTCAATTACAACTCTTTTTTGTCCTGATTTCATGATAATATAATGGCTATGAGGTTCTTGCTTGGTTTTTGTTCAATTGAGGCAGATTAAACTTCTGATTCACTGGGAAATAAGTCAAAAATGATGGGCTATTCAAGCCTTGTTTGATGAATTATACTGCAAACGGTTGTCTTGTGAATATGGCCATGATTTACAGGGAGTGATATAGCGAAAAAAAACCCTTGATCTACATAAAAAAAGCCTGTCCATTTGCATGAACAGGCTTTTCACTTGTTAGTATTATCTTACTCAGCGACTACTAAGAATTTCAATTCTTTCTTCACTTCTTTGTGAAGGTCGATTTCTAATTCGTACTCGCCAATCATTTTTACTTCGCCTTTGAAAGAGATTTTCTTTCTGTCAACATCGATTCCTCTTGCTTTTAAAGCATCAGAAATTTGCATTGTAGTTACAGCACCAAAGATTTTTCCACTGTCGCCAGCTTTTGCCTTAATCTCAAGAGCTGCATCGCCAATTGCACCAGCAATTGCCTGAGCATCTCCTTTGATTTTATCTGCTTTGTGAGCTGCTTGCTTGATGTTCTCGGCAAACATTTTTCTATTTGAGGGGCTTGCTATTACAGCAAATCCTTGTGTGATAAGGTAATTTCTACCGTATCCTGGTTTTACGCTTACAGTATCGTTCTTGTAGCCTAAACCTTTAATATCAGTCTTTAATATAACGTCCATTTTTCTTTCTAGTCTAGGGTTTACTTCAATCCGTCAGCTACGTAAGGCATCAAAGCAATATGTCTTGCTCTTTTCACTGCCTGAGTCACTTTCTTTTGGTATTTCAAGCTAGTTCCAGTAAGTCTTCTTGGAAGAATCTTACCCTGCTCGTTTACGAAGGCCATCAAGAAATCTGGGTTCTTGTAGTCAACATATTTGATTCCATTCTTTTTAAAGCGGCAATACTTCTTGCGCTGCTGCTCTCTGTTGATTGGTTCGTTTACTAATGTCATGATGCTGCCTCCTCTTTCTTTTTCTTGTTAAAAGCGCCACTCTTTCTTTTCGTGTTATACTGAACTGCGTGCTTGTCTAAAGACACAGTTAAGAAGCGCATGATTTTTTCATCCCTTTTGAATTCTATTTCTAGGGTTGTAATTGTTGCTGGGTCGGCTTTGAACTCAATCAAATTATAGAAACCTGTAGACTTGTGCTGAATTGGATAAGCCAATTTTCTAAGTCCCCATCTTTCTAAGTTTACGATCTCTGCTCCGTTATCTTTCAGGAGTTGTTCGTAATTGCCGACAGCATCCTTCATCTGCTCATCAGATAAAACGGGATTTAAAATGAATACTGTCTCGTAATTGTTTAACATTTTTAATGTATTTGTTTTTCGGACTGCAAAGGTATGAATTACTCTTTAAAAATCCATTAGATGTAAAAGATTGTCACAGAATTAATTGGCACCATTGGCTTTTCGTATTTTCGAGTAGTTAAAATATGCTTTAAGTTGAAAAAACGCACTAATAAACCTCTTTTTGCCATCCTGTCTATTTTGATCATCCCGGTGGTAATTTATGGTATGTTCGAATTGAACTCGCTTAACTCTGATGAACGTGAGTTAGAGAAGATTTATGTTCGCCAATTGGAGTCTGTCCTTTTTTCGATTAACCAAAGCGTGCAAGACAAAGTTTCAGAAATTACCACGGGCTTAGAAAGAAATATGAACAGCATGTCAGATGACATGTTGTTGGAGGATTTAAGTAGCTATAATTTTTTTAAAGGAGTCTACCTTAAAGGGTTAGATACGCCATTTCAATCTTTTTTAAGCGAAGAGCGTAGGGTTGATGCTTTTGCTGACAAAGCAGATAGCATCTTTAAAGCTAATACGTCTGTAGTTAGTCGCTTGAGGCGCTATAAAGAGGGAGGTGGCTTCATGAAGATTGAGAATGGTGCAAGCCCAATATACCACAATGGCGCTGAGCTTGAGTATTTCTTTTTTGTTGTTGATGAAGGTGAGAACATCAAATTCTCAATTTACTTCTTTGACGCCATTTTGATGATTGAACAGTATCTAGTCCCCAAATTCCAAGAGATTGCCAGAGATGATTTCGTTTTGTCATGCCTTCGGACATCTGATAATTATTTGGTCTACTCAACAGCTGAAAACTTGGCCGTTAACTATGAGAGTGAGCCTATTGATTTGCTCCCGCGATATGAAATTGGAATTGATAGGGCTGGAGGAACTGTAGAAGAAGCCATCAATCGCAGAAAGAATCAAAGTTTATTGGCCTTAGCACTTTTGATGGTGGTGATGATTATGGGTATTACGTTAGTCTTAAGAAACGTTGAGCAAGAAATGAAACTCGCCCAAAAGAAGGCTGACTTTGTATCGAATGTTTCGCACGAGATCAGAACGCCATTGGCACTTATTAATATGTTCGCAGAGACCTTATTGATGGGCAGGGTGAAAACAGAAGAAAAGAAGAAGGAGTATTATGGTATTATCACTAAAGAAGTGAGCCGATTGACGAACATGATCAATCGTATCCTAAGTTTCTCTAAAATAGAAGCGAGTAAGCGCACCTATGACAAAAGACAGCTAGATCTGAACACAGTAGTTGCCGATGTTTTCAATACTTATTCTTATCACCTTGAAAATAACGGGTTCCGCTGTGAGTTAAAGACTTCTGATGAGAAGCTTATCATCAATGCGGATCAGGAGGCAGTTATCGAAGTATTGGTCAACCTTATAGACAATGCTATGAAATATAGCCTTGATAGTAAAGACGTAATTATTGAGACAGGATTGAAAGGTCAAAATGCTTTTATAGCTGTATCAGATCAAGGAATGGGTATTCCTAAAAATCAGAAAAATAAACTATTTGAGAAATTCTACCGCGTGCCAAATGGAGATGTCCACGATACAAAGGGCTCAGGACTAGGACTTACCATAGTTCAGCACATAATGGATGCTCACGAGGGTGAAGTTGAGGTACAAAGCAACCTAGATAAAGGGAGCACATTCAAGTTATTTTTTCCACTATATAAACACGAAGATGCCTAGTATTCTAATTGTTGAAGATGAGCCATCAATGCGGCTTGGATTAAAAGACAACCTTGAGTTTGAGTCATACGATGTCGAAGTAGCCATCGATGGTCAAGAAGGCTTGGACAAAGCTCAAAAAGGAAACTTTGATCTAATCATCCTAGATGTAATGATGCCAAAAATGTCAGGATTTGATGTGTGTAAGGCAATCAGAAGTATGGGAGTCTTAACCCCTATTATTTTTCTCACAGCCAAGAGTGAAGAAATAGATAAGGTGCTTGGTCTCGAACTCGGTGCCGATGATTACCTAACAAAGCCATTTAGCCTTCGAGAATTGATCGCTAGGGTAAAGGCTATTCTCAGACGAATTAAAACCCCAGAAGATCAACCTGTCACAGGCCCTGTAGTAATAGGTAATCTGACAATTGATTTTTCTCAATTCACTGCTAAACATAATGATGGCGATGTGCGTATGTCTCACAAAGAGTATGAGATTTTACAGTATTTATTAGAGCATAAAAACGAAGTAGTCAGTCGTTACGATCTGTTGAACAAGGTTTGGGGATATGAAAGTCAACCAACCACTAGAACAGTTGACAACTTTATGCTCAGGTTAAGACAAAGAATAGAAGAAAATCCTAATGAGCCTAAGTATATTTTGACGGTCCATGGAGTAGGATATAAGTTTATTAGTAGCTCATAAGGGCTGTTTTGGACTTCTGTGACATCTTGTGACATCTCTTTACTGAGGTATGACAATTGATTTTAAGAAGCCGCGTATGTTTGAAGTACAACAACAACGAAGCCCAAGGGTAAAAACAAATGCTAAAGAAATTATTTACGATAGCACTACTGTTGGTCACAGGAGCTACCAATGCACAAGACCTTGATCGGTTGCTCAACCTTCGAGGAGACTGGAAGTTCTCTATTGGAGATCATAAAGAATGGGCAGATGTCAACTATGATGATTCTAGCTGGGAAGAGATCTATGTACCAAGAAGATGGGAAAGTGAAGGCTTTAATGGCTACGATGGTTACGCTTGGTACCGTACCAAATTCAGTGGAGACGAACTTGAAAAGGAAGGTGCCCACTATCTACGCCTTGGCTACATAGATGATGTAGATGAGGTGTTTTTTAATGGAGTAAAAATTGGCTTTTCGGGAGGCTTTCCCCCAAACTATTATACCGCTTGGAATGCTGAGCGTGAATATCGAATTCCAAACGAGCTACTCAATTACAATGGCGACAATGTGATTGCTGTAAGAATTTATGACAAAGGTGGCGAAGGTGGTATCTATAGTGGTGAAGTAGGTTTGTTAGTCGCTGATGAGGCTTATAATGAAACCTATTCGTTAGAGGGCATCTGGAAAATCTCTAGAAGGGACAGAGACGAATTTGCCAATGTCGAATATGATGACACACGCTGGGAAGATATTGTAGTACCGTCTAATTGGAAGACGATTGGCATGAGTGATTATAGAGGATTTGCATGGTATCGCAAAGCCTTTGAAATCCCTCGTGGCGGGAAAGAAACGGAGTTCACCTTAATCGGTGGATATATCGATGACTTTGATGAAGTCTTTGTCAATGGGATAAAAATTGGGGAAACTAAAGATGATCAAAGAATGGGTAGATCGAGAAGTTTCCTTGAGCTAAGAGTCTATGACATACCAAAAGGAGTTTTGAAACCAGGTAAGAATACAATAGCCATTAGAGTGGAAGACTTAGGGGCTAATGGAGGTATCTATGAAGGACCTGTCACCATTATCCCATCTAAAATTGTCACCAAGTTTACAAGAGGATTTAGCTTCTGGCGCTAAGGCGTCATGCTGATTTGTTGAATGATCCGATCATTCATTTCATGCTCACCCTTAAAGGTTAAAACTTTGGGGGTGACTTGGATTCGTTTCGCAATATCAGACTGCTCCTGAATACGGCTTTCGGTTAGGTATTGATCATTTAAACCATAGACGAGGAAACATTCTTTATCCGAAAGTTTCCTTTTACTTTCCAAAGGAGGAAGGTCAGGAGGGAAGATTCCGGCCCATAAAACCAGTCTGTCAAACGCTACATTAGTTTGTGTAGCGAAACGTGAAACCGTTGCTGCGCCTTGTGAAAAACCTAGTAAAGTTACTTTGACTTCCCGTTTCAGTTTGGACATGACTTCATTGTAGACTGAACTGAGAAAGGTTAAGTAGTTTTGAATATCCGATGCGCGATCTTCTTTGGTCATCCAAGTTGCCCCAACACGCCCGGTAAATCCGTCTAGATAGTACCTATATAGTCCTTCAGGCGCTACAATTAGATGCTTTCCATCATTTAGTAATTCAAACTTCTTAATGAAATATTTAGCTAACTGTCCGTGGCCATGGCAGACAAACCACACATGCTCGATGTTATTACTGGGCTCGCCAATGGTCTCATAACGACCATTGAATTGGAATGAAATTCTGTTTTCCATTAGTTTCCTAGTTGATCAGATGAAAACTTAAAGGGGAGAAGGTTTTCAATAGAGCTAGACATTAGAACATCACCAGTTCTACCCGTAAGGTATACTTCAATTGGCTCTGGCTGCTCGTTTTCATACTCACTCATTACCTGACGACAACTTCCGCATGGTGCGGGGATATTATGCTCATTCGCATTCATTTTCAGGGCTACGATGGCAACTTTTAAGATGATTGCCTCGGGTTTATTGGCTTTAGCGGAAAAGAAGGCTACTCGTTCTGCACAAAGACCTGCTGGATAGGCTGCGTTCTCTTGATTGTTGCCTAGCACTATTGATCCATCAGATAGTAATAATGCTGCCCCAACTCGAAAACCCGAATAGGGTGCTCTGGCCTTTTGAGCAGCTTCTTTTGCTTGACTGATAAGATCTTTTACTTGAGTAGTTAATTCGGATGTTGTGTACAAGAGAAGTGAGACTTCTCGTTTGATTTCTTTTGCCATGTATCAATTTGAAGCGGATAGCAAGATACGAATCTTTTGAAGCAAGGTTGTCTGGGAAGCAATTCAATTAATCATTTGAACTTAGAATGGTTTTCACCTAATTCGATGATAAACGAATCTACCTATGAATCGAATTTTAGTTTTAGGCGCTGGTCGCTCTGCTACTTCACTTATTTCTTACTTGCTAAAAGAAGGAGCTTCCAGAGGTTGGGAAGTAACTATAGCAGATTATGCACTTCAATTAGCACAAGAAAAAGTAGCGGGTCACGTTAATGGAAAAGCAATCGCTTTCAATATCAATATGGAAGATGAACGTGATGCACTGATTAAGGATTCAGATGTGGTGATTTCTATGTTGCCGGCTTCTTTTCATCCCATTGTGGCTGAAACTTGTTTGAAGTTTGGGAAGCATTTGTTAACCGCTTCGTATGTATCGGATGACATGTCAAGTTTGAATGAACAAGCAAAAGCAAAAGGACTACTTTTCTTAAATGAGTGTGGTCTTGATCCAGGAATAGATCATATGTCGGCTAAAAAAGTCATCGACCATATTCGAGAAGAAAAAGGGCTTTCATTAAGAGCATTTGAATCATTTACTGGTGGCTTATTAGCACCTGATCCTTCAGATGATAATCCGTGGCAATACGGGTTTACATGGAATCCTAGAAATGTAGTATTGGCAGGTCAAGGAACGGTAAAATTCATCCAAGAAGGACGTTTTAAGTATATTCCATATCCTAAACTTTTCAGAAGAATTGAGATGATCCACATTCCAGGTCATGGATATTTCGAGGGCTATGCAAATAGAGATTCGCTCAAGTATCTTGACGTCTATGGACTACATGGTATTAGTACGCTATATCGTGGTACCTTACGTAGGCCGGGATTCTCTAAGGCTTGGGACATTTTTGTTCAGTTAGGTGCTACTGATGATACTTATCCAATGGAAAATGTTGCTGAATTGACCCATCGTCAGTTTATCAATTCATTTTTATCCTTTAACCCTGATGATTCTGTCGAATTAAAACTCGCGCACTACCTTAAGCTAGAGTTAGATGGACCTGAGATGCATAAACTTAACTGGTTGGGCATGTTCGAAGATGAGTTAGTAGGCCTGATGAAAGGTACGCCAGCTCAAATTCTCGAACATATTCTGAAGAAGAAATGGACAATCGGCCCAGATAAGAAAGATCAAATTGTCATGTGGCACTTGTTTGATTATGAAGAGAATGGTCAAACCAAAAGAATTAGATCCGCAATGGTAGCTACTGGAGAAAACGCTACGGATACTGCCATGTCTAAAACGGTAGGTTTGCCGCTGGGCATTGCGACCAAGCTGCTCATGGAGGGTAAGATAGAAGCAAGAGGTGTGCAGATACCAATTACGCCTGAGTTCTATAATCCAATTCTCGATGAACTCGATGCATTGGGTTTTGAGTTTGTAGAGGAGGAAGTGATTCTAGATTAGCTTCTCAAAGATTCAAAAAGTAATTGATCATGGTCCAGATTCTATGTCGGCCGTCACCTTGAGTAAAATCATCAAGACGGTAATCTAGTCCTATCTCAACTTTGTTTTTAGCATTGAAGTAATAGCCAAAAGCACTAGAGAGCCTTTGTTCCCATTCCCATTTGGATCGCTCAACACTTGCGATTTGTTCTGCTGATGAAATGAGGTACCATTCTCCCTCATTTAAACTTTGGCCTTGCAAAGGAAGCTCTCCGGAAAAGCGATATCTCAACCTTAACTGCATGCTTCTTTTATTAGAAAAAGTTTGATCAGTTCTAAATCTGTGTCCAAAACGGACTGTTCTGCCTCTTTGAGCATATGAGATTTGTTGTAAGCTTCTGTAAACCAATTGCCCATTGACAAAACGGGTCATTCCGCCAGCTGCAATGGAGACACTCGGATTCGTACGATAACTCAACACCATGGTGAGGTCAGTGCGTACGTAGTCATAATTAGTTTTAAATGATTCTGATCCCCTTTTGGTAAAGCCAACCTGCATTGATTCCACTTGACCAGTGATTCTCCATTGGTCATTCCATTTGTGAGATACAGATATTTCTGGCAACCAACCAACACTAACGGAGGACTGCGAAATTAAAGCAGTAGGAGCAAACAAGAAGAATAGGATAATCAGCCTTCTCATTAAAAATCTAGGTTGTCGGTTGGTCTAAGTTGTACCCTACGTTTACTTAATAGCTTTCCTTTTGCATCAAATAAACCTTCCCATATGGCATATTTTCCTTCAATCTCTGCTCTAAATTCTATTTCAAACTTAACAGTGATATTTGACAGGTCACTCTTCAAAATCCCGTCCTGAACGATTTGGGGTGATGATCCAGTCCACTGCTCCTGGATTTTCTGAACCTTGAATTTCTCGAATGTTTTGAAGGTGTTTTGTAGAGCCTCTTGTGTTGGCTTTGAAAGATGTTTCCATTTTCTATCGATCTCAACATCCTCCAAAACACCGTTATCTGAAAATTCTATACTAAAAAACTGACGATTGAATTTGAACTTAGCTTCAAAGCTTTTCTTGCCAGAGGTTTCTTCACGATACCAACGTAATTTATTGACTCCCGGAAATGCGGTGGTAGCCCACTCCACGGATACTATAGGAATGCCAGTAGTTTTGACGCGAGTTTCTCTTTCGGTTTTAACACCCTGAGCGTTCGCCAACATGCAGAAGCAACTCAGAACTCCAATAATTAACGACTTATACATTGTTCATTGTGAGGGTCAAGCTTAGTTTCAAAATTAACCATTATGCTTTAAGGGTATTTACTCAATTAGCTAAATAAGGTTGGCATTTCACGAGGGTCATTTTTTAATTTTTTATAGCTTCATATTGTATAGTCACTTTATGGTTTGAAGGGATTTCTTATACATTCCTTTGCAAAGGTTCTGTTTTTCGCTCTAAAATGAAGATTATTGTTATGTGAATTTGAAGCACCATTTCCTGAATAGGGCAAGTGTCATTGAGGCGGCTGATTTGATTGATCAGTTGGGCTTTTCAAAGCATTATGACTTTGAAAAGCATGCTTTCTATTACGGAAAGGGTGAGGATCAATTTCAATTAAGGTTACCAATAACTTTGGCTGTAAAAAGCAATGCGATCAATGAATTACATGTCGTAAAGTACCTCATGCTCTTGGTTCAAACAGGTAGTTCGGCCATCGGTGTATTTCAAGGGGAGGAGTGTTTGGAACATAAAGTGTTGAGTGCTTATATGGTGCGAAAGAAGCAGGGTAAAAGTCAGATCAAACACCTAAAAACCAAGGGGAAATCTAGGGCTGGATCGAGAGTCCGTTTGGCAAAGACCTTAGAGTTCTTTGAGCATATTAATGAACGCGTTACAAGGCATTTTAATGAAAACGAATTCGATCGGATTGCTTTTAGTTGTTCGAAGATATTAATGCCTTTCTTGTTTGGATCGAAAATCCCTACACCTTTCGATAAGAAGGACCCTAAAATCTTAAGAATTCCTAAGCACTTGCATCAACCTAATTTTGAAGTGATGCTGGGCATGCAGCGTTTTTTGAATATGGGAGAACTGATTTTTGATCCACAAGTCTTTCCAGAATTGGAGGAGTCACTGAATCACTTATGATGATCAGCAGCGTAAGCTGCTGCACCAATAATTCCAGAGTTATTCTCTTTTTCACCGACCACGAATGGTGTTTTGATGGTGATTTGATCTCTGTATTTGTGAATGTGTTTACTTACTCCGCCACCGAGGATTATAAAGTCTGGGTTAATCACACGCTCGATGTGTTTTAAGAACTGATTGAGCCTTACACCCCAAACATCAAAGCTTAATCCTTCTCTTTTACGTGCTGAATCCGCAGCAAAGTGTTCTATGAGTTCTCCATTTTTGTAGAAGAGGTGTCCTAATTCAAAGTTGGGAATTAATACGCTATCATAGAAAAGACCACTACCTAGTCCGGTGCCAATGGTGACCATCAAGACTACTCCTGAATGGTGTCGGCCTGCTCCGAATTTCATTTCAGCAAGTCCAGCGGCATCAGCGTCATTGATTACGTTACAGATTTGATTACAACGACCACGAAAGAGGTCATCTATTTGCATTCCTTTCCAGCTTTCGTGCAAGTTACTATGGTACTTCGCTCTTCCATTGACTACAACGGTAGGAAAGGCTACACCTATGTTGTCATTGTAATTGAAGTGCTCTTTGATTTGATTGATGACATCGGCCATGTCGTCTGGCCTGCGACCTTCCGGTGTTGGGACTCGGAATCTATCTGAAACGAGGTATCCTTTGTCTGTGTCAACAATGGCTCCTTTGATGCCACTTCCTCCAACGTCTATGCCTAATATCTCCATGGTGATTTTTGAAAGGGCGCAAGGTATTGGAATTTTTTAGGGACTGCAAGCCAATGCCTTTATCGTCCAAGCAGACTTTATAAGTGGAGGTAATATTCCTTTAAAAGGTGCGTAAATTTTTTGGTGTATGAACCATCGGCTTCCTTAATGATGAGTTCAAGTGAAATCGATTTGTTGGGTTGCGCTTTGCTGAATTGAGCCACAACTCTGAAAACAGGTTTATCAGCCTGATTGTAAATGGCCGTTTGCTGGCATAAGGAGAATCCAGATTCAGAAGCTAACAGTGTAAACTGCTTCATCTCATACTCGGGATACATTACCCACAGAGAACCTTGACTTGATAGAAGTTTTTCTGACCTATTGATGAGTGTAACCATTGGTAAATCATCATCATGAATGGCGGTATTTTTAGATGCAGACTGTCCTTTATGACTGTTTTTAAAGAATGGAGGGTTGCAAATGATCTGATCATAGATCGTTTCAGTTTCGAATACTTTGAAGTCTTGCTGTAACACAATAATCTGATCCTGCCAAGGTGAATTCTTTACGTTTTCAACGGCTTGTTGTGCGACATTTTCATCAATTTCTAACGCATGAATCTCAGCCTTCGTGCGCTGAGCCAGCATTAACGAAAGTAAGCCAGTACCTGTTCCAATGTCTAAAATATTACCCTTAGAAACCTCTTTGATGAGCGCACCGAAGATGCAGCCATCAGTGGTTACTTTCATTCCATCCACTGCTTGGTCTATCAGGAATTGCTTGAATTGAAAGTAAGTATTCGGCAAAATGCAATGTTATGAATAAAGTCCAGACTCGAAGCCTTCGTCTATTAGGTGGTCATTGCTTTCAGCAGCCCCAACTGCTAGTTGATCGCATATTTCATTTTCCTCGTTCCCCGCATGACCTTTTACCCATTGAAAAGAAACGTGGTGTTTCTTGTAGATTTCAGCAAACCTAAGCCAAAGGTCTTTGTTTTTCTTCCCTTTGAAATCCTTTTTCATCCAGTTCCAAAGCCATCCTTTGTCTACGGAATCGATTACATATTTGGAGTCTGAATAGACCTTTACTTTAGCTTTTTCAACTTTGATTGACTCTAAACCAGCGATAACGGCCATCAACTCCATCCGATTATTCGTGGTTTTACGATAGCCTTGTGAGAGCTCCTTGCGATGTTCATTGTATTTCATCACAGTCCCATAGCCACCAGGTCCAGGGTTTCCTTTGGACGATCCGTCAGTATAGATTACAATCATAGATTGACAATATTATCTTTAAATAGCTTGATGGCAATAGAGAGCAGGATTATTCCAAAAACCTTTTGCAAAACGCCTAATCCGGCAGGCCCGATTTTGCGTTCTAACCAGTTAGTAGATTTTAGGACTAGATATACGAATAGTAAGTTGACAACTATACCAACTAAAATATCCCATTCACTGTATTCTGCTCTGATTGAAATGATTGTCGTTAAAGTTCCAGCGCCTGCAATCAAGGGAAAAGCGATCGGGACAATAGAGGAGGTGCCACTAGCAGAGGGGTCGTTTTTGAAGAAATTTCTTCCTAGAATCATCTCAAGTCCGATGATGAACATGACGATTGAGCCTGCAATGGCAAAAGAACCAACATCAATACCAAAAAGGCCAAGTAAATTATCACCCACAAACAGAAAGAGTATCATCAATACACCAGCGGCTAGCGTGGCTTTTCCTGACTGTATATGACCACCATTTTTCTTTCGCAAGTCAATAATGATTGGGGTGGACCCTAGGATATCGATTACAGAAAAAAGTATCAGGGTGACTGAGATGATTGCTTTAAAGCTGAGCATGAAAAAAATATTTTTGCAAAGCTAGAAAACGCGATATCAAACTCTCAGTTTTTTGTGAGGAAGTTTAGCTTATTCAGCTTTCAAAGCGAACAAAGCCATATCATAGCCCTTCAAGCCAAAACCCGTGATTAGACCGATACATTCCTTGGTTATTAGGCTTATGTGCCTGAATTCTTCACGCGCATGAATGTTGGAGATGTGGACTTCTACAACAGAAGTGTTAATGGCTGCAATCGCATCCGATATGGCTGCTGAGGTGTGTGTGTAGCCGCCACCGTTGAAAACAATGCCATCGTAAGAGAAACCAACTTCATGGAGTTTATTAATCAGCTCGCCTTCAACATTACTCTGATAGTATTCTAGTGTGATGTCATCGAATCGTCCTTTTAATTTCGCGAAGTAGTCTTCGAAACTTTCGTTACCGTAGATGCTTTTTTCTCTGGTGCCGAGTAGATTAAGGTTTGGGCCGTTGATGATAATTACCTTCATGATGGACAAATCTAATCCATTCTACATTTCTTTCAGAATCTATAGAGAGTTTTGCTTATACTTGACCATGTCTTGGGAGGTATATATTCAGGAGTATGAGAATTATCTGAAGCTAGAGCGATCGCTCAGTGCAAATTCAGTGGATGCTTATGTACACGACATCGTAAAACTAAAACAGTTTCTTGAATTAAGAGAGAAGGATTTAAATCCACTTCAAGTCACACTCCAAGAGCTTCAAGACATGGTAGAGTGGATCAATGAACTGGGGATGAGTGCTTTTTCGCAAGCTCGAATCATTTCTGGTCTCAAGTCATTCTATAAATTTCTCATTTATGAAGGCGAGATGGATGTTGATCCGACTACACTTCTTGAGGCTCCCAAGCTTGGGCGGAAACTCCCGGACACGCTGAGCATACAAGAGATAGATCAAATTCTGGAAGCCATAGATCATTCAACTCCTGAAGGAACCCGTAACCGAGCGATGCTCGAAACACTCTATAGTTCAGGCTTGCGTGTATCCGAACTAATTGGCTTGAAGACCTCCAACGTGCATTTCGAAGTAGGTTTTCTTAGAGTAACCGGAAAGGGGAATAAGGAGAGACTTGTTCCCATTGGCAGAACAGCCCTTAAGTACATTAACATTTACCGCGAAGAGGTTAGGGTGCATCTGGATATTAAACAAGGTCACGAGGCTTTTCTGTTTCTGAATAGACGAGGTAGACAATTGACCAGGCAGATGGTCTTTACTTTCTTGAAAGACTTGGTGGTCAAAGCAGGAATAAAAAAAACCATAAGCCCTCACACATTTAGGCACTCATTTGCCACCCATTTGATTGAAGGAGGAGCAGACCTTAGGGCGGTACAGGAAATGTTAGGCCATGAGTCTATCACAACCACTGAGATTTATACGCACCTAGACAGAGATTACCTTAGGCAAGTGATCCAAGAATTTCACCCAAGGAGTTAAGGTCAGGCTTTCTTTTCCTTATAGACAATGGTACGATGTGGGAAAGGGATTTCGATTCCTTCTTTGTCGAAGCGTTCTTTTATTGATTTGTTGATATCACACTTTAACTCGAAACCTAAGATAGGGTCCTTTGACCAAACTTGTGCTCGGAGATTGATACTTGATTCGCCAAACTCTAATAACCTAATGACTACAGCTGGTTCGCCATCCTCTAATTCTTCTTGAGACCTGTTATCTATGAAATATTTATGTGCCATGGCCTCCTCACGAATAATCTTCATGGCTAAGTCCACATTGGAGTCGTAACTAATGCCATAAAAAATATGGTTACGGACTTTGTCATCAATGATGTTGTAGTTGTGAATGGTTTCTGAGCTAATGACGGCATTTGGGATAATTAGTCTTTTGTTTTCAAAATCTCGAATAACAGTGTGTCTTAAAGTAATATCTTCAACAATGCCTGAATAGAGGTTGCTAATTTTCACAATGTCGCCAACCCTAAAGGGTTTAAAGATGACAACGAAGATGCCACTTACAATATTTGAGAATGCTGCTTGAGATGCAAAGCCAATAATAGCTGCGAAGATTCCGGCACTGGCAAAAAGTGTAACACCTATTGTTTTTAATGGGGGGATTACCATGAAAATTGCTGCTAGAGCAGCTAGGTAAATGATAAACCCTAAGGCATTATTTAAGAACTTATACTGGGTAGGGTCTACTTGAAGGTCGTGGCTCGACTTCTTGATGTACCGATTAAGAATTGCCCTTAAAACCTTCAGGATAATGAAGGCTACAAAAAGTACTACTAGAGCAAAAATAAAATAATTTACTGCCTGACTTTGAGTGAGTTTAAAGAGTTCCAAAAGATCTTCCATGATATCAAAATTATGTAATTGAGGTTGAAGTTGAGGAATTCCTCCTTAAAGAATTATACGTTTCAACTATAAGCTCTATTTTTGCTGAAAATCTCCCATTGTACAAAAGTATTATACGTCCTTTCCTATTTACCAAGAATGCAGAATCAGCACATTATTTTGCTTTTAGGTGGCTTAAACGATTATTTAAGATTCCTGGTGTTAAAAGTATCAGCCAAAATCTCTACGGTTTTAAAGATAACAGTTTAGAGACTGAATGCTTTGGCTTAAAGTTTAAGAACCCAGTTGGCCTAGCGGCAGGTTTTGACAAGGACGCTAAACTTTATAATGAGCTTTCTGCACTAGGTTTTGGTTTTATTGAAATAGGAACAATTACGCCAAAGCCTCAAGACGGTAATCCTTTACCAAGACTATTTCGCTTGCCACAAGATCAAAGCCTTATCAATCGAATGGGCTTCAATAATGGGGGGCTAGATGAAGCCATCGAAAGATTAAAGCACCGAAGTACGGATGTTGTAATCGGAGGAAATATTGGTAAGAACAAAGTGACGCCAAATGAAGAGGCGGTTAATGACTACTTAATCTGCTTCAAAGGCCTTCATGCTTATGTAGATTACTTTGTTGTCAATGTGAGTTCTCCAAACACGCCAAATCTGAGAGCACTTCAGGAAAAGGAACCGTTAAAGCATATCCTCAATACACTTCAAGCGGCAGGAAAGGCATTCACTAAAAAGAAGCCTATCCTCCTTAAAATTGCACCCGACCTGACAGAAGAGCAATTGCTAGACATTATCGAAATCGTTGATGAAACAGGTATTGACGGAGTCATTGCCACAAACACAACAATCTCTAGAGAAGGATTAAAGACGCCAAAGGCATCTGTTGATGCAATGGGCGCAGGTGGATTGAGTGGTAAGGCAGTGAAGACTCGGTCGACCGAAGTAATTCGTTTTCTTCATGACAAGTCTAAAGGTTCGTTCCCTATTGTTGGCGTTGGAGGAATTCAAACAGCGGATGATGCAAGAGAGAAACTAGAAGCAGGAGCAAGCCTAGTTCAGGTTTATACTGGGTTTATTTACGAAGGACCGGGTATGGTCAAGAGAATAAACAAAGGTCTTGCGAAATGGAAAGAAAACAAGTTCTAGATCGTTTGATGAATGATCGCATTAGGTTCATAAAATCCGATTAAATTCGTATTATAAGGTTTTAGATTTTTAGATGACCAAAAACGCATATAAGTCCAATACTTTTAAGTCCAACACTAAGGACAAAGGGCCCAAAAAGAAACGTTCTTTTAAAATCGATATCCCCTTTTTAAGGGATAGGAGATTTCAATTGTCAATAGGGTTCTTCCTATTGCTAACGTCTGTATTTATTTTCTTGGCTTGTGTGAGTTACCTTTTTACAGGTAAAATGGATCAAAGTGTGGTAGAGGCCTTCTTCGATCAAAACGAAACTGTTAAATCCTTAGGCCAAGAGGCAGGCAACTGGATGAAGTTACTCGGTGCCCTTGTTGCACACAGACTAATATTCTCTTGGTTTGGTATTGCGGCTTTCCTTATACCACCATTATTATTCCTCTTTGGATATAAAGTGATTTGGGGCAAAGCATTGGTCAAGCTGTCAAGAGCAATCAGCTTTAGTTTATTCTTCCTGATTTGGGTAAGCCTTTTGATGGGATCGATGATCAAAGGAGACGAATCTATTTCTGAATGGAGTTTTTATAGTGGAGGTTTAGGCTATGAGCTTTCTATCTTCTTTGACAATCTATTGGGTTATGGAACGATTCTGTTTTTAGCCTTTACTTTACTTGTTTTTGTGATCTTCTTCTTCAATATCACAGAAATCCTATACTTTAAGAAGTCACCTGCGGTAACTGATCCGGAAGATGATACGCCATTCATTGCCTCTGATTTAGGAGATGCCTTACCTGCTGATCAGGAGGTTGAGGATGATGAGCCTGTTGAAAATATTGATAGTGAGACGGAGTTGAAAGACTGGGTAGTTTCCTTAAAAGAAGAGAAAGAAGCTGAAATGGCCGAAGAGGCGTTTGTGGCTATTGAAGAACCTCAAGAGGAGGTAACTGAACCGATTGCTCAAGCTGAAGCGTTACCAGATACAGCTTTGGAATTGGAAGTGACACCAGTTAACAAGCCAACGCCTAAGGCATCAGATACTGAACCTACGTTTGAAGTAGAGATTAATGAAAAAGCTGAAAAACTTGTCGAAATCGCAGGTCACTACGACCCAACTTTAGATTTACCAAAGTATCAGTTTCCGAGAGTGGATATGTTAAGGGAGTATTCTACTGGTAAAATTTCTGTTACTAAGGAAGAGCTTCAAGCCAACAAGGATAAGATCGTAGAGACGCTGACTAACTTTAAGATTGGTATTTCCAGCATCAAAGCCACAATTGGTCCTACAGTAACCCTTTATGAGATTGTCCCAGAAGCGGGTGTTAAGATTTCTAAGATTAAGAACCTAGAAGATGATATCGCTTTGAGTTTAGCAGCCTTGGGTATCAGAATCATTGCGCCAATTCCAGGTAAGGGAACTATTGGAATTGAAGTGCCGAATAAGAACAAAGAAATGGTTTCCATGAAGTCGGTGATTTCAACTGAAAAGTTCATGAATTCAGACATGGCGCTTCCTATAGGTTTCGGTAAGACCATTTCAAATGAAGTTTTTGTCGCGGATTTGGCGAAAATGCCACACCTGCTGATGGCAGGAGCTACGGGGCAAGGTAAATCAGTCGGGCTGAATGTTATTCTAGCCTCTTTGCTGTATAAAAAACACCCATCCCAACTGAAGTTCGTTCTGGTTGACCCTAAAAAGGTGGAATTAACGCTTTTCAATAAGATTGAAAGACACTATTTAGCTAAGCTTCCAGACAATGAAGAGCCGATCATTACAGATACTAAAAAGGTAATTAATACCCTTAATTCTCTCTGCATTGAAATGGATCAGCGTTACGATTTATTGAAAGATGCCGCTTGCAGAAATATCAAAGAATACAACCAAAAGTTTGTTGACAGAAAACTGAATCCAGAGAAAGGACACAAATTTTTGC
>Ga0222654_1000054_pt1 | contig 102162 bp, 87 predicted proteins | sample AntAcemetagen421_FD_179805 | JGI IMG/M metagenome (GOLD analysis project Ga0222654, IMG submission 179805) | Saline water microbial communities from Ace Lake, Antarctica - #421 | ecosystem: Environmental > Aquatic > Non-marine Saline and Alkaline > Saline | place: Antarctica: Ace Lake...
TCGGTGTCACCTGGGTACTATTGGTTTTTGAAGGAGGTTTTGGCATTTCAATAAGTCCTGAATCATTACCCTGAAAACTATGTTATCTCAAACAGTGAGTGTCTGGGATCAGGTTGACACACAGGGCCCCAGTGGTAGTGATTGTCGCTATGAATGCCATACGATGCTCGAAATCGATATTGCAGAGTTTTTTCAATAACTTTTCAGAAAATTGATTAATCACTCCAAAAAAACGTAATCGTTTTGTTTGAATGGAGAGCTTTTCGATGAAGTCGCGTTCTAAAGTTATGTCTTCGTTGCAGAGAGGGCGAATAGTGATATCGATTCCGTCGATAGTTAACTTTTGAATAATATTGTGTTCCATCATCTTTAAACCTCCTTCTACTGGTTTAGAAATGTGTGTATGTATCAGAAAAATCGATTGCGATTGTCAGGATGTTGAGGTTCGCGTTGACGTGTCAGTATAGATAAGCAGAATCATGCTAAATGTATAGATGTCGTTTATTGACGTGCGTCAATAATCAGTTAACTTCGCTGAGGTTAAGGTTTTTTATCCGATATTGGTTTGAACAAAAGTTGATCAGTGTCAATAAGTTGCAGTTAACTTTTTGTGACAATGAGAAACACTTCTAGAAGGAGTTCCGATATGGATGCAGGTAAACAACAATCAGAAATTATAGCCGCATTGCTGAACCCGCAGTTATCCGGTGCTATTTTTCCGCATGAGGTCACAAAACTTGATTTGATTGAAACCCATATCTCTTGGGTCGTGCTCACTGGCCTTTATGCCTATAAAATAAAAAAGAATGTTGATTTTGGCTTCCTCGATTTCTCGACCCTGTCGAAGCGTGAGTACTTTTGTCAGGAAGAGCTACGAATCAATCGGCGCTATGCCGAAACGCTGTATTTGGATGTGGTGGCAATCACCGGCTCGGTCGATATTTTACCAGTCAGCCTCAGCATTAATGGTAACGGCGACGCGATTGAATATGCGGTTAGGATGAAAGAGTTCTCGCAGCATGATTTGTTTGACAATTGTTTAAAACGCAACGAAGTGAAGACATCACATTTTGATTGTTTGGCCGTGCAGTTAGCGAATTTTCACGCAAGTGCTGCTGCTTCAAAAAAGGCCAACGGGCTACCCTATGGGTCTTACACGTCGATTAGTGCGTCAGTGATGGAAAACTTCCAGCAAATTCGGTTGTTTGACTGTTACGTTGGTGTTGAACAAGTGCTGGATGAGCTCCAGGCTTGGACAGAGAAAAAACTTACAACGCTTGTGCCGACGTTTGAGCTGCGTAAAAAGCAAGGCTTTATTCGTGAATGCCACGGTGATTTACATCTAAACAACATTGCCATGATCGATGGGGAAATCACTTTTTTTGATGGGATCGAATTCAATGATCAATTGCGTTGGATTGATACTCAGTCAGAATTGGCGTATCCGTTAATGGATCTTGAATATAATGGCTATGCGACAAAGGCAAACCGCTTATTGAATCGCTATTTGGAATTCAGTGGTGACTATCAGGGGCTTGCAGTACTCCGATTTTATAAAGTATATCGTGCCATAGTGCGTGCCAAGATTAATGGCCTTCGTTTAGCACAGGACCACTTAAATGTTGACGAAAAGCGAAATAGCCAATCTTTATTTGGACATTATTTGACGTTGGCACAACGCTATATTGCAGATGTGTGCCCTCGTTGGGTGGATTCGTCTCTGAAGGAATTTTTCTTCCATGGTCCTTTTCTCGCAATCATGCACGGGGTATCTGGGACTGGTAAGACTACCTTAAGTGAATCTATTATTGAGCAATGCGGCGCAGTCCGTATTCGTTCTGATGTAGAACGAAAACGATTACATGGTTTAGAGCCAACGGCCAATAGTCATTCTGACGTAGACAAAGGTATCTATACGGTGGAGGCTACGCAGCTAACCTATAACAGCATTGCCGATACTGCTGAAAAAATAATCCGCAATGGATATGCTGTTGTTGTAGATGCAACATTTCTCTCGAGACCTTTACGAGATCAATTCCGTGCATTGGCAAAAGAACTAGACGTCCCTTTCGTGATATTGGATTGTCTCGCTGATGAACCGGCGCTGATCGAGCGCTTACAATACCGCAGTAAAAATGTTGTGAATGTATCAGAGGCAGATGTTGCTACTATGAAAAGTCAGCTTGTTAGCCAAGATCACCTGTCGAAGCAAGAACAACAATACTGCTTTCCTTTAAAAGCAGAGAATGGATCAGCGGATAGGATTTTTGACAAAGTTGGGTTGTCACGACTTTTTTGTGATCAGAGCCTGTCTTAAATAGCCTTGGATTCAATAATGAAGTGCATCAAGTTTCAGCGCCTAGAAAGCCAACGAGAAACAGCTGGCTACTCATTCAATGTGTAAGGTTTCTAGCGATACAAGTCCATACGACGGGCGCTAGGAGTCCTAAGCAGACTCAGTTAATCGTTTTTTCAACAGCTGGTTTTCATTGCGTAATTGTTCTAGTTCTTCAAGAAGGCTAATAGCAAATGCAATTCCTGGCCAGTCGATATCTAAATCCTGATGTAGGCGGGTTGCTTTGCCTGCGATAGCAACTGCACGATGGCTAAAGCTCCATTTGTCCCGTAGCTTATCGATGGGTTCAAGAATACCGACATCAACAAAATCGATTAGTGTTTCTGTCGACAACTGAGTTGCTTTGCAGAGTTCCATTAAGGTGAGTGGTAGGGCGTTTAGGTTGCTCACAAATATCGACCTCAGCTTAAATATATCGCTCTAGACAAAGCGATTCACGGAATCGCCTTTTACACACTTCGATACTATTGCATCGCAACCGGATAAAGTTGACCTCGGTCAAGACAAACGATGTTTAAGCTCAGGATGTTGGAGCTGACATATCACGAGAGGTTACGGCTGGTAACACATAGGGGCCTGCCAGTTAGACTAGTTGATAGTCTATTGCATCGTTGTCAGCAGTAATGGGGAGAAATGAAGGTTAACGAGCGTTCAAGAAGGCTCGTGTGGTCTAGCAATAGGTTTGCTACTCTGTATTAGCGGGCAATGTTAGTGCCATTATTCAGTAGGTTAACCAATTCTATCGTCGAATCCACCTGCATTTTCAGCATCACGTGGGAGCGATAAATTTCTACCGTGCGCGGACTTAGCCCAAGCTCTTGGGCGATCACTTTGTTGGCTTTTCCGTCAGTAACAGACAGCATCACCTGTTTCTCTCGTGGTGAGAGTTTGGCGATGTGATCGAGCACGGTTTGTGTTTTTTTTAGTTCTTTGCGATTTTTGACACCCAGTGCCAGAGCCTTGTTAATGCAATTTAGCACTGCCTTGTCGCTGAGAGGTTTCTGTAAAAATTCAAAGGCACCCGCTTTCATTGCCTCTACTGCGATAGGTATGTCACCGTGGTCTGTGATGAAGACAACCGGCAGTATCGAGCCGATATCCTGCAGCGTATGTTGCAATTCCAGGCCGTCAATCCCTGGTAACAAGATATCTATCAGTAGGCAGCCCGATTGTCCGGGGAGGTAATCATTCAGAAATGCGTCGACATCGCTGAAAGTCCTCGCTGGAATGTCTTTCGATTTTAGCAAAAGACCCACGGCATCCAACAGCGGTTCGTCATCGTCGACAATATAAACAATTGGTTTCCGTCGGTAGCCCATTGGCGTTTGCTCTTTGCTGAAACAGTGCAGTGCAGTGGGGGCCTAGCCCCATTTGTCCGACCGGTTGATCGAAACTGTATATCAATAGCGCGTCTCTCGCTCACATCCATAGAATGAAAGTGGAGATTTGCTGCTAGGTATAATTACGTACGGTAGCGCACTTAGTATATGCCCCTAGGAGGCAATTACCTAACTACGCCTACGGATAAACCTAGCGTCGTATTTCAAGTAGATTGGGCGGATAGATTAGGTGACAGACAAAAACAATAGACAAAGGAAGTCGCTACATGATTGCTGACAATAATAGTATTAACTTAGACGTAGCTTCTATTGCCCCCAGCCAAATGGGTTGCGAGCATTGTTTCTGCCGTCCTTCGTGTTTTGCACGGTCTCTAGATATCTATGAGTTGTCCGATTTGGAAGCGCAGGTGACGCATTTTCGCCCGACACAGAGCAAGGAGTTTCTTGGTCGGGCTGGTGATGCAATCGAGGGGATATATGTGGTTCGCTCTGGGTCGTTCAAATCCTATCGTTTGCATGAAAATGGCAGCATTCATATAAAGGGTTTCCACCTTCCCGGTGAGATTATGGGTATGGGTGATACCCGAACGGGTATACGCAGTGAATTTCTTGAGGCACTCGAAACTAGTAGCGTTTGTGCGTTGTCGCTCGCAGGAATGGAACGTTTGATGGTCTCTAATTCCAAGCTAATGATGAAAGTACTGACCAAAATCTGTGCAGAGGCCGAGCTCGAAAAGGATAGGATGTGCTTGCTCTGGAAACAGGATGTTGAGCAAAAACTGGCGAACTTTATATTGTCACTGATTGATCGAAGTTTTGTTTCTGGGTTCTCCAACAATACACTGCATCTAAGTATGAAGCGGGTTGATATCGCCAACCACTTGGGGATGGCGGTAGAAAGCATCAGCCGTGCGTTGCTCCGCTTTGCGCAACAGGGTTTCTTAAAAACAGCATATCGAGATATAGAAATTCTTGATCACAGTGCGTTAGTGCAGGTTGCCGGTTTGAGTGGTTCTGCAGCGATGTATCCCGAAAATAGTCTTCAATCGTGTGAGAACTAGCGAGTGTTAATGACGAAATGTCTATTGCAATTGATAGAGATGCTGGTTCGCTCAGCAATCAATCAAAGCAAACCGACGTAACGAAGAAGGCCGATGAGCCGATCATCGGCGCTACGATGATGGGACTGTCGATTGGTCGCATAAGCAACATTATCGCCCAAATCGACGCTTATGGAAAAACCTGTCTTTGGCGTGATTAATCTCAAGGTTCAAATCGTGTAGAATCGGCGCCTTTCCGCAAGTCATAATCGATATGAAAGTACGAACTCGCGTTGCTCCTTCTCCTACCGGTGACCCTCATGTGGGTACCGCCTATATGGCGCTGTTTTGTCTTTGTTATGCCAAACAGCATGGTGGAGAATTTGTCCTTCGTATCGAAGATACAGATGCTGCGCGATCCACGCCGGAATCTGAGCAACAGATCTTTGATTCTCTAAAGTGGCTAGGCCTGAACTGGGATGAAGGACCCGATTGTGGCGGTCCTCATGCGCCCTATCGACAAAGTGAGCGGGTTGCCCTGGGCATCTATCAAAAATACGCGGATCAGCTATTAGAGGATGGCAATGCCTTTCGCTGCTTTTGCTCAGCAGAACGACTCGACCAGATGCGCAATGAACAAATGCAGAAGGGTGAGAGCGCAAAATACGATGGTTTGTGCCTGAACCTTGCGGCTGCCGATATCGAATCAAAGGTTGCCGCTGGTTATCCCCACGTGCTCAGAATGAAGATACCTGAAACCGGCACTTGCTTGGTTCAGGACAAGCTGCGCGGCGAGATCGAAATCGACTGGGCACAGATTGATATGCAGGTGCTGGTCAAAACGGATGGCAATCCCACCTACCACTTGGCCGTGGTCGTTGACGATCACTTAATGGAAATCACCCATATCATTCGCGGTGAAGAATGGATCAATTCGGCACCGAAACACATTCTACTGTATCAGTACTTTGGCTGGCCGATGCCGGAACTCATTCACATGCCACTGCTCCGAAACCCAGACAAGAGTAAGCTCAGCAAACGTAAGAACCCGACCAGTATTAATTTCTATAAACGTATGGGATTCATCCCAGAAGCGGTGCTGAACTATCTCGGCATGTTGGGTTGGAGTATGCCTAACGAGGAAGAAAAGTTTTCGCTGTCTGAGATGATCGACCAATTTGATGTGAACCGGATTACGCTGGGTGGGCCGGTTTTCGATGTTGAAAAACTAAAATGGTTGAATGGTCGGTGGCTCCGAGAAAATCTGTCAGACGAAGAACTAGTGGATCGAATCGTAGATTGGGCATTCAACCGAGAGATGTTACTGAAGACAATGCCGCTGGTGCGAGAACGATTGGATGTGTTTTCTGATCTGGCGCCTAAAATTAGTTTCCTGGTAGAAGGGTTGCCTGAGATCACGCCTGATGCGTTTACGAGCAAGACCTTGGCGGAAGACGATGTTCGAAAACTCCTGCAATTTGCGGTCTGGCAAACCGAAGCACTAAACGACTGGGACCGGGACAAGATTCACGACATCTTTATGCTGCTTGCTGAAAAGCTCGAATTCAAAATACGCGATGTCTTGGCACCCATATTTGTAGCCATCAGCGGTAAACCGGTGGCTCCGCCTTTGTTTGATTCGATGGCCATTCTTGGCCCCGAAATGAGTCGGGCAAGGCTCCGCCATGCGTTAGAGATAACGGGCGGCGTGTCCAAAAAGCAGGCAAAGAAACTCGAAAAAGAATACCGTCAACTCTTTCGTTAATACTTACCTAAGCATTCATGGACGCACGCGATATTTGATGGGTAGTGTTTTTAGGCCAGATACAGACTGAGCTTGGACCCAGGCAATGATGCGTGCCGTGGCTAAAGGCGATATGCTTGATTGGATGACGAGCAACCTTGAACTTAAAGGGTTCATTGAACACATCTTCGTCACGGTTTGCTGACGCCTACATCAGCATCAATATGAGCAACGGGGTCGTTGTGACGGATGTGTCATCAATTCGTGTAGTTTGGTATCGCTGCGGTAAGTTCGAGGGTCTGCGATGGCGCCGTAATCCATGAAATTATCCTCAACCGATGGCTCACTATGATTTTTAAATCTGCTTGAATCAAGAGCAATCGAATGTGCGCCAAGCGACGTAAATTGATATAAACACTCATCAAATTTTGCTTAAAAATTTTTCAAGAAAGGAAATATGAATGTCTGAAGATTTGAATGCATTTCGCTCTGACGTGAGCGATTGGCTGAAGGCCAGCTTTCCCACTTCCCTAAAGGGTAAGGCGGCCGAAATTGTCGAAGCATCGTCCGAACGGGACGGTCTCAAAGGTGAGGCGCTCGAATGGCGTAAGGCCTTGGCCGCCAAAGGTTATGGTGCGCCGACCTGGCCAAAGGAATATGGTGGTGCTGCTCTCTCACATCCACAGGAGAAAGTTTTGGGCGAAGAGTTGTCCAAGGTCGGTGCGATTAATCCAATGATCATGCTGACAGGCATGGGGATCACCATGGTTGGCCCAACCGTACTGGAATATGGCACTGACGAGCAGAAGGCAAAGCATTTACCTGGTATTGCCAGCGGTGAAGTTCGCTGGTGTTTGGGTTTGTCAGAGCCCAATGCTGGGTCTGACCTTGCTTCTTTAAGCACCAAAGCTGTCGAAGACGGCGACAACATTGTGCTTAATGGCCAGAAGGTCTGGACCTCCGGTGCAGACAAATCTGACTGGTGTGGTGCGGTTGTGCGAACCAACCCAGATGCGAAGAAGCGGGATGGTATCAGTTTCGTTATGTTGCCCATGGACCAGCAAGGTGTAGAAACGCGCCCCATCAAACTGATCTCTGGCTATTCGCCCTTCTGTGAAACGTTCTTTAATGATGCCATCGCCGAGAAGAAAGACCTGCTCGGAAAACAGAACGATGGCTGGAGTGTTGTAAAAAGATTGCTTCAACATGAGCGACAAAGCCAGACCAGCGCTAGAAGCCCGTCGGTTAAATTGGAATCGGTTCAAGACATGGCGAAGCGCTATGTTGGCACCGACTCCGAGGGCCGTCTGGATGACCCGGATTTGCGTGCGCGCATCGTGTCCCACTTGATGGACTCTAAATTACACAACCTGACGGTGGAGAGAATCACAGCTGAGGCACGCGGCAATTTAGAAGTGAGTGCCTCCGCATCCATTTTGAAGAATTCAGCCACGCGTGTGGCGCAAACCCGGGCTGAACTCAATCTCGAAATCGCCGGCAGTCAAGGTCTCGGTTGGGACGGTGATGAATTTACCAGTACAGAATTGGATAACGTCCGAGATTGGCTGTTTGGTAAAGCGACCTCGATTTATGGTGGTTCCGAAGAGGTTCAGAAAAACATTATCAGCAAGAACATTCTCGGTTTACCCGAAACGACACAGAAGGGTTAAGCAACATGGCAGCATTGAACGAAGAACAAACAATGATCCGTGATCAGGCGAAATCCTGGGTGTCCGATCAAGCACCCGTGCGAAAGTTTCGTGAATTGCGGGATAGCGGTAATGAGATGGCCTTCGCCGCACCGACCTGGCAAGCGATGGTGGACATGGGGTGGACCGGGATCATCATCCCTGAAGAATACGGTGGCTCTGATCTGGGTTATCTAACGTTTGGTTTGATCTTAGAAGAAACCGGCAAGCACCTGACAGCGTCTCCGCTATTTGCCTCTGCATTGGTAGGTGCAACCTCTGTGATATTGGGTGGCTCGGAAGCCGTCAAACAATCGGTCTTGCCGGGCATCGTTTCAGGCGATCAGATCGTCACCTTGGCATTAGAAGAGGGGCCTCGTCATAAACCTGAAGCAACGGCATTGGCTGCGGAGAGCAGCGGCGATGGATTCAAGCTGACCGGTGATAAGACTTTTGTTGCCGAGGGAATGTCTGCGAGCAGTTATATTGTGCCCGCTCGCACCTCGGGGATTGCTGGCGATACTCATGGTATTTCCTTACTTTTGGTCACCGCCGACGCCAAGGGCGTTAGCCGAAATGCGATGCATATGATGGACAGCCGTGGTTATGCCAACGTGCAGTTCGATGGTGTGATGGTTGAAGGTGGACATTTGCTCGGTGAACTCGACCAGGGGTTTGGCCTATTGGAACAGATTCTAGATCGCGCTCGAGCAGGACTGTGTGCTGAAATGCATGGTACTGCTTCGCAAGCGTTTGATATGACCCTTGATTATCTCAAAACTCGAGTTCAGTTTGGCCAGGTGATTGGTGCCTTTCAGGCGCTCGGTCATCGTGCGGCAGATTTATATACTGCGAAAGAGATGACGCGATCTTGCTTTGAAGCGGCGTTAAAAGCGATCGACGACGATGCCGACAATATTCCAGAGATGGTGGCCTTAGCGAAAGCCCGGGTCGGTGAATACTTGCACGAGATGTCTTGTCAGCTTATTCAAATCCACGGCGGTATTGGTATGACCGATGAGTTCGATGCGGGCTTTTATCTGAAGCGTGCCAGGATGTTAGAAACGTCGTTCGGTAATCAAAGTTACCATCGCGAGCGTTATGCGAGAATACTTGGGTTCTAGAGGTTAAAGCCCTTGAGTTCTTGAGACTAAAAGCCCCGAATCATCGGGGCTTTTTTTGCATAGCTTATTTCTTTGTGAAGGCACCAATGCGTTCTTCCATATCGGGCCCGCGACCTTCACTCATAAATATTTCCCACTGCAGTCCGCCATCCATTGAGTTGCCGTCGGTGGCTTCGAGCAAACGTTTGTTTGCGGCGTGAGAGAAGGATGAGTTAGCGCAGATCTGTTCGCAAAAAGTTTCTACCTCAGGCATAAAACTATCGCTAGGCAAAATCAGTTCTGCTAATCCGATCTCGAGCGCTTCTGCAGCTGAATAGGTTGCGGCGGTAAACATCATGCGTTTTGCCGTGGCAATGCCCACCCGTCTTGGTAAACGCTGGCTCATTCCCCAGACTGGCGTGAGTGCCCATTTGGCATGGGTGTCGGCGAACTTGGCGCTCTCGGCAGCAAGAATAAAATCTGCTGCCAGGGCAACTTCCAGGGCACCGGTGTAGCAGTGCCCGTGTACCGCAGCGATGACGGGCTTCGGTAAGCGTTCCATCATCCGCAGCGTTTCTGAATGCCAGCCCCGAGATGGCACTCGTTCCCCTGATGCGATGTCAGCTAGATCATGTCCAGCAGAAAAGCACTTGCCGGCGCCCGATATGACCACGCACTGAACATCGTCGTCTCGACCAATCTGCTGAATGTGGGCACGCAACTCTTCGAACATGCCAACCGTTAGTGCATTGAGCTTGTCCGCTCGATTGAGCGTGAGAAATGCCGTGCCATTTTTGTTTTCCCGCAGGACCAGAGCTTCGGCCATGTTTGTTCCCCTTTTTGTGTAACGCTTATTGATAGAGTTTTTGGCTAGAGTTTCTAAAGGGAGTGTAAGGGAATTATGCTCCGGATTCACGGCGCCAGGCGGCGCGCGACCACGATCAAACCCCAGCTCACTGCCACAATCGTAGAGAGGAGTTTCCAGTGCCGCTTAAGAAAGGTCTGCTCCTGACCGCTGATATCGATGGTGGCAAACATGGCATTGCCCGGTGGTTCGAGGCTGAGCTCAATGTCGCGTTGCTCTGATGCGGGCGTCGGCTCGACCTCGACATCTTCGAAATCAATATACTGATTCTCATAATCAAAGTATGAAATGGTGAGTCGAATGTCCTGAAACATAAAGCGACCTTGATTGGTGAGCAATACATGGTCGTTATCGACCGTACAGACCAAAAGTGCTGGTTGGAGGCCGATTCTAAGGGAGGGACTTGTGGTCATGTGTTTAAAGTCACGTGTTTAAAGTCAGGGACAAGAGTCTAACGGGTTCTTATAGGTTGAGACCTGGGTGTGCCCGATTGGATTTCATGAGGCAGTAAATCCGGCAGCGCTGATCGCCTTCTGAGCACCGGTGTTGCTCTTCTCCGTCGAGTAGATGGGTTGCAAATGCTTTGAACATGCGTGCCTCTTCATTGACGCAGCAGCACCCAATCAATTCAGATTCCAGGTAAAAGCCATAATGTTGCGCCTGCGGCACAAAGCCAATCAGCCACATACCATCGAGTGGCGCTGTGGCTTGTTGCAAATACAGGGTTTTGAACAACGCCAGTGCTTCAACTAAGTCTTCCTGATGAATTTGAATCATGGGGTCTCAGTGGACGATGCCCTCACTATAAATTCATATCATCAGCCCGTCATATCGCGGGGCACAACCAGTGCTGGGATTGAAAAGTGTGCTGTGCTAAAAAGACGAACTATGCGTATCTTTGGCTTTCTTATGGCCACACTAAAATGACTGGTGACCACCCCCATTCAGCAGAGCCGCCATCTGAACTTGATGTCAGGCAAGCCCCGCGAGACTCGACCAACGCTAGACTCGGTTCAGCGCTGGCAGCAGGCGAGGTAGGTGCTTGGAGCTGGGAGCTGGACACGCAGCTGGTGATCTGCGATGAGTTTGCGGCTCAGTTGCTTTCGGTAGATCCTGATGTGGCGTTTGATGGACTCCCTCTCGAGACATTTCTTCAGACGGTACTGCCGGAGGCGCGTGAGGCAGTTATTCGGGTTCTAGCTGGCGCTCAGGCCTCGCCAGATCTTTACGAGGCTGACTTCCACGTGCGCCATGCCAGTGGTGAGGTGCTGTGGTTGCGAGCACGTGGCCGAGCAGACGTTACGCAAAGCGGTAAGGTCGTCAGGCGCCAAGGCGTTTTCCTAGATGTGACTGCACAGAAACGCTCGGAGGCGCAGTCGCGCACAATCACGCAATTGCTGGAGGCCTCACAATCAATCGCTCGCCTCGGTGGCTGGGAGTTCGAAATCAACAGCGGGCAGCTGTTCTGGACTGACGAAACCTATCGCATCCATGACACGTCCGCAGAGGAATTTAGTCCTACTGTAGATGCCGGCGTCAGTTATTATTTGCCCGAATCAAGGCAGCTCATCGGCACGGCGCTTGATGCCGCCATGACGCATGGCACAGGTTATGATTTGGAATTAGAGATTCTGACCACCAAGGGCCGATTGATCAGCGTGCGTACGACCTGTGTCGTGACAATGGACAAAGGTCAGCCCGTCAAGCTGACGGGTATCTTTCAGGACATTACCGAACAAAAGCGCGCCGAGAAAACCTATCGAGAGAGTGAAGATCGTTTTCGGATGTTGGTGGAGGGCACCAGCGATATCGTGACCATTACCGATGCCGATGGCAGGTTTACCTATGTCAACGATCAGGCGGCGCAAATTATTGGGCTTGAGATTGCAGACTTAATTGGTCGACGGGTGTTTGACTTTGTTCATCCAGATGATCTTGCGCGCTCGTTGCAATGGTTTGCCGACAGTGTTGCCGTTGGTGAAGCGCAGGGTTCGTGCGAAATGCGGTTTATGCACCGGGACGGCACGGCAGGGTTTTTTATCTGGTCTTCAACGTTTCACTTCGACGGAAAAGGCTTGTTAACTCACGTCGACAGTATCGCCCATAACAATACCTCGCGGCGTCAAGCGCAGGAAGAGCATTCGCATCTGGCGGCAATCGTCGAAAATTCAGCAGATGCGATTTTCAGTAGGGCGCTAGACAGCAAAGTCACAAGTTGGAACGCGGCTGCCGAGAGACTGTTTGGCTACACTGCTGATGAAATTGTTGGTACGTCCATCATCAGTGGTTTCATTCCGGATGATGTGGTTGCCGAGGCGAAAGAGGTTATTGCGCGCTTAAGTGCAGGCGAGACGGTTAAGGACTTAGAGACAGTTCGGCGCAGCAAAGATGGTCGACTGATCCAGGTGTCAGCGACGATTTCTCCTATCAAGGACGGCGATGGGCAAGTCACTGGTTTAGCCTGCATTTTTCGCGACATTACTGCTAGAAAATTGGCCGAAGCAACGGCACGAGAAAACCAGGTCCGTCTAGAGTTGGCGATACAGGTCGCTGCGATTGCGCCCTGGGACTGGAATGTAATCACTGGAGAAGTCGACTTCTCGCTTGAATGGAAAGCGCAACTGGGCTTTGCCGAAGGTGAGATCAGTAACAACTTTGACGAATTCGAATCCCGAGTACACCCCGACGACCGGCTTCGTGTCTTGAGGGCCGCAGAGGCAGTGCGCGACGATCCAGCAGCGGGGTATGTGGTCGATTTTCGATTGCGTCATAAAGATGGGTCTTATCGGTCGATCCATGCCCGGGCGCTCATGATTCTTGATGTACAGGGCTTGCCGGTGCGTATGATCGGCGCCCATGTCGACCTGACAGAACAAAAAAGCGCGGAAAGACAGGCGTTTCGCTCCCAGCGAATGGAGAGCCTTGGAACGCTGGCCAGCGGCATTGCGCACGACCTCAATAATGCCCTGACACCGATAGTGATGAGTACTGAGCTGCTTCGTATGAAGTATCCCAAAGAAACCAAGACCATCGACGTGATTGAGGCAAGTGCCTTGCGTGGCGCCGATATGGTGCGGCAATTGTTAACTTTTCGGCGAGGAGAGAGCGGCCCGCAGGCTGAGGTGGATGTGGGGTTCCTAATTGTCGAAATGCAGAATTTGATGCAGGGCACCTTTCCGAAGAATATTAACCTGCAGGTCACGTGTGCACCCCGGCTACCGGCCGTGTTGGGTGATGCCACCGAGTTGCACCAGGTTCTGCTCAACCTGTGCGTCAATGCGCGAGATGCGATGCCTGACGGTGGAGCTATAATGCTGAGCGCCCAATACCAGACATTTCAGGCAGCCCCGTTGGAGACAGTGACACCTGCGAAGGCTGGAAGTTACATCGTGGTCACGGTGAGTGATACCGGCTTTGGCATTCCGCCAAACATATACGAACAGATATTCGACCCGTTTTTCACCACCAAGGAAGTTCATAGGGGTACGGGCCTGGGGCTTGCAACAGTGATGGGCATCGTTAAGGGTCATGCTGGATTCATCAAGGTGGAATCGAAGCCAGATGAGGGTGCGGCATTTACCATCTTTTTGCCTGTTAGTGATGACATTCGTGTTGCCCCGACTGTTTCCACTGAGAAGAGAGCGCCCCAGGGGCGCGGAGAAAAGATTCTATTTGTCGATGATGAGCCCGCTATACGAGAGGTGATGGGCAACACTCTGGAGCGGCTGAACTATCAAGTCTCGACGGCCGTCGATGGCGCTGACGGCTTGTCTCAGGCGCTCGATACCGAACCAGGATTCGACGCGGTCATTACTGATTTACATATGCCTAGTATGGACGGATTGGCGATGGTGCGAGAGTTGCGGCGGGAGCGACCAGACATGCCGATTCTGGTTGCTAGTGGACGCATGGACGACAACGTGGCCGCTGAGTTGTTGTCGCTGGGTGTAACTGATTTATTAGTGAAGCCGTTTACCGAACAACAATTGGCGGTAGAGCTTAAGACGCTATTGGCACGAAAGTAATAGGCGGGGTCAGGGTAAAGCAAGGTAATGCCTTGCTGAATATAGACGATAAATTTTCGTCACCGCAAGGTTCGTAGGTATTGAGACCAGTTGCACGGCATCATTGAGATCTAAAATGCAACATAAACGTACTAGCCACGACATCAAAAAATATAATCTCAGGAGCTGCAATGAATACTAACCGCCAATGGCTACTAGCACATAGACCTTCCGGGGTTGTGGGAAAAGAGAACTTTGATTACACAGAAAGTTCGATCCCTGAACCTTCCGACGGCGAGGTACTCGTACGTAATTTGTGGTTGTCTTTTGACCCAACTCAGCGGGGCTGGATGGAAGATCGTCCAAGCTACCTGCCGCCAGTCAAATTAGGTGAGCCCATGCGAGCAGGGTCAATTGGCCAAGTGGCAGAATCTAAACATCCAGACTTCGCCAAAGGCGATATCGTACAAACCACGGGAGGTTGGCAAGACTTCGTGGTGGCTGTACCCAACCAAGGTGTGATGGGCTTGAACAAAGTACCCGACGGTATATCGCCAGAAATGATGTTATCTGTGCTCGGTGTTACGGGTCTCACGGCTTACTTTGGCCTGCTGGATCTTGCTGATCCTCAACCGGGTAAGACGGTGCTAATTTCTGGTGCAGCGGGTGCGACCGGTTCCGTTGCGGGTCAGATCGCGAAGTTGAAAGGCACCCGCGTGGTCGGAATCGCCGGTGGTCCAGAAAAGTGCCGATGGTTGAAAGAAGAAGGTGGGTTTGATGATGTCATCGATTACAAAAACGAAAACGTGAACGAGCGAATTGGCGTGACCTGCCCTAACAAGGTGGACATTTTCTTCGACAATGTGGGTGGCGACATTTTGGAAGCAGCCTTGAACCACCTCAACCTAAATGCCCGCGTTGTCCTTTGCGGCGGTATATCAGGCTACAACGCCACGTCTCCTATCCCTGGCCCGTCAAATCTTATGAACCTGGTTATGATGCGGGCACGCATGGAGGGCTTTATCATCATCGACTACATGTCACGAGCCGGTGAAGCGATTGAGGAACTGTTGGGATGGATCCAAAGTGGCGACCTTAAGTATCAGGTGGACGTGCAGGAAGGCTTCGACAATATTCCGGATACGCTTAACCGATTATTTACGGGGAAAAATATTGGTAAACAGCTATTGAAAATCGCTGATCCAATTTAGTGATTGAGGCGCGCATTTTTCAGCTCGAAAAATGCGCGCTATTCACTGACCTTATTACCCGCCTTAAAGACCGTGAGATTGTCATGGTGCTGTAGCACCGTGATGTCACTTAGGGGGTTTTCGCTCACCGCAATAAAATCTGCGGGCGCACCAGCAACAAGCGTTCCCAGATCTCGGTATGCAGACATCATCTCGCCACCATTTCTGGTGGCGCAGTGGATAGCCTCAATTTCGCTCATACCAAACAGCTCGACAAAATACTCAAGATCCTTTGCGTAGGTGCCGTGCGGCGCAATACTAATGCCGTAGTCGCCACCAACCACCAGCTTGATATCAGCCGCACGCATTTTAGCAACAGACTCGATAGTCGCCTCTACTTCCGCTTCGTACCCCTGTTTGATCGCCACAGCTTTTGGGATGCCCAGAGTTTCACATTGCGCCAGGTACTGAACTTCCCAGGCAATAGCCGGACCAACAAAAATGGAGTCACGTTTTGCTGCCAGTAGATCAATCGCTTCGTTGTCGAGATAGTTGGCATGACCAACAAAATCAACATTGGCAAGTACGGCCTGTTTTACTGCGGCTGCAGAACGCGCGTGACAGGCAACTTTAAGATTACGACGATGGGCTTCATCAACAATGGCATTCACTTCTTCGTTGGCGAAGGATAACTCTCCGGGTGGGCACGTTGGATTTATCGCTTCTCCATCGATAAATATTTTGACGACATCTACGCGTTGTTTGCGTTGTTGGCGTACCGCTTGTCGGAGTGCCCACGGGCCATCCGCAATCTGACTTAAACCACTGTTTGAATCGACATTGCTCGCGGTTGCGCCGAGGTCACGACCTGCTGCCATCAGTCTGGGTCCAACAATCTGCCCACTATTTATCGCATCCCGCAATGCAACGTCAATGGCGTAGGTAGAACCGAAGCTCACCGCCGAGGTGAAACCGGCGTTCACCATCTTCTGTGCATTTTTAACCGCCGTGATGGTGGCCGACTCCACCGGGGTTTGACCAATGGCAAACGGGCTGGCATCAGAAAATGACAGGTGCGCATGAGTTTCAACCATTCCGGGCATGACAAACTGATTGTCGAGATCGGTGATTTCGGCATTAACTGGGATTTGCGGACTTTCCGCTGCGGAACCGGCATAGGTGATCGTGCCGTTCTCAGTCAGGATGATTGAATTCGCAATGACGTCGTCAGAGATACCATTGAAGAGCTGTAGATTCTTAAACAAATGCGCCATTTTGAGTGATACCTAGTCTGCGAAATATGCCGTTTTCATTTCACCGTTCTGCCCGTATACAGGCTCGCTGCGCTCAATAAGATGGGCCTGATTGATACTTTGTGTGATACCTGCGCTGCTCAGCACCTCTACCATCTTGAGGTAATTCGGATGTTGAAAGTGAGCCGCAAGGCTATCGCTGTCATCCCATAGCTCATAAACCTGAATACGCGTCGAAACCGATGGGTCTGGTGCAAAGCAATAGGCCTGACAACCGGCTTCCTCCTTGCGGGTAGCCAATTGCACATCTTTGGTGAGTGCAACAGCTTTGTCTCTTGCTTGCTGATCCTCGAACTCAAGTGCAGCGACAACAATAATCATAGGTAACTCTCCTTAAAAAATTCAACGTCATGCGTGCAGCTTGCTGCGAGTCCAACGTTCTAGGTAATTCAGCTTTATGCGTGCAGCCTGCTGCGAGTCTAGTGTCTTAAACAACTGTGCTTTGAGCGTGCAGCCTGCTGCGAGTCTAGTGTCTTAAACAACTGTGCTTTGAGCGTGCAGCCTGCTGCGAGTCTAGTGTCTTAAACAATTGTGCTTTGAGCGTGCAGCTTGCTGCGAGTCCAGCGTCGATGTGACGGTCCTTCTGGACCGCGTTTGGCACCAGCATGCTCGGGATACACAGAAGCGGTATAAAGATCGCCGTGTTGATCCATTGCCAGCTGATGTATGTAGATTGCCAGGTCTTCAACACGGCTAAGCACTTCGCCAGTGTCTTCATCCAATATTGCAAGGTTGCTCATCTTATCGCTGGCGTAAATATGCTTACCGTATGTCACGAGGCTAAGCGGCATGATGTGTGTCCACTCATCGATATACCCACCTTCACTGTCGAACCTCTGGATGCGGTGTTTACAGTCAACATCTGGGTGATATCGATGTGCCGCTATCTGATCGCGCACAGTCATGTAGTCATGGAAGTTACCGCCACATAGATCGGCGACCAATAACCGTCCTTTTGAGTCCTGCGCGAGTGCATGGGGCGTATTAAATTCTCCTGGACCACGGCCCCAGGTACCGACTGATTTGATGAATTCGCCTTTTGAAGTAAACCAAACTAGCCTTGAATTCCAATAGCCATCTGCCACAACGATGTTGCCATTGGCTTGTACCAGCACAGCGGTCGGACCATTGAAATGGGTTTCATCGCAACCCCACTTGCCGAATGTGCCCAGGGTCAGCAGAAGTTCACCTTCCGGCGTATATTTTTTGATCGTATGACCGTCACGATCAGTGGTCCAGAACATACCATCTTTTTCGATATATAGCGTATGCGCACCCAGCGCAAAGCCGCGTTCGTCCGAAGGACCCCAGACGCCGAGATAGTCTCCTTCTCTCGAGAACATTGAGATGCTGCTTTTGCCCATCATGTTCTTCATCGCTAGGGGGTGCGCAGCCCAATGCTCAATATCCCGGGTAAAGAGGTAGACCGTACCGTTGCGATCAACGGCTACGCCAGATCCCATTTCAAACACCATCTCGGGTGGGTACTTCGGCCACTCTGTATCAAGCCTGTAACCCGAGCGAGGATCATTGTTATCCGTATTGTCATCAACGTCGTGGGATACGCACACAGCTAGAGTCCTGTTGTTATCGCGAGCAGCTTTTAGCTGTCGATTTTTTTCCAGCCTATAGCGGCGAGACGTGCGTGACAAGCGACGATAGTGCGCGATATATGGTCGGAACGGACTCAAAATCTATCGAGTTGATGAGCAAGGTGCTGACATTGCTGATGTGCATCTGCCTAAATTGGGTGGGCTAACGATGGCGCCTTAAATGCAGAGCCAAGTACAGGATCGTTGTTAATGGTTCAATCTTCACTTAGGATTTTCGAGTGAAGGGAGTAGAGGCGACATATCATGGCACTATCTTTGGTTCTAACCATTTTGATAGGGCCGCTCATTTACTGGGGCTTTAAAAAGTCTGAGTACCGGAACCTGGTCGTCTTGTATCTGGTGACATTTGTATTACGGTTGATTGAAGACTATTTTCTCCAATCATCTTTGCCGAATACGGAGAGTATTGCCGGATCCATTATTGTCGCTGGCTTCCCCTTAACGTGTTTTTATCTGCTTATTTTTATTAGCCATCGGTTTGTTGATTTGAGCATAGAAGGAAGCGATAAAGATAAACGATTTTTCGCATATTGGAATTAACTCAGCGGAACAAACGATTGGAGAGTAAAGGGCCAGGTAAAACGAGGGAACGCGTCTGGCGAAGCCGTTGTGCGGCTGCTGGTGTCTTCGTGCTCACCCAATCAAACTGCAGAAACAAAAAAGGGCACCCAGTCGGGTACCCCTTTTTGTTTGGTGGAGCCAAGCGGGATCGAACCGCTGACCTCAACACTGCCAGTGTTGCGCTCTCCCAGCTGAGCTATGGCCCCAAAACTTGTAATACTTCCTTCCGGGTCTCGAAGAACGGCCCAAATAGGTGGAGCGCATCCTATCTAATGTAGATCTTGGAATCAATACAAGCAACATTGGCAAATGTAGCATTCACAGTTTAGTGGGTCCGCCCGGATTTTGTTTGATCCGGAACAGACGGTTTACACGCTGGATAGTCCATCTGTAGGTGCTTACAATCGCGATTCTAACGAGAAAACCGACTTAAAAATCAAAATGGGGGAACACATGTGAGTGAATTTAAGGACAAGGTTGTCGTCATTACCGGCGCTGGCGGCGGTATTGGTAAGGCGCACGCACTCGAATTTGCCAAGCGAGGTGCCAAATTGGTCATCAATGACCTGGGTGGTAGCGGCGACGGCATGGGTGCAAGTGATACAGCAGACGCTGTGGTTGAAGAAATTAAGGCCGCAGGCGGTATTGCGATTGCAAACAAGGCATCGGTATCTGACAAGGCCGGCGCCAAATCCATTATTGATGATGCGGTGGCTGAATTCGGCACCGTCGATATTCTGATCAACAACGCCGGTATATTGCGGGACAAAAGTTTCAAGAAAATGGATTTGGCAGACTGGGATCTGGTCATGGACGTTCACCTGAACGGAAGCGCCTATGTTACTCATGCCGCCTGGGCGGTTATGTACGAGAAGCAATACGGTCGAATCGTTTTCACAGCGTCAACGTCAGGCATTTACGGTAACTTTGGTCAAGCAAATTACGGTGCTGCCAAAATGGGCATGTTGGGTCTGGCTAATGTCCTCGCTCAGGAAGGCCGGTCAAAGAATATTCGCGTTAACGTGTTGTCCCCTGCAGCGGAAACGCGCCTGATTGGCATGATTCCCGGTCGTGATGTGGATCCGAATAATCCCGATCCCATGGCTCACCCAAAACTCGTCACACCGGCGGTCATGTTGATGGTAGCGGAAGATGCGCCAACCAACGTCGTGATCCAGGCCGGTAATGGCCGTTACTCGACTTGTGCGGTCTTCAATAACGAAGATTTGCAGTTTGGTCCAGATGTGACCTACGAAGATTTATTGGCAAGGAAGGATGAACTGCTGAATATGGATTTTGCCACGCAAGGTTGGACCCGGCGTCGCAAACAAATGGCAGAAATCGCAGCCAAGAATAAGTAACACAAAGCGTGATTGTCGTGATTAAGGAAGGGGCAGGCTGGCCCCTTTTTTATTTGGTTAGTAGGAAGAGTCAATATTACCGGGGCTCCTATACTTACCGCAGGTTAGCGATCCTGTATGATATCGCCTTTGTGAACCGGGTGTAATCAGTCTACATGATCGCAAAAAGAGTAATTATAGGCGTCACCTTTGGCGTGATTTTTCTCCTGCTGGGCTCTACCCATTTTCCTGTTGCCGACAAGGCAGGCATTAGCGTTCTATTGCCGGATGATGTGGCCTTCCAGGTGGCCGATGGTGAGTCGTTTCGTATTGATAACTTCAATGTTCAGCGGGGCAAAGGCGAAGACGACGTGCGTGATCTATCTCGGTCGGCAGATGTTTTGCGAGGCGCCGATATCGCTGCTATTCAAGAAGTCTCTGGGACACTTTTTTACGGTTGGCAAAATCAGGCCAGTCAACTCGCGGAAGCACTGCAAATGGGCTATTTGTTTGCGCCCACCAGCTGGAAGTGGTTTCAACCCTATGCGGGGTCCGCGCTACTCAGTAAATTCGCCGTTAGTTCCTGGACGATAGAGGAATTGCCAGCGATAGAAGGCGATAATGGGCAGCGGAATCTCATTACTGCGATTGTCGACATCAAGGGCCGGCCAGTCACTCTATTGGTCACGCATCTTGACCGCCGGGAATCGAATTCACTGCAGCTAAATTATGTCTTCGAGCGATTTTCAGCGAGCGAAGGGCCCACTATACTGCTGGGTGATCTCAACACCGATCATTTTAATGAGGCTGTTCAACAGATGGTAGCAAGCCCAGGTGTTCGTGATGCCATCCATGAAACTATTGGTCAGTTCTGGCGATTGGACTGGATTATTACCCGGGGCTTTGATGTGGTGCAGGGTGGTTATACACCAAGAGGTATCTCTGACCATGCCCACTATTGGGTTGAACTGGCTTTTACGGACTCTCCCAAGGACTCTGTCAAATACTCTGCCACAGACTCTGCGGTCGTTGAATGATAGACCACATAATTTTTAAGGAAACGGTATGACTAACATCGGTACCCCGCTTTCAGGAGTCCCCACCCGAGCAATCCTTTTGGGGAGCGGCGAACTGGGTAAAGAGGTTGCGATTGAGCTGCAGCGTCTGGGCGTCGAAGTAGTCGCGATCGATCGTTATGCCAACGCGCCGGCGATGCAGGTGGCACATAGGAGTTACGTCATTTCGATGCTAGACGGTGATGCATTAAAAGAAATCGTCGAACGGGAAAACCCTGATTACATTATTCCGGAAATTGAAGCGATCAATACCGACGCACTGGTTGCGCTTGAGAAAGAAGGTTACAACGTGGTGCCGACGGCGAAGGCCACGCGACTCACAATGAATCGTGAGGGCATTCGCCGACTCGCGGCTAAAGAGCTGGGTTTGCCAACCTCGCCATTCGCGTTTGCCGATACCGAAAGTGAGTATCTGGCCGTGGCCGCAGAAATTGGTCTGCCATTTGTGGTAAAACCCATTATGTCGTCATCCGGTAAGGGCCAGAGCACCGTTAAAGCCGACGAAGACATTGAATTAGCCTGGTCCTATGCGCAATCTGGCGGCCGAACCGGGGCAGGGCGCGTCATCGTCGAAGGGTTTGTGGATTTTGATTACGAGATCACGCTGTTGACCGTTCGCCACAAAGACGGCACGAGCTTTTGTGCGCCGATTGGACATCGTCAAGAAGATGGTGATTATCGAGAATCCTGGCAGCCTCAACCGATGTCGAGCGAAGCACTCAGCAAAGCTGAAGCCATGGCGAAAACTGTGACTGATGCGCTGGGCGGCTATGGCTTGTTCGGCGTTGAGCTGTTTATCAAGGGCGATGATGTGATCTTTAGTGAGGTGAGTCCGAGGCCCCACGACACGGGTATGGTCACAATGATCTCTCAGGATTTATCAGAGTTTGCGTTGCATGTCAGGGCGATCATGGGTTTGCCGATCCCCAATATCCGCCAGCTAGGACCCTCAGCCTCTGCTGTATTGCTCGTCGAAGGCGAATCAGATTGCATTAATTTCTCTAACCTTGAGAAGGCGTTGCAAGAGCCGGATACGCAAATTCGTCTATTCGGAAAACCAGAAGTTCGGGGGCGTCGCCGAATGGGCGTGGCACTGGCACAAGGATCCAGCATTGATGACGCGAAACACAAAGCCCTACGCGTTGCTAATGCAATTGGTGTTTCTCTCGGCTAACCAGTGTTCCGCATGCTGGCGGCAATTCCGGCGATCGTCACCATTAGCGCCTTGTCGACATTCGGGTGCAATCCAGGCGCATCCTTCCGGCATCGAGACATCAATTCAATCTGCAAGAAGTGCAAGGGATCGGTGTAAGGATTACGCAGTTCTAGAGAGCGTTTGATGCTGGGTTGGTGCTCTAGTAACTCGTTTTGTTGGGTTAGCGATAGGATGTTTTGAATCAACTGCAACATACGTTGATGAAACGATTCGCCAATGGGGCGCAAAGCTTCATCCACGAGTGCGGTGTCGTAGTGGCTGGCGATATCGACATCGACCTTAGATAAGACCATTTCGAGCATCCCCAATTGCGTCTGAAAGAATGGCCAGTCATTGATCATCTCTTTGAGTACGTGCAAGGATTTACCTTCCATATTTTGGGCAAAGGCTTCATCGGTACCCAGCCAGGCAGGTAGCATGAGTCGCTTTTGAGTCCAGGCAAACACCCATGGAATCGCACGCAAATCTTCTATGCCTTTAGACGCTTGATCTGTGCGTCTTGCCGGCCGGCTGCCTAATGCCAGTTGGGTCAGTTCTCGTTCCGGTGTACTTTGGTTGAAGAAGGAGACGAAATCAGGATCGTCCCGGACAACGGCACGGTAGCTATCGCACGCCACGCTAGCCATTTTGTCCATCAGCATGCGCCAGTTATCTCGAGGCTGCGGAGGAGGTAACAGGGTCGCCTCGATGGTTGCACTTAACGTTAGGTCCAAACTATTGAGGGCAAGTGCCGCCGAGCCATATTTGAACCTTATGACCTCACCTTGTTCTGTTACACGCATGCTGCCCTTAACAGAGCCGGGTGGCTGAGACAAAATTGCCTCGCGTGCAGGTGCGCCGCCGCGTCCTACTGTGCCGCCTCGACCGTGAAATAGAGTCAAATTGACACCGTATTTTTCGCTGACCGCGACGAGATCCTCCTGAGCTCGATACTGTGCCCAGGCCGCAGCCATTTGGCCTGCATCTTTAGCTGAGTCCGAGTAGCCGATCATGACCTGCTGACGACCTTTAATGTATTTCGTATACCAGGGAATCCGCAGTAACCTTTCTAGTGTCCAGGCCGAATTCTCCAGGTCATCCAGGGTTTCAAACAACGGCACGACAGGGATTGGTGTGGCGAGCCCACATTTTTTGAGTAGTAACACGACGGCTAAAACATCAGAGGGGTTTTTTGCCATAGAAATGATGTAGCTCGATATCCCCTCAGATTGGCTGTTGGCGGCGAGCTCGAAAGTGTCTAGTGTTTCTCGAACATCTGCATCGGGTTTCCACTCGTCTGGAATTAGCGGACGTTTACTTTCCAATTCCTCGATCAGAAAATCCTGCCGCGCTTTTTCTGGCCACAAAAAGTAACTACCCAACTCAAGATATTCTGTGAGTGCGTTTAGTAGTTCGGTATGTTTTTCCGCATTTTGGCGGATATCCAGATCAACGAGCGTAACACCGAATGACGCGATTCGAATGAGGGTTTCTTTGAGTAGCCCCTCGGCAATGATCTCCATGCCGCACTCGACCAGGGAGTCGTAACAAACCTTAAGTGGCTCAAATAACTCTTTGCGCGTCAGGATTGCATCAGCGGGTGGTGGCTTTTTGGTAATCGACCACTGCCTTGTAATGATGAGCCGCTCCCGTAGCTGGCGCAGTAGTACGCGATAGGGTTCATGGCTCTCCTCATCGCACAAGGCGTGCACCGCATCGCTACATTGACTCATAGACAGTTGTGATAGCAATTCATCTATGTCGCGCAGGTAGAGATCAGCCGCCATCCAGCGGGCTAGTCGATTGACCTCCTCGGTCACCGCGGCCGTGACATTAGGGTTACCGTCTCGATCTCCGCCCATCCAGGATGAAATTTTAATTGGCGCTGCATTCATCAGTAGCGATTGGTCGGTATGTTCCGTTAGTAGCTGGTCTAGTCCTTTCCAGAGGCGTGGAATGGCATCCCAAAAAGAATGTTCGATCACCGCATAGCCCCATTTGGCTTCATCCTGTGGCGTGGGTCTCTCGGTGCGGATCTCATCGGTATACCAGACCTCTGCAATCAGTCTTTCCAGATGGCGTCGATCCTGCGGATCAAGCTCAGATTCCTCTGTGACCTTTTCTAATTGGGAGGCAATCCGATTGTATTTCTGGATGAGTGTGCGTCTGGTGATCTCAGTCGGATGTGCAGTTAGGACAAGTTCGCAACTAATATTGCTCACGACATCGAAGATCTGTTGTTTATCTAAGCCATCGCGGTTTAGGTGTTCGAACAATTGTTGTAGGTAGGAAACTTCAGGGAAGGGTGCGCTGCGTTCGGCGGTGGTTTCAGCTTGCTCAGCAATATTTGCGAGATTCAGGAACTGATTAAAGGCGCGAGCGACGTAAATCATTTCGTCGTCGCCGAGGGCCTTTAGGACGGTTTGTAGCTCATTGTCACTGTGCTCATCCAGACGCCGATCTTTTGCCAGCTGCCTTATCTCTTCGATCTTATTGAGAAAGTCTGTGCCATGTTGGTCAGTCATGGTCTCACCCAGCAAGTCACCGAGCACCCGAACCCGATGTCGTGATCTTCGTGAAATTACTTCGTCCATTTTGCGTCTCCCGCGCACCGGCCCCTGCACCACACTGCTCTGCATAGGAATAACATAGACAGTATAGGTGCGAACTAGCCTGCAAAAAGTTAGAGTATAGCGCTGATAGAGGGGAGAGAGCACAAGCATGAATAGAATGTACGACATGACAGGTAAGGTCGTTCTGATTACGGGCGGAAGCCGTGGCCTTGGCCGAGCGATGGCTCTTGGATTTGCTTCTCAGGGCGCCAATGTCGCGATCGTCAGCAGAAAGATTGATAGCTGTATCGAAACGGCGAAGGAAATCGAGGCGCTAGGCGTTGAAGCATTCCCTTATGCCGCCCATGTCGCCGATTGGGACGAAGTGGGCGAAATGGTTGAGGCGGTCTATGAGCGCTTTGGCAAAGTAGACGTACTGGTCAACAATGCCGGGATGTCACCGCTTTACCCCGCGCTCGACGAAATTTCAGAAGAGTTATTCGATAAGGTGATCGGTGTTAACTTGAAAGGACCGTTTCGCTTGAGTGCGTTGGTCGCGGCCAGGATGGTGAAGGGCGAGGGTGGTTCCATTATCAATGTCAGTAGCGTTGCTTCTGTTACAAAAAGCCCCAATTCAGAGCCTTATGGTGCGGCGAAAGCTGGTTTGAATGCGATTACTCGCTCTTTTGCGGATGCTTATGGGCCCAAAGTGCGGGTAAACTGTATTATGGCAGGACCATTTTTGACGGATATTTCAAAGGCCTGGGATCTCGAAGCGTTTAACGAACGTGCCAAAGCGACAATTCCCTTGCAGCGTGGCGGTCAACCCGAAGAAGTTGTCGGAGCAGCGCTTTATTTTGGCAGCGAGATGTCCAGCTATACGACCGGTGCAATATTGGCCATTGACGGCGGATCGCACTAAATTACAAAACCTGTTTTGACACAGAATCTAGAAAACGAACAAGAGGATAAAGATATGAGTGAACAACGCGCACAGTTTCGTCGCTTCGACGAATGTACCAAAGAAGACATGGATATTATCGGCGAGCACATGGCAGGCTTAGGCAATGAATTGCCAGGGCGGGTCATTGCCCACCTAGAATTGCTCAAGGGCGATTGTGGCGGCTTCAATGTCGATCGTTATGAGCACAGCTTACAAACAGCGACCCGTGCCCATCGAGATGGCCGAGACGAAGAATATGTCGTGTGTGCATTGTTGCATGATATTGGCGACACGCTTGCCCCCTTCAATCATGGTGCGCTGGCGGCAAACATAATGAAGCCGTTTGTTTCAGATGAAAAAAATCTCTGGATGATGGAACACCACACAGCGTTTCAAGGCTATTACTTCTTTGAGTTCATTGGTGCAGATAAGAATGCGCGAGAAAAGTATCGTGATCATCCTGCCTATGAACACACCAAAGAGTTTATCGACAAGTACGATATGCCCGCGTTTGATGAAAACTACGACACTATGACCATTGAAGAATTCGAGCCTATGGTACGACGCGTGCTGTCGAAAGCGGCTTAGTATACACAGGTCCGACGTACTCAACCTCCGAGAAGGTGGTGGGTGTTTTTTCTGTAGCATCAAAGCGCAGCGCCGACCGCCGGAGAGAGGGGGACGCCTAGTTACCCGAAGGGGTTCACGAACAAACGAGCGGGACGCGCAGTCGGCAGCCCGGAGGGCCGCAAGCAGCGGAGGAAAGAACACCCGCTGCCTTCGGCTTCCAGAGTTAAATGCTAAGCCTTTTCTAGCGATTCACGATGCTACGCAAAGAGTACCAACTGCCTCTGTTGTTGGCGCTTCGAGCCTTCGACTCCAAGGAACCGTTTCTAACGAAATTCGATACCGTCAAACTCGCCAGATTCGCGCCACTCTTTGATGTAGTTGAAGTAGGCCATCGCGCCATGGGGATAACCGACATGGTATTTCGCCCCGGGTCCCGAGTCCTGACCCTCATTGTTATAGTAGCCAGGCGTGCAATCCGGTGAACCTAGCATGCCACCCTGATTGGTGAGCAGTAACTCAATCCATGAATCCTCAGCGGTTTGGCTGACTTCGATTTCCTTAAAGCCATTATCCATTGCGTGCTTAATGGTCATCGCAATGGTTTTGCCCGACTCCGTTAAGTTGTGCGGCACATTTGAAATCAGGTTCGCGCCTTGTGTGGGCTGCACTATGAACGCGTTGGGGAAGCCGCGGACATGAGTGCCGTGTTTAGTCTTCATACCTCCGGCCCAGTAATCCGACAGCTTGATGCCGTCCCGGCCGACCATGTCGTAACCCGCACGGCGCTTGTATTCCGTGCCGACTTCAAAACCAGATGCATAGATGACGCAATCGAGTGGGTACTCTTTACCGGCGACGACGATGCCGTTTTCGGTAATTTTTTCAACACCTTTACCATCGGTATCGACAAGATAGGTTCCGGGCTCGTTAAAGGCCTGCAAGTATTGGTCGTGAAAGCATGGTCGTTTGCATAACTGGCGGTACCAGGCTTTTAGGCTTTCGGCAGTTTCCTTGTTTTCGACAATGTGTTCGGCGCGCTGACGAATCTCTTCCATTTTTTCAAAATCAGAGTCCTCATATGCGGTTAACATATTGACCGGGGTGCGATCCGCTGGCGCTAATGCCATGATCTTGGAGCGGATACGTCGCGACAATTCTGTCCAACCATCCATGACCAGGTCCTCACTTGCGCTGCCGCCCGCCTGGTTAGAGGTGAAGTTTTCTAACCAACGCTGTTGCCAGCCTTCGGTTGCCATTTCTTTGAACCACTCTGGATCTGTTGGCTGGTTATTGCGTTCATCGATCGAAGAAGGTGTGCGTTGAAAGATATAAAGTTCTTTGCAGGCTTTTGCCAGGTGCGGCACGCATTGCACCGCAGTCGCGCCGGTGCCAATGATACCCACGCGCTTATCTTTTAGGTTTTCGAGTAGAGCACTTTCAGGTGTACCACCAGTGTATTGATAGTCCCAGCGACTGGTGTGGAATGAGTGGCCTTTGAAATCCTCAATGCCGGCGATGCCAGGTAATTTTGGAACGTGTAATGGCCCAGTGCCCATGGCAAGATATTGAGCTGTGAAGGCATCACCACGGTTGGTTGTGACCAGCCAGCAGGATGTGTCGGCTTGCCATTCAAGCGCTTGCACTTCGGTATGAAACAAAGCGTTGTCGTAAAGATTGTATTGCTTGCCAATCCTTTGGCACTGAGCCAGAATTTCTGGTTGATGCGCGTATTTTTCAGTGGGCATGTGATTCGTTTCTTCCAGCATCGGCATATAAACAAATGATGCGGTGTCACACTGAGCGCCGGGATAGCGGTTCCAGTACCAGGTGCCACCGAAGTCGCCGCCTTTCTCAATGATGCGAACGTCTTCAATACCTTGCTCTTTGAGTCGTGCTCCGGTGACCAGACCAGCAAAGCCACCACCAATAAAAGCGACAGTGACGTGATCTGTCAAAGCATCTCTTTCCTGCAGAGGGGTATAGGGGTCTTCGAGGTAGTGGGCAAGCTGCCCCTTGAGTTCTAGATATTGACCGTTACCATCGGCGCGTAAACGCTTGTCCCGTTCCTCAAGGTATTTCTTTTTCAGCGCTTCTTTATCGACTGCAATGCCCATGGTGTTTAGCTATCGGTAGCAAATTTGTGGCTATGTTTGCATCGTGAAGGAAAGCAGTCAATTTCCGATGACTTGCTCGGTTCTCTGTGTTGGTAAGGTATAAGCCAGTATAATGCCTGGGTGGTTATTCCGCCCCAGTGGCGTAAGCAGGCGATGAGGCTTTCATGGCACGGGACTGAATCAGCAGGGTCGCCACCAGATCACCAGCCGAGTTTGTCACTTTAGACTCATACCAGACATACTCGGTTTGAGGGCTTTGGCCAACGCAAACTACCTCGCTGGTGATGCGATACGGGTGGTTCAGGACGAGTGGACCATTGGTAAAGCCGATTTCCATAGCCCCAAATAAGCCCACGCTCTCACCGACATAAGGCTGCAAACCTTCCATGGGGTACGCCCACAGATATTCGAGAATCGTGCAGGGCGCCGCGACGACGTCGTCCCAGGGTGATGCATCCTTGTCACGATACCAGTCCAGTGGGTCACTGATGACGTGAGTGTCAAATCTTTGAAACTGTTTGTCGGTTGTTGTAATTACGTTATAGGTACCGAGATCAAAACCCGGGGACAGCCGATGTAGAATTTTGAGTTCCGATGGATCACAGGGCCGCATATCCTTTTTGCGTAACTCAGACTGGCTGTGGTCGCCCATTGCTGCGGTACCAGTGCAAACCAGGAGTCCATCCTCTCGTTCCATCCAGACTTTGGTTTGGTTGGCGCCCTTGGCTCGTGGTTCAGAAAACACCTGAACCTTTTCTAGATCGATCGTGGCATTTTTGAAGCTTAAGGACAGGTTGCCGGTCTCAAACCAGGCGTTACCAAATATCTTGAGAAGAACGGGGGGGAATTGGTTCATATGCACGTCACCCGCGACGGTACCACCGCGAAAGCCCAGCTTTTCGGCTGTGCTGTCGTCGTGGATGCTGCCTTCGCCAGCATCGGCGCTCCAGTTGCGAGCAGCCCACAGTGGCCCTGAAATGGCGTTTTCCACGGCTATCCCCCTTGTTGACGGTTTGGTCAATAGTAGGTCAGGTTGGAGATAGGGGTCAACTCAATTGATTAACTCAATTGATTAACTCAATTGATTAACTCAATTGATTAACTCAATTGATTAACTACAGGGGTCTGCCCGCTATCTTTTTTAACTCTATGATTCGTTGATGCCGGCAACACTCAGGGTCAATCGAGATTCACAGACGAGTGCGTCGTCATCATCGCGAATTTCTACCCGCCAGACCTGGGATCGTTGTCCAATGTGCACAGGGCGGGCCATTGCCGTGACCAGCCCTTCTTTAACGCGCGCGATATGGTTGGCATTAATTTCCATACACAACATTTTCTGTTGATCCAGATCGATGCAGCCATTGGCACCAACTGTTCCCAGAGTTTCAGCGAGCGCGACGGAAGCGCCACCGTGCAGCAAGCCGCTGCCTTCCGACGTCGCTGCAGTCAAAGGCATGGTGGCAACCAGAAAGTCTTCACCGACATAAGTGACTCGAATACCCAGATGGCTGGCAAGTGTGTTCGCTAGAATGCGATTGAATGAATCAATGGTAGGCGTTTTAAACCAAATTGCCATGTGCGTTCCGTGTCGAGAGTTAATTCAAAAAGAGAAGTCGAGCCACTCGGGTAGCATGCTCAGCGTGTAGATAATGAGCCCTGCAAGGCCGCCGACTATGGTGCCATTGATTCGAATGAACTGTAAGTCTTTGCCGATTTGTAATTCGATTCGTTCGGAAGTGGCCTGTGGATCCCAGCCTCCAATAGTATCGGCGATTAAACTGGATACCTCGTGGCCGTAGGTTCGGATGACGTAGCGAGCCGTATCGTCCGCCCAGCCGTCGATTTTGCTTGCCAGAGCGGCATCAGACAGAATCGAGTGGCCAAATTTAATCACGGCATCTTCAATCGCTTGTTTTAGTTCTGCATCTGGATTTTCGCTTTGTTCGAGTAGGGCGGCTTTTATGTCTCCCCATAGTGAATGGGTAAATTCACGCACGGCCGGTTCATTCAAAATATCTTCTTTGAGCGTAATTTCCTTTTCTTTTATGTCGTCGGAGTGGCGCAACTGTTCCATAAATTCGTTGCTCATCTGCATCATGCGCACTCGAACTGGATGATAAATATCGACCTGCATGTCATAGAGCGTTTTGCTGACCCCTCTGACGATCTTATAGTAAACAGCCTTGTCCAGAGAACCGGGAAACCACCAGGGCGTTTCTTGCTGCACCTTTTCCCGAATATCATCATCACTGTCTTCTAGTAGGTTCAGGCCAATTTTGACGAAGACATCGAACAAGTCTTGCTGGCGCCGGCCTGAGGAAATAAACGTCAGTAGGTCGCCGATAATGGGCGCGAATGACGTACTGCGGATCTTAGCTTCCAGTTTTGCTTCAATCAGTGCTTGAATATCTTTATCGTTCATCACCTTGACGACACCGCTTAGACCGGCCGTGACCTGCGCTGCGATTGCGCTAGCGTTGGTGGGTTCAATGATCCATGCGGCGACCCGTCGGCTCAAGTTCATCGAGCGAACCTTGTCGGAGATGACATCCTCAGAGAGGAAGTTTTGTTGGACGAAACCACCAAACTGCTCTGCGATGCTGTCCTTACGATTTGGAATGATAGCGGTGTGTGGAATCTTGATGCCGAGTGGGTGCCGAAACAGTGCGGTGACGGCAAACCAGTCAGCCAAGGCGCCAATCATTGCTGCCTCTGCAGTCGCTTCGACAAATCCGATCCAGACGAACTCGCCATGAAAGATGCGCGTGCCGATAAAAATGACTGTCATTAATACCAGCAGGCCTGTCGCCGTTCGTTTCATCGTGGCGAGTTCTATGGCCTTTTGTTGTTCGCCGACACTGTTAAATTCCAATGTAAAGTCTCGTCAGAGGGATCAAGGTGCTGCCCAGCATAATAAACCATATTGATGGGCATTAATGTTTAGACGCTGAAACTGTGGCCGGCGTTTGAAATTTCAAGCGCCGGCTTGCATTTCAGCTCTGATAATAAGGACAATGCCGGCTCTTTAGTTGGTAGGGAATACAAATGGGCTCATTTGATATGCAGGGCAAGCATGTAGCCATCACCGGTGCTTCTTCAGGGTTTGGGTCGCATTTTGCAGGGATATTGGCCGCCGCTGGTGCCAGGGTCTCCCTTGGCGCCCGGCGGGTAGATAAGATCCAAGCTCGGGTAGATGAAATTAATCTGTCGGGTGGTCAAGCGCGTGGTTTTGTCCTCGATGTCACCGATCCCGCGAGTACAGCGGCTTTTTTAGATCAGGCGGAGGCTGAACAGGGTGTGGTTGATGTGTTGATTAACAACGCCGGTGTCGAAGCAGGTGCGAAAACCTACACCATGATTGATGACGATGACTGGGATTATGTTTTCGATACGAATCTAAAAGCGGTATGGCGTTTATCGAAGTTGTTTACCCTTAGGGTGGGGGCAGATAAGGCGCGTCAAGGCAACATCATCAATATTGCTTCTATTTCAGGTTATCGAACCATTAAAGGTCAGTTTCCCTACGCGGTCTCTAAAGCAGCGCTCATCAAAGCCACGGAGATTATGGCCCTTGAGGGTGCGAAGTTTGGTCTTCGAGTCAATGCGCTGGCACCGGGTTACATTCTGACAGATGTCAGCCGTGTGCTGCTCGAAAGCGAGCGGTCAGAGAGTTTCGTAAAAGGTATCCCTATGCGGCGCTATGGGGAGTTTGATGATCTAGATGGGCCGCTGATGCTATTGGCCTCTGACGCTTCGAGTTATATGACAGGGACGACCCTCGTCGTTGACGGCGGACACATTTGTGCGGAGCTGTCATAGGCGCCATCTCAGACGCCACGTAATAGACGGCGATCAGTTTAGAACGTGATAAAAATCTTAATGATAGCTATTCTCATATAGGTTACACTTTCGTCCTTGATTTATCTCGACCTGGAATTCCATGAATCTAGCGGACATATCGCCAAAATCTAGCTGTCGCATTGTCAATGCGGCGGCGGATTATCCCGATTTACAGAGCCGTTTGTATGCCCTGGGTCTTTATCCTGGCGCTGCAGTTGACGTGCTGCGCTACGCGCCTGCCGGTGACCCAATGCAGATTCGAGTGGGTACGACGCTGCTGAGTATTCGCAAGCAGGAAGCGTTGTTGGTTGCGGTAGAGGCGGTCTGATGGCACTTCATGCTGTCGCTCTGATTGGCAATCCCAATTGTGGCAAGACCACACTGTTTAACGCACTTACGGGCGCTCATCAGCGCGTAGGCAATTGGCCTGGCGTTACCGTCGAAAAGAAATCTGGTGAGTTTAAGGTTGATGGCGTCGAGCTAGAATTGGTCGACCTACCGGGCATTTATTCGCTGGAGCAAACGCACCTGGGTCTTGACGAACAGATCGCGAAAGATTACCTGGACGGCAATGAGGCTAAATGCATCGTCAATATAATCGATGCCAGTAATATTGAGCGCAACCTCGTGCTCACTCAACAACTGCTTGAGCAAAACGTCAATGTGATAGTTGCGCTGAATATGCTCGACGTCGCAAAGCAACAAGGCACTGTCGTCGACGTAGTAAAATTGTCGGAGAAACTCGGCGTTCCTGTTGTCCCCATCATTGCTTCCACCGGCCAGGGCGTGCCTGAGCTACGCCAGCTATTGTCGGATCAGATAGATGTTGTCACAGAGAAAAAGCCAGTGCCGTCCGGTGATTTCACAAACGTGTCCGAAAAACTCGTCAGGCGGTACCATACCTCAAAAGCGCTTGTTGATGGTGTCGTAGAAGTGACACCAATGACTCACACCTTAACCGAACAAATCGATCGCTGGGCGCTGAATAGGTGGCTTGGGGTGCCATGCTTTCTACTGGTAATGTATTTGATGTTCACGGTTGCCATTAATATGGGTGCCGTATTTATCGATTTCTTCGATATTCTGTTCGGCGCGGTATTTGTCGATGCTAGTACTGCGTTACTAGAGCAGATTGGGACGCCGCGATGGATCGTTGTCCTCTTGGCGAACGGGCTAGGTGGCGGCATCCAACTGGTGGCGACTTTTATCCCAGTGATTGGTTTTTTGTTTTTCTGTTTGTCGATTCTAGAAGACTCCGGCTATATGTCTCGAGCGGCCTTTGTCGTGGATCGACTCATGAGCCGCATTGGATTGCCAGGCACGGCGTTCGTCCCGCTGATTGTTGGTTTCGGTTGTAATGTTCCGGCCGTCATGGCGTCCCGCACGTTGGGTCGCGACAGTGATCGTCTGTTGACGATTTCGATGGCACCGTTCATGTCCTGCGGCGCTCGGCTCACAGTATACGCATTGTTCGCCGCGGCCTTTTTTCCTAAAAATGGTCAGAATATTGTTTTTGCGCTTTATCTAATGGGTATCGCTATGGCCGTTTTGACGGGCTTTATTTTCCGCAAGCAGATATTCCGTGAAGAGATGACACCCTCTTTTCAGGAGATGCCGGCCTACCACATTCCAGTACTACGTAACTTGTTGTTGACGACCTGGATGCGGCTTCGAAGTTTTGTGATGCGTGCGGGCAAGACCATTGTGCTCGTGGTTATTGGCCTTAGCTTCCTAAATTCGTATGGGCTTGATGGTAGTTTCGGTAACGAGGATTCCGAGGCATCTGCATTGTCCGCTGTCGGCAAGGCCATTACGCCGATATTCGCACCGATAGGCATTCAGGAAGATAACTGGCCAGCAACGGTCGGGTTATTTACCGGGATCTTTGCCAAAGAGGCGGTCGTCGGCACGTTGGATGCGCTCTATAGCGACCCAGCCAATGGCGACGAACCACTCGGTATTTTGGCTGCGACTGAAGCTGCCTTTGTTTCGGTTTGGGTCAACGCTCAGGATCTAGCCGGTGCGCTAACTGACCCTTTAGGTATTTCATTAGGTGATCTATCGGATTCGGCTGGTGCGGCGGAAGATCAAGGCGTTACAACCGCAACACTGAGTAATATGGCGCGGGCATTTGGGACCCAATATGCCGCTTTTTGTTATCTTGTCTTTGTGCTTCTATACGCACCCTGTGTTGCGGTACTCGGTGCCACAGCAAAAGAAGCAGGCTGGCGTTGGATGGTGCTTATCTTTACTTGGACCACATTTGTCGCTTACGCCACATCTAGTGTTCTGTACCAGTTGAGTAGAATCGGTGAAAAGCCGGTTTTTGCGTTGAGCTGGATAATCGCGACGGCGCTGGTTGCGACGGTGTTCATTCTTTCCCTTAAGCGTATTGGCAGACGTGCGCTGCCGCCGAACCTGATTCATACGGTCCAAGTGGCTTAGTTTAGCAGACGGCTGTTATGGCTGACACACGCCAGTGTGTTAATGCAAACACTCGGCAAAAATGCCAAAATGCCGGATCGTTTCTATATGGCCTTCCCGTTTGGATATCCGCACAAAATTAGCTCTTGTATTGGTGTTCGTGTCCCTTATTAGCATGGGTCTCATTGCGCTCTTTGCGTACCAGACTTCAGCCCAATTGTTGCAAGAAGTTTCTATCCGTCAGCTTGATGCTTTGGCAGAAAGCAAGGCGATGGACCTCACAAGAGTGCATCAAGGTTGGCGGGATAAAACCCGGCTAATCCGCAATGGCACTGAAATACAAGAAGGCCTCGCTCAATTTCTCGCCAATCATGGCGATGCCGCGGATCAAAAGCTTACCGAGATACTCGAACACACGGCGCTGAGTGTCGAAGGGGTGGAGCGAGTAACTGTCGTAAATCTTGCCGGACAAGAAGTGTGCGACGTTGGTGAGGCGCAGGTATTCACCGAAATTGAATTGCCGAGGGGAGATCGGGAAATTGTCTATCAGGGCGTGTACCTGTCCGATCAAAAAGGCTTGCTGGTGGTGTTTACGACTTCGCTCGTGGTCGATAACGATGTTGTTGGGGGGATGGAGATTGTCTTTGATGCTAATGATCTGGATCGAGTGGCGAGTAACTACACGGGTTTAGGTGAAACCGGTGAAGTTATGGTTGTTACCCGAACTCGAAATAACAAAATATTGGTGCTCAATCGTTTGCGTCACGAGGGTGAGTTGGTGGGTCCCGGCGAGATTCCGGTTAGCCAAATGTCCGATCCAGTGACTCGTGTATTAGCCGGAGAAAGTGACGTTTATATTGAGGGCGCAGTCGATTATCGTGGTGAACGCGTATTGGCTGCAACCCGATACCTGACAGAACTTGGTTGGGGCCTGGTGGTTAAATTGGATGAGTCTGAGGAAGGCGAGCGCGCGACTTTTCTCCGCGACACGATGTTTGATATTGCACTTGCGCTATCGGCATTTGCCATCATTGGGGGCACATTACTTGGTTTTTATCTGGCTCGACCCATCCACGATCTTGCGGTTTTAGTCGAGCGCATGCGACATGGAGAGGTTGATTTGCGTGCCAGCGTAGAGGGCGATGACGAAATTGCTTATCTGGGTGAATCGGTGAATGCGCTCGTTGATTACCTGCAAGAGGCTCAGGTGCAGTTCCCATTAGATAATTTGGGTCGAGATCAAAAACACGATGTATGAAGCACTGGATTTCCTCAAGCTATTCGGCGGCTTTGTCTATCTATTGATGGGTGGTGATCTGTTGGTTCGCGGTGCGCTGGGTCTCGCGAGAGAAACGAACATATCGCCGATGGTTGTGGGCCTGACGATTGTGGCAATGGGGACATCGGCGCCAGAGTTGATGGTCTCTACATTTTCTGCGTTATCGGGTTACCCCGGTATCGCGATTGGTAACGTCGTCGGTAGCAACATTGCCAATGTCTTATTGGTGCTAGGTGTGCCGGTTCTGATTCATCCCATTATTTGTGACCAGGAGGGGTTAGGCAGGCAAACCGGTTTGATGATTGCGGTCTCTGTGTTGTTTATTCTGTTGTGCGTATTTCAGCCAATCACATTCTGGGCAGGCGTTTTACTGGTCGCTATTTTGGTGGGTTTCTTGATATCAGCGACCCGGGGTTCTTCTCTGATGCCTGGTCTGGATGGCGCCGAGGAAGAACTTGAGCGTGTGCTCGGACTGCCCAGTAGTTCTGCGACGATTATGCTCTTTATTGGTTTGGGCGTCATTGCGTTGCCGTTGGGCGCTGACCTGATCGTTGAAGGTGGCATTGGGCTTGCGGGTTCATGGGGTATTCCAGAGACGGTCATCGGTCTCAGCTTAATTGCACTGGGAACATCTTTACCAGAACTGAGCACAACGGTGATTGCGGCACTCCACAAAAACTCTGATGTGGCGATTGGCAATGTTATTGGTAGTAACCTGTTTAATATTCTCGCCATTCTCGGTATCACGGCCATGATGACCGATCTACCGGTTGATCCATCATTCCTGCGCTTTGACCTCTGGGTTATGTTGGGAGCAGCCATTATTTTGTGGCTGTTTGTGCTGTTCAAAGCGAAAATTAGTCGAATCGCGGGCAGTTTCTTCCTCGCGGGCTATCTGGGCTATATTTATCTAATATTTTGACGGGTCTCTATTTGGCACAGCCGACCCACTGGCGAAAGCATGACATTCTGCTATATCTTACAACAGAGACGAAGTCATGCGCGTCAGATGTGCTTTTAAGCCCCGTATCCCGGGGTTTTTTATTGCCTGCTAAATATGACCTCTCCATATTGCTCGCAAATGCGCGTTGTGGTCGCGCATAAGGCTGGTTTATTCTTTCTACTGTAATCAAAATTGCTACCAGGCATAGGAAGAGGGGACCATGGATCTACAGGTTTTTCGGGAAGATGTTGAATCGTTTTTAGCAAACCACTGCCCAACTTCTGCAAGAGGGAAGGGTGAAATTGTCACGATCGGCTCGAAGCGATCCATGAAAGATCCTGCTTTGTTGGCATGGCGTCGTGCCCTCGGTGAGCGCGGTTGGACGATTCCAATGTGGCCGAAAGAATATGGCGGCGGCGGTCTTAGCCGAGAAGAAGCTGTGGTTTTGATGGACGAAGTCAGCAAGATTGACGCGCGATTACCGATGCCAGGAATGGGTACGTCGATGATCGGTCCAACTCTTCTAGAATACGGAACCGAAGAACAGAAAAAACGCCACATACCCGGTATCGGCATGGGAGACGTATCCTGGTGTCAGGGTTACTCAGAGCCTGGTGCTGGCTCCGACCTGGCAAGTCTGCGTACCAGAGCTGAAGACAAGGGCGATTTTTTTGAAGTAAATGGCCAGAAGATCTGGACCTCCGGCGCGCAGTTTGCAGATTGGATTTTTGCATTGGTCCGGACAGACTTCGACGTGCCCAAGCATGAAGGCATCAGCTTTGTGTTAATGGACATGAACCAGCCCGGTATCACCATCAAACCTATCCGACTGATTTCTGGCACTTCACCTTTTTGTGAAACCTTCTTTGATAATGCTGTCGCGCATAAAGTCGACCTGGTCGGCCAACTCAATCGTGGTTGGACCGTCGGCAAACGATTGCTTCAGCATGAACGTTCCGGACAGGGTGGTATTGGCTCTGCTCCCGCTCGACGCCCCGTGAAAGTGCCCCGCTTGCAAGACATTGCGAAACAGTATGTTGGTGTTGATCAAGCTGGCAAAATTGCGGATCTTGGTGCAAGAGAAGATGTGATTCGCATGGCGATGAACATCAAAAGTTTTAAACTCACGCAAAAACGGGCGCAGGAAGAAAATGCGTCTGGACAAACGCCCGGAGAGGCATCTTCCATCTTTAAGCTATACGGCGCGACGCTGACTCGCGAGACGTCAGAGATGAAGTGCCAACTGATGGGGACCCAAGGCTATGGTTGGGAAGGGGAGGCTTTCAATTCAAATGAAGTTGAATCGACGCGGGAGTTTCTTGGCGCAAGAGCACACACGATTTATGGTGGCACCAATGAGGTTCAGATGAATATTATTGCCAAGCGAGTTCTGGGTTTACCCGACTAGTTACGTCCGCCAGGATCTTGGATGCGTCTCAAGATAAACGGGGCGCCGTAATTAGGTAAACTGTTGTCTTCAGTAGCGGCGGCGCGAACAAGATGTCTTATGGTAACAGTAGGAACAACAATGGCGATTCTTTCTGGATACGTGCGAAGTTTGGGCCCTTAGCGAACCGTCTTGCGGTTCTGATGAGACGTCGTGACTTGCGGGCGCTGTCACGGTTTGTACTGATACTGACTGGCCTGGTGACCGGCTACTCCCTTCTTTTCCAATTCCTGATGTCTTATGAAGGCCAGCAGCACTCAATCGTCACGGGTTTCTATTGGACTTTATCGACCATGTCGACGCTTGGCTATGGTGATGTCAGCTTTGTGTCGGATCCAGGGCGGCTGTTTTCAATTGTCGTTTTGCTCTCAGGCATTATTTTCATGCTGGTGTTACTGCCCTTTACGTTCATTGAACTTTTTTATGAACCCTGGATGGAAGCGCGGGCAGCCGACCGCATACCCAGAAGTGTCGCGCCAGGTTTGAATGACCATGTGATTCTGACGTTCTATGGTCCAGTTGCGACCGCGCTGATCGAGAAATTGGTGCACTTTAATTATCCCTATGTCGTCATACTTTCAGAAGTCGAACAGGTCACCCAGTTGGAAGATGCTGGAATTCATTCGATCCTTGGTGAACTTAATGACCCGGAAACCTGGCACAAGGCCAGGGTAGAACATGCTGCATTGGTCGCGACGACACGCAACGATATCGTCAACACATCAGTCGTGTTCACCATTCGAGGGATTACCGACAAGACGTCTGTCATTGCGACAGCGCGTTCAGAAGACGCGTCCCAGATTCTCAAACTGGCAGGCTGCAACCAGGTTCTGGACCTCACTCGTATCGTGGCTGAATCCCTTGCGCGGCGTGTATCTGGCGGTAACCATATCTATCATGTCATCGGTAAGATAGATGATCTGTTGATTGCTGAAGTCAATTCCAGCAGGACGTCCCTGGTGGGTAAGGGTTACCTTGAAGCACAGTATTTGACCAGTGTCAGCATTGTCGGGTTCTGGGCGCGTGGTAGCTTTGAGATTGGGCAACGGGAGAGCGTGGTTGAAGCGAATACCTTATTGGTGATGGCCGGTTCCCGTGATCAGTTCAAGGAATTCGACGCTAACTTCAAGGCAGAGACTACGCTGCCCGCGGAGAAGCCCGTCATTATCATCGGCGGTGGACGCGTCGGGCGGGCATGCGCCGCTGCGTTAAAACGACGTGGAATGGAGTATCGGATTGTTGAGGAGTTGATCGAGCGCGTGCTCGAGCCGGAAACATACATCCATGGTTCCGGTGGCGATAAATCTGTTATGCAGCTGGCGGGTATTGAGTCTGCACAAACGGTCATCATCACGACAGGCGACGATGAAACTAATATATACCTGACCATTTTCTGCCGGTTGCTTCGCCCTGATATCCAGATCATCTGTCGAGCAACCTTTGATAGAAACCTAGCGGCACTGCATCGGGCTGGGTGCGATACTGCGCTATCTTATGCATCTCTTGGTGCCAACGCGTTGTTCAATCTGTTACACCGAAGCGACCTATTAATGGTTGCGGAGGGACTTGATGTGTTTAAGGTGCCGGTTCCTAAGGAGCTGGCCGGGAAAACACTGGCAGAGGCAGACTTCCGGCAGCGGACAAATTGCAGCGTCATTGGCATTGACAGCGATGACAGGACGACCACGAATCCAGGCCCAGACTCGGTTCTACCTGAAAATGGTGAGATCGTATTGATCGCCACACCCGAAAGCGAAACAGAGTTTCTCAAACTCTATCCGATGTCTCAGAAATAACCCGGGCTCCCAGCAGCTCAATCGAGTCTTGGCTCTAGAGGGGACTGGTCTTCCCCCAGTTTTTCGGACACTGGTTATTGAGCTGACATCCGTTCTTCATGTTGAAGAGGGCTTAGGTAGTTTAACGTCGAGTGGCGACAGTTGCGATTGTAAACAGTTCGATATAGCTAAAGACACTCGCTCTGGCTTCGTCTTGATGGGGGTAGTCTTCGAAGGCAACCCAATCGGTTTTCAATGAGTGGTACAAGCTCTCCATCACCGCATTGTCCCAACAATCTCCTTTGCGACTCATACTGCAGATAAGCCCGTACCCGTTATCAGCTGTTGGTATTGTTTCGATACATAGGGCGGACCTTGGTCAGAGTGCAGTATTGCCCCGCGAACTTTCTCTCCCTGAGCAACGGCTATCTTCAACGCTGCCATAACTAACTGGCTAGAGTTACTGCGGCGCATCGACCATCCAATAACTTTTCTGGAGTAGAGACCCATTTCCGATTGGGCCTGTCTGCACTAAAATCTCGCGCAAGTAGATTGTCAGCAGACTTTTGTTGATACCGAGAGTTGGTTGTGACCACAAACCGCCGATGCACCTTTGGTTGGATGCCAGTGCGTCGCATCAGCATTGCGACAGTATTTTTACCAACGACTTCAACCAGGTCTTTTAAGTCGCCACGGATGCGCGGTGAACCATAGATTTTGGGGTTGCCGCGTGAAGCCCTTGGATTTTTTTGACCAGGCTCTGATGCCGTATGGTTCGTGAATTAGGAGGTCGCTTCATCCAATCGTAATAACCTGATGTGAATACACCTAGTGCATTGCACATGCGACTGACGGTGTGCTGCGTTCGATGCGAACAGATGAACTCAAATTTTACTTGAGGTCCTTCGCGCAGAACGCGGTTGTAGGTTCAACTGGTCATCGCAACGCTTGATCGCCTTGCCGCTTAAGATCTTCTTTCCAGCGATACAATTTGTTACGTGGGATACCTGGCACTCGCGCTAGATCATTCGGTTGCTTTTCACCAAGCTCAAGCAAACGAACCGTCTCTCGTTTAAACTTCGGGGGTAAATGTTCTTCTTAGCATTTGACACTCCTTCTGGGACCATTGTCCCTTTATCGAAGTGTCCGTCAAACTGGGGGAGGTTCAGGACCGCCTTAGTTTGCTTCGACATTGAAGAAGAGAGCTGATCAACCTAGACTGGTCGCAGACTGTTAAGAGGTAGTAACGTGAGGAAACCAAGAGTTGCCATAAACGGGTTCGGTCGAATTGGGCGAACGATCACTCGAATAGCAAAACTAAGAAAGCATTACGACGTTGTCGCAATTAACGACTTAGCAGCGATAGACGACCTGGCCTATGCTTTTAAATATGACACTATCCATGGAGTATATCCTGGGTCGGTGAGTGTATCGGGCTCACAGATCACTATCGACGACGACCCTTTTGAAGTGTTGAATATCGCCAATCTGAATGACTTGCCATGGAAAGATCTGGGCGTCGAGTATGTCATTGAGAGTACCGGTCTATATCGCAAGCTGAGTGAGCTTGAGGTTCACATCAAAAATGGTGCTAACAGAGTCGTCGTGACGGTCCCCACTTCTGATCCGCTGGAAGCCACACTGGTGGCTGGCGTCAACGACCATGTTGTGACCATGGATGCTAAAATTATTAGTAACGCCAGTTGTACCACCAACTGTGCAGCGCCCGTCGTTAAGGTGCTGCATGAGACCTTTGGTATCGAGAAAGGGCTGCTCACCACTGTCCATGCCTACACAAGTGATCAAAGACTGATAGATGCGCCCCATTCCGACAAGAGGCGCTCCCGTAGTGCCGCCCTTAATATCGTACCGACATCAACGGGAGCCGCTAGAGCGGTTGGGAAAGTATTGCCCGCCCTTGAGGGTAAGCTTGACGGCATGGCACTGCGAGTTCCTGTAGCTGATGGCAGCCTGGTGGATCTCACGGTGGAACTGCAGCAAGACGTGGATGTCGATGCGGTGAATGCGGCGATTTTTGCAGCTGCCAATGGTCCACTCAAAGGTATTTTGAGCTATTGCACCGATCCGATTGTCTCGACCGACATCATAGGTAATGGGCATTCCAGTATCTTCGATGCCGAGTTGACTCAGGTTATCGGCAAAAGATTAGTTAAGGTGATTAGCTGGTATGACAACGAGTGGGGTTACAGTTCTCGAGTCGAAGAACTGATTCAGCGCCTGGCGGCCCTTGACGGAATCATTGATCCCTAACGTCATTTAGGCTGCGCTCGGTGTTTCAGGTGCGGACCAGATCATTGTTTTGTAGTCGAACCCTTTAACGACCGTGGGTTTAACGATTTCGAAGTAAGGCGATAAATCGAAGTCGCGCGGCATAAAGAGTGAATAGTGGCGGCGTTGAGATTCGACGTTACCATCTTCAATGAGCCGCTGTGCCGGTAGTATGGGGTATCCGACGCTTTGAAAGGCTCTGGCGATCAGTGCGGAGCAAATAATTTTTTCTGTTGGATCACCGCTACCCAGGGTAAGAAGTTGGCGACGAAATTTGGCAGGGACCGGCGGTGTTGGAATGAGGTATCTGGCCAGGTCCATTATGTTTTTTAAATCGTAGCTGACCCCAATATGCGCTTCTGCAAAGTTAAGCAGATTAAGCATGTCCGAATTGGTAACACCAATGGCTCGGCAGACTCTGACGTTATGCCCATCGTACTTTTGTACCTTTGTTTTCACGACTCCATTTTTCAGGTCGGCTTCAATCAGTTCACCTGCGTCAGAGTTCATGACTAAAGCAGCGTGGGACCAAGTTGATTGGGTGAGGTATTTAATCGCCGTGCTGACACGAGCACGCCCTTCAACGAGCAGGACGTCCCCGGGCTTGATGACTGCCCGCCATGAGTAACCCAGATCTGAAACGGGTATTGGGTTATCAAGTTCTTTGGACAGATAGTTAGTCAACCATTGTGTGATTAATTTTTTCATTCACACCTAATCCACTTTCGCTTTCAGTTTAACAACAGGAAAAGTAAGTCTACACAAGATCTAAAATTGATTCCTATGCATTATGCCCTTAGTCACACTACACTCACATTGCTAAATTAAGAGTCCTAGGCTCGCGTACGACACGTAAAATGCTCGCCTATTTCAATTTCGCTTAACACCTTGGAATCACGATGGCAGATAAAGACAGGGTTGCGGCACTGGACCTCGGTTCCAACAGCTTTCACCTGGTAGTTGGCAGAGTTGTCGCTGATGATTTTCAAATTCTGCATCAACTGAAGTTAAGAGTTCAACTGGCAGACGGTTTGTCAGAGGATGGCTTTCTTTCTGCAGAGGCGATGGAGCGCGGTCTTGCTAATTTGCGAGTCGTTGCAGAAAGCCTCAACAACTTTGAACTGGACCAGGTTCGAATAGTGGCAACCTACACGTTACGAAAAGCCCGTAATGCCGCAGAGTTCGTTCGCCAGGCCAGGAAAATTCTCCCCTATCCAATAGAGATCGTTTCGGGAACAGAAGAGGCGCGGCTCATTTATCTGGGTGTCGCACACACGAATTATCATGACGGCAAACGTTTGGTGATTGACATTGGCGGTGGCTCTACAGAAACCATCATTGGTCAACATTTTGATTCGATGGTGCTGAAAAGTCTGCCGATGGGATGTGTAACGTTTACTCAGAAATACTTCGAGAATGGACGGATCAAGCAAAAGGGGTTTGCCAGGGCGGTTAAAGGTGCCCGACAGGAGATTGAGCCTGTCAGTAATCTGCTAACCAAAGTGGGTTGGGCGCATTGTCTTGGTTCCTCCGGTACGATTCGTTCCATTGTGAGCTTCGCAGAGGAATTGGGGACTGATACTAAACCCAACCATGTGACGCTGAAAGATCTGCGCAAGCTGGCAGACCACTGTGTGGATGCTGGCTCAGTTGAAGCGTTAAGCTACTCCGGGTTCAGCGAGGAGCGACGGCAAGTGTTTCCGGCTGGGCTCGCGATCTTGACTGCTTTGTTTGAATCCCTGGATATCGAAACAATGGAATACTCATCCGGAGCATTGCGCGAGGGTGTGATCTATGAAATGGGCGATCGGCTTGTCAACATCGATATTCGAGAGCGAACAGCCCAGAGTCTTGTGACGCGTTACGTGGTTGATGTGGAACAGGCGGATCGTGTTCGCCAAACCACGCTATCGCTTTACGAGCAGGCTAAAAGCAATTGGCGGCTTGATGACGAGCGCCTGCGCAATATGTTGCTGCGAGCAGCCTTGTTGCACGAGGTTGGTTTGCAGATTAATTCAAAGAACGTGCACAAACACTCCGAGTACATCCTTAACAATGTTGAAATGCCTGGCTATAACCTAGAGGAGCAGGATCTGTTGGCAACTCTGGTGCGGTTCCAATGTAAAAAAATTCGTAAAGCTGATGTTAAGGAATTTTCGCAGTATGCGGTTCCAGAGGTTAGCAAACTCATTGCGTTACTTCGGCTCAGCGTGCTGCTTAACTTCAAACGACAGAATGATGTTCTGCCGGCGTTGGAACTAGAAGTAAATGAGCATCAAATGGCGTTGTCTTTTGAAGATAATTGGTTAGACGAGAAGCCTATTTATCGCGCGAACCTTGAGCGTGAGGCTGCCCAGATAAAGGCGATAGGTCTCGAGCTTAAATTGAATTAATTCTCTCCTTGGTTAGCGTTTGTTTAAAACTTTCAGCAACACAAGAAAGAAATGATTACGCCAATGACTGAGCCTTACCGGTATCGATCTTGAATCCATACTGGCCAGTGTGACAACCGTGGAATTGCGGGCCGCCTGATCACACTGATCTGAAACCATCTCGGTAACAGCGACGTCAAACATTTCAGTGCAAAGTTCAAAGTTTAATCTGAGACTTCTAGGGTCTAGATTAGCTGAGCCGACAATTGAATACCTGTGATCAACTGTGAAAAGTTTTGGGTGGGAAAATGGGGGTCTTGATAGAAAATATGACGAGAAAATTCTACTTTTGACTTCAGCTAATTTGCGGGGGGATTACCACGGCAACTGCGGGTCCAGATAGGCAACGGCCAATCGGTCATAGTTGACCATTAGCGCCATGCCGATTTGAAACGATGACAAGGTCCCCATTTCGACCCTGATATCGTTCAAGCTGACTACGGCCAGTTCGCGATGAAGTACAAAGGTTGCCGCAGACAGGACAACCAGCGCCACAATAACCGGCAGCCTATCTCGCCACTGCTCAATGCTTGCTTTGAATTCCATGTCAGCTGCCTTGTACCTGCTTCTAACCCTCAGCGACACATTGAGAGACAGCGGTACCCTCGATTATTCTGCTGAATAGTTACAGCAAGATTACACCTTCGGCTTTGCGAATATGTTGATTGATCGTTAAGTGGATCTTCTCATTGGTGAGTGTATGGCTAAAGCTAGTTGAAACATCAAACTGATTGCAGGGCTTGCTTAAACAAATCTAATCCGGCTTGAGTGAAAGCAAGCATATTGCTTTGCCTGTTATCGTCATTGGTCTGTATCGTTGTGCTGATCGAACAAGGCCCTGAGATTGCAATAACGCTAATCCCTGGGCCATGACCATAGGGCGTACCGGCCGGACCTGCGGCGCCGAGTTCAGCGATGCCCCAGGTTGTGTCGAGTTTTTGTCTTGCTGCGATCGAAAATTCCGCAACCATTGCTTCAGTAAGCGGCTTTAAGTCACGCATCCGTTCCCGATCCAGGTCGAGAAACGCCCGCCTGGATGCAAGGGTATACACAACACTACCGCCCTGGAAATAGGCTGAAGCCCCGGGTACTGACAACAGATTTGCAGCGATCAGCCCGCCTGTCGATGACTCCGCAACAGAGACCGTCTCACCCCTTTCAATCAGCATTACCGCAATATCACTGGCCACTGTCAAAAACATAAATCACCACCGTGTTTCAAAAATATTCTGCTAGGGCGCCGGACCGATAATGCGGGCATGGGAAAAGTCGAGATTGGGATAGCGTTGCATGCCTTTTAGAGATCGATCCTGAACGTAGACCCAAGAAGATTCGATGGTCGGGATAATCGGTACTTCTTCATAGAGAATATGCTGCATTTCGTCGAAAGCCTGCATTCGAACCGATTGGTCCGCAGAGAAGTGGGTCACGTTCATTAATTCATTGTAGCGATCATGATGGAAAGCCATGTCGTTATACGGACTGTTGCTGGTAAAAATACCGGCGAAGAATACCGGGTCCAAAAGTGTTCCGCCACAAAACCCACTCCTCGCGATATCGAATTCACCATTGCGAAACTTTACCAACGATTGCTTGAAGGTCTGCTTGTTGATTCTAACATCTAGTCCCAGACCGTTCATTAATTGGGATTGCACAAACTCAGCCTCAATTTGACGGGTTTCGTTTATGAGCATGACGATGGGTGGTATCTTGTCGACGCCCATTTCGACTTTAGCCTCGGCGATTAAGGTCCGTGCTTTCTTCAAATTGTATTCAATTTCTGGTCCGGGAAACTCATCCTGGAATGATCCGTTGACACCCCGCATGCGCGAGGTAAAAATGCTGCTGACAACTCGTGTCCCTGGCAGGCCGATAATGGTATGGCCGTAGCGGTCTCGGTCCAAGGCATAGCGAATCGCTTGTCTCACCTTTTTGTTGCTCGTGGGTCGCTCTGGTCGCATGTTCAACATGATCCAGCTGAGACAGTTGGTTGGCGCTTTTTGAACTCGAATGCCAGAATTTAGAGTGTCTTTTAAAATTTCTTCGTTAAGTCTAAGGGCGGCCAAATCACCACTTTTATAAAGGTTGAGTAACGAACGCGTGTCAGAGGTAATGTAGCCAAAGTCAATGTCGTTTAGATGTACATTGGCGCTGTCCCAGTAATTGGTGTTTCGCTTTAGTTTGAGAGAAGAGCTATGCACCCAGTCAGTCATGACGAAAGGGCCATTAGATAATAGGTTTTTAGCATCAGCGGCATAACGCCCAGCCTGAGCATCGACAAAGTCTTGGCGCAGTGGCCGCCACGGTGATCCTGTTAGTATGGTGAGGTAGTAAGTTGCTGGTCGGCTAAGGCGCAGTTTTAGAGTCCAGTCATCTATGGCCTCCGCACCCAGAGTCTCAACAGACTTCTCCCCTTGCAAGATTGCTTCGGCATTCTCCAAAATGTAAGCAAAGAAAGTAGACCCGCCGCCACCGGTCGCTGGGTTAACCAAACGTTTGAATGCATACTCGAAATCATGGGCGGTGACTGGGTTACCATCGCTCCATACTGCTTTACGTAAATAAAAGGTGACGTCTAGGCCGTCTTTTTCCCAGCGTTCCGCCATGCCGGGAATGATCTCACCGCGCCGTCCGAGTGAGACGAGACCTTCATTGGTGAGGCCTAAAATCTGGCCGCTGGTGGTGTCTGTGCTGACCGAACTATCGAGATTAGGCGGCTCACTTTGCAGGGCGAGTGTGATTTTTTTCGTCTCAGCGTCAACCCCTTTGGCATAGGAAGAGAGTGATGGAATAAAAAGCAGAACTGAAATTAACAAAAACCGTAGAATGCGCAAGATGCCTCTTTTTTTAACGTTCAACTGCCATCAACCGTATAAGGAATATCAGGTGAGTTCAAGGCAACAAGACAGCGCCGGCCAAATGGCCGCCGCACATCAGAACTGTCAGCCCAAGCCAACGTTGGAAGGTGAGTTTTCGCTCCCAGAAGCTTATGAGATTCAGGCTCAGATGATCGAACTGCTCGACTCGACAATAATCGGCTATAAATCGGCGCTGTCATCGTCTCCTGCTCAGGCCGCCTTTGATGTTAGCGAGCCACTGCTAGGCGCGCTTTTAGAGAATTCGGCAGTGGACAAAAACTTTCGTCTCGAGCAGATGGGCATGCCTATGATTGAAGTTGAGATGGGCTATGAATTAAGCGCAGATGTTACAGAACCCATAACGATCGAGGGTTTCTCTAAGGCATTTTCACGGGCCCGTATTGCGATTGATTTGCCTGAGGTGGGGTACGCAGGAAAGCCCTCTGCGGTCGATCTTGTCGCCGGTAACTCCGCTGCGGGTCGGTTCCTTGCAGGCGCGATTATCGGCCTCGACGATCCGAATGCGGTGCAGGTTCAGTTGCTGAAGGATGGTGAGCTGATTAATGAAGCAAGAAGTGGTGATATTGGCGATCAGCGGGCACTCGCTGTTTGGCTGGTGAACAAAGCGTTATCGCTAGGATATCCGGTTAAGGCCGAGATGTTGATGATGACGGGCGCTCTAGGTCAAATTTTGCCGGCGCAGCCTGGACAATATGAAGCTCGTTATCAAGCTGATGCTGGTTTACTCTGTGAACTGATTTTCAACCTAGCGTAAGCCCTGATTGTCCAACCCAGTTTAGGCGCAATCCCCCCTCGGTGTAATTATATGAAATTTTACTTTTTTGCTGTCGCACCGAATCCAACCCGGGTCAGAACTTATATCCGAGAGAAAGGCATCGACGATATAGAGATGGTGCCGGTCGAACTCGGCAAAGGCGAACACCGCTCCGAGGCACACCTGAAGCGTAATCCGGCAGGTACATTGCCCGTGCTGGAGCTTGATAACGGAGCTTTCATCACAGAAAGCTTAACGATCATGGAATATCTAGAAGTCCTGTACCCAAATCCACCGATGATAGGTGAAGACCTCTTGACGAGGATGATGACGTTGCAAGCGGAGAGAAAAATTGAACTCAATCTACAAATGCGTATTGTGAGTTTGATTCACGCGACCAATTCGCCATTGGGCTTGCCGAAGAACCCTGGCATCGCTGCCAGCGAAGAAATTAACTTGCCAATCCAACTAGAGCGTATTGACCAGGTGCTCAAAGACAATGAATTTGTCATGGGCGGTACGCTGACGATTGCGGACTGCACATTGTTCAGTGGTTTATTCTTTGGTGAGTTTTTCGGTTGGAATATTCCCGACGACTATCGAGCTTTGCAGCGTTGGTATACAGCCTTCAAACAACGGCCCAGTGCCGCGCTATAGTGAATTTCATCCCCACAGCAGTTGCTCCATAATTAGTAGGCTATCGACCAATCTAGGTCCCGAACGACTAAAGTAGGCGTTCCCATCGACAATATGAACCCTATTATTTTTGACCGCTTTGAGATCTTCCCAGGGTAAGTTGCGTTTCAAGATGTCTAGGTCTTGAGTTGATCTGGCAAGATCAAACCCACATTGAGCGATCACCAGAACGTCAGCATCGGCGGTTGCGATGTCGTCGAACGAAATGGTCCGTGAGGGTTGGTGTTTCTCCCCTAAGCAGTCGATGCCACCTGCTATTTCTATGAGCTCTGGCGTCCAGTGACCCGCATTGAAGGGTGGGTCGATCCATTCTAGAAACGCCACGCGGGGTCGATGGCGGGTATTCTCTCTGCTGTTCTTGCGACGCTGGCGTACGCCCTCCACGCGACTTTTTAGTGCGGCGACATATTCGTAGGCATTTTGTCTATATCCCGTTGCATCTCCCACCGCCAAAATCGTCTCGAAGACATCGCCCAATGACATTGGCTCTAGATTCAGTAGTGCCGGGCTTGACGTGAGGGTGTCGCAGGCTAAGGACACTTCGCTCATTGAAACGGCGCAAACATCACAAAGTGCCTGGGTCACAATCAAATCCGGTTGTAGTGATTCTAGTAATGGCAGGTCAAGGGAGTAGAGTGCCGCGTTATCTTCTAGATGACTGCGTACTTGATGGTCTATCTCTTGGCTACTGAGGCCTTTGCCGATTGCACTGCTGGTGACTCTGGGTAAATGCGTAATATCGGCGGGGTAGTCGCACTCATGCGTGATGCCCACTAATTTATCGCCAAGACCGATGCCACAGATTATTTCTGTCGCGCTCGGTAATAACGTGACGATACGCTCAGCCATTAGCTTTTTTAAGATCGGCATTTTTGAGAGAGTTCCCTTGGGTTACGCTCTGTTTTTTTACCAGCCACTCATATCCGCCGAACATCAGAGCGGTATAAATGCCATCGCCGATCAACGTCCGAGCAAGAAATGGTAAGCCTTCGATGTAACAAGCAACTAGGCCATCCAAGGTCCTGGGCCAGTAGCTGTACCACATGCCAATGTTGGAAATTAGATAAAAAACCAAGGCGCCAGCAACCACTGCAACCACATATCGCAGCGATGATTGTTGCTGACGCAAGCAGAGCCGGCCGACCAAAGTGGTGAGCAAAAAGCCGATGTAAACACCCAATATGACTGTGAGATCAAACCAACCAAGCAACACATCGCCAATAAGCAGTGCGACAAGCGGGAGAACATAAGCCCAGCGACTGTGCAGGTGGGCGCCGGAAAATAGTGCCAGTGCGCCGATCGGGGTCATATTGAGTGGGTGAGGTAATAGCCGCAGCAGAGCTGCTGCGGCCATCAAGGTGTAGACCAGCGTGGTGCGATTTACCATGTCAGCTTAACGCCGGCGTAGGCCGCTAACCCCGGTGTTTCATAGCCGAACACTTCTTCGAAGTCTTCATTCAGAGCGTTTTCGAGTCTCGCGTTGAGCCTAACGTGTTCACTTAACTGGTAGTGGCCAGCAACATTGAGCAGCGTATAGCTGTCAAGGGTCACGACTTGTTGCGGGGTGGGGAAGGGCGGGAAAAACACGTCGGTTTGCTCGCCGTTAAAATCGACTCCAACATAAATACCAGCTTTCTCCCACTGATAGTGACCATTGAGTGAAGCGGTGTGGGTGGGTCTGCGAACCTCATCAGTATCTCGACCGGCGGCATTCTCGCTGGTGGAGTCTATGTAGGTGTAGCTGCCGTGCAGAGCAAACTGGTCGGACACCTGCCATTCGTTCTCGATTTCAAACCCAGATCTGTTGGACTCACCATCGATATTAGCAGCCGTAAAGTTGCCGGCACCAGCGTCGAATACAAAGCCGTTAATCTCGTTTTCAAGGACTGTCTCAAAATAGGATGCAGACGTTCTGAAGCGATCTTCAGTATCAGTGAAACGCAGACCCAATTCCCAACCCTTGGATTGCTCTGGTTCGAGATCTGGGTTGCCGATAAATGTTGTGAAAAATCCAAATCGCTCGGTAAAGGTTGGGTTCTTGACCGCGCGGCCATAGGCGGCGAATAACCGAACGGGCTCGACGGGCGTCTGCCACGCTGCGGTTAGGCGGTAGGTGTTGGCATCGTCGAAGTCATCATTACTTTCGTGTCGGCCACTGATCGAGAAGTCCCACAGGTCACCGGAAAAACGATATTCCAAGGCGGACCCTAGCGTTCGTGTATCAAGATCTTGATTTGGATCGCCGAAGCCGACTTGACCGCGCTGCACGTAGTCGATGGATTCGTGATCTGCAACGAAACTTAACGTGTGTTGGCCAAGGAGTAGGTCAGCCTGGTACTGCCACTGATCGAGAGTTGATCGGGTGTCGTCGGTAATCGGGTTGCCGGTGTCGTTTTCGTTATCGGTATCGGTTTTAGCAAACGCCAAACGCTGAGACAATCGACCGTCCAGATTAACGTAGGTAGTTCCTAATCGAAAATACAATTGGTCGGCTTCTGTTTCGTTGTCTGCGTCAACCGGTAGGCCGGTGACCGCGAAGTCGGCGCCGTCAAATTCTACATTGCTGCTGGTGCGGCGCACGTTACCGGTGAAGGCAAGGTTGTCTGACACTGCATAGTCACCGTTGATCGCAACCGTAGTGTTTTTGTAACCGTCCTCTTCACCACCAGTCCTCGAGATGTTCGTGCCATCGGTGCCCTGATGATTGGCATACAGCTGAATCCGCCCTTTGTCAGAGGCAGCGGAGACATTAAAACCAGCCTGGGTCGCGCCAAAGGATCCTGCTTCAAGATGCATATCAAATTTTGTGCCTGGTGCTTGGTCAGAGCGAGTGACGATATTGACAACGCCTGCCAGTGCATCACTTCCCCATAGAGCACTTTGAGGACCGCGCAATACTTCAATTCGTTGAACTTGATGGGCGCTTAAATGAGCGAAGTTAAATTCGCCACCCTGCGCGATATCGTTGGCTTCAACGCCATCTATCAGTACCAGTACCTGATTGGCCTCTGCTCCGCGAACGCGCAATTGCGTCACAGCCCCTCTAGAACCTTGTTGGTTAACATGGAGGCCGGGTATTGAACGCAAGAGCTCTGCAACGGTTGTTGCGTTGCTCGCTTCTATTCGCTCTCGACCGATAATACTAATGGCGCTGCCGGTATCTTCAATGGCAACCGGGGTACGAGATGCTGTGGTTGAAACGGTCGGCAAGTCACTGGCCAGCAGTGTCTGTGTAACAGGTAGGGTCAATAATAGGGCAATAGCTGCCCGTTGAATTCGCATTGTAGATCTCCACACTCCACCCGAGTGCCTGGGATTCTTATAAACGGTCAGGTAGGTGGATGCGGTCGTAAAGATACGATGCAACACTCGCCCGCCGCGATGTGTATCAATAGAATAAAAGGCCGGTCTCCGGGCTTACGAGTGGATGAACCTCACACTTCACCTTCCCATACTGACGTACAGTGGTGTTCGAAGTGATCAATCTCGCTTACCGTTGCGGGGGCAGCACCAGAATTGCATTGCTCACTGGCTTCCCGTTTCATTCTTTGGCTAATGAGCCGCAGAACACCTTTCATCTTTAATATTTGCGGATCATAGGTTGATTGAATCGATCAGGCAAATGAGAAATCCGATTGATCGTAATGAATCGAATCAGAATCAGTCTGAGCGGTAGCGGTGCCAAGAATTTGTCTGCCGTTAACAAAGTTTCATCCTGACGGCCAATGTAAGACAATGCCCGAATGTTAGCGGACCGACTCAAGCAAATAATCCCCATTCTGCAATGGTTACCCAACTATCAACGTGGCTGGCTGGCAGATGATTTGATTGCGGGCACGATTGTGCTCTTCATTACGGTGCCCCAGGCGATTGCGTATGCCTTTCTCGCAGGTTTACCACCCCAGGCAGGCTTATACGCCGCTATATTCTCGCTGCTTTGTTACAGCATGTTTGGCAGCTCCCGTGCCCTTGCAGTTGGACCGACCGCGATCATAGCCATGATGACGTTAGAGGCTGTGAGTGATCTCGCTACTCCGGGCACCACTCAATACTCGCTGGTTGCAGCCCAATTAGCGTTGTTAACGGGCGGTATCTTGTTGGTGTTACGGGTCATTAATTTTGGCGCAGTGATTAGCTTTTTGAGTCATGCGGTCGTGAGTGGCTTTATCACAGCGGCTGCAACGTTGATTATGTTTAATCAGTTGCCGACGCTACTGGGAATCCAATCCGCAAACGGCACCGATTTGCTGTCGGTGGCGAGCCATCTCGGTCATCAGGTCACCAATACCAATTTGCAGAGCCTCGGGCTGGGTCTGTCGAGCATGCTGCTATTACTCTTGTGCCGGGAACCTTTGGCTCGACTGCTACGAACCAGGGGCCTCGCGGAAGTGTGGATAGGCGCACTGACACGATCCGCGCCAATGTATGCCGTGGTGCTCTCTGTCGCCTACGTGTTCTTTTCTGGTCAGGCTCAGGCTTTACCCATTGTCGGCAACATTCCGGCCAGCCTGCCGGAATTTCATTCGTTCAGTTTCAATCAAGCAGAGCTTGAACAACTACTACCTTCCGCGCTATTGATTGCCATGGTGGTGTTTATGGAGAGTACTTCCATAGGGACTGCTATCGCCGTCAAACAAAGAGCGAAAATTATCCCCAATCAGGAATTGGTCGGGCTGGGGTTCGCTAACCTCGGTGCGGCATTGGCGGGGGGGTTTCCGGTAGCTGGAAGCTTTGCCCGGACGATCGTCAATTTCTCTGCCGGTGCCGCAACGCAATTGGCGGGCATTGTGACGGCTCTATTGGTGCTTTGTGCCCTGGTGGGATTTGGCTGGTTTTTTTACTATCTGCCGAAAAGCATATTGGCGGCGATTATCCTTTTATCTGCTTGGCAGTTGATTGATTGGCAGGGTATTCGCCAGACATTTACGTTTAGTGCCGCAGATGCTGTGACCTTTGTATTTACTTTTATTGCCGTTCTGGTGCTCGGTGTCGAGTCTGGAATTTTAGTGGGTATTGGTATTTCCTTCGTGCTGCTTATCCGCAGTAGTAGCAAACCGCATATTGCCATCGTGGGGCGCTGGCAAGGTACAGAACATTTTCGTAGTGTGACGCGCCATGAAGTAGAAACACTGCCCAACGTACTGGCGGTGCGAATTGATGAAAGTTTTTACTTTGTAAACTCGCGCTATATTGAGACTTATCTGTTGAATGAGATAACAGAGAGTCCAGAATTGGAGCATGTGCTGCTGATTTGTACGGCAACTAATTTTATCGACTCTAGCGGTCTTGAAATGCTCGAAATGCTCGCGGATAGCCTCGAAGAACTGGGTGTGACGCTGCATCTTGCGGAAGTGAAAGGTCCGGTTATGGATAAGCTCAAAGAGACAGATTTTTTTGAGCATATGCGGGGTGAAATCTTCTTCACCACGGACATTGCAATGCGCACCCTGGCTGAAACTAAAAGCGCTCGTTGAATCCACGAGCGAACTGGGTTATCAATAGAACAACCCATTCAACAAACAAACTTTACTTAACTCGAATGACTGAGGAAATACCATGTACACCGGAACACTTGATTATCAAGACGGCGACGCGACGTTAGAAGCTTATATTGCCTACGATGACAGCACGCCTGGACCAAAACCTACGGTTCTGATTGGCCACGACTGGACCGGTCGACGAGATTACGCCACGGGTAAAGCCGACGAGATGGCCGCGCTTGGTTATGTGGGTATCGCTATCGATATTTACGGTAAGGGTGTCTTTGGCAAGGATGATGATGTTGAGTACAACAGCGGACTCATGGGTCCGTTCGCAACAGATCGCAACTTACTGCGAGCCCGCATGTCCGCAGCCCTGGCACTGGCGAAAGGCCTGGATGTGGTCGATAACAGCAAGATTGCTGCCATGGGTTACTGTTTTGGCGGCATGTGTGTACTTGAGTTAGCGCGGTCCGGCGCAGATGTACTCGGTGTCATTAGTGTGCACGGTATTTTCTCACCCGGTGATGTACCGAACGAGAAAATTACCGCCAAGGTACTTTGCCTGCATGGTCATGACGATCCAATGGTGCCGCCAGAACAAGTGCTAGCGCTGGAAACGGAGATGACAGGCGCGGGCGTCGACTGGCAAGTGCATGCCTATGGTGGCACTACTCATGCGTTTACCAACCCCGGTGCGAATAATCCAAGTTTTGGAACGGTATTTAATTCAATGGCAAACGACCGCGCCACGCAGTCCATCAAGAATTTTCTGTCAGAAATATTTGTTTAGGTATTCCTAATTATTTGTTGATAGCCGGCTAACCAGCGGCGCTTAGAAACTGTCTTTGCGCCGCCGGGTTTCAGCGAAAACGGCGACATCTGATGCGCCTGTCATATCCAGCGTTTTCTGTAGTGCAGCACTATCCGGGCGGAGAAATGGATTCGTCGCTTTTTCAATGCCTAGATTTGACGGTACGGTAGGCTTGTTCGCTGCACGCAAAGATTTAATCTCTGCTGCTCGGCTCTGTAAAGCCTGATTGTCAGGTTCAACAGAGAGCGCGAACGCGGCGTTGGCGGCGGTATATTCATGGGCGCAATACACGGTCGTGGTGTCCGGTAGTGCTTTCAGTTTGGATAGGCTGGTCCACATTAGCTCTGGGCTACCTTCGAATAATCGTCCGCAACCGAGGGCGAACAGTGCGTCTCCACTAAACAACATTTGGTCGTCGGCGAAGTAAAATGCGATATGACCAATCGTGTGCCCGCTGACATCGAAGACCGTGGCTTGATGATCACCGAATTGATATATCTCACCGTCGGCCATTTCGACGTCGATGCCGGGAATGCGTTTGGCATCTGACTTTGCCCCGACAATCGTGCAGTTCCAGCGTGATTTCAATTCCAGATTCCCACCCGCGTGGTCAAAGTGATGATGGGTGTTCAGAATATGAGTGAGCTCCCAGCCTTTGTCCTCTAAAGCCTGATTAATTGGGCCGATTTCGGGGGTATCGATAGTAGCGGTGAGATTGTTCACCGTGTCATGGATCAGGTAGCCATAGTTGTCTGATAAACAGGGAAACTGATAAACCTCAAGCATGTGACTCTCCATTAATTTGCATTGGCGTAAACGATGCAAGCGCGGTTAAAAATAATTTTTTTATCTTGCCGGTACAAGACCTGAAATTGTTCCCGTTGATTCAGAAGATCAGAGACCCGGGTTTCCTCGGCCATTGTTGGGTACACAAGGCCGTATAGGATCTGTTCGTTGTTAAAGTGAATCACCATCGAATGAGGCTCATGGGGCGTTTGTGACGTCACTTCTTCATTCGATTGGTCTGTCTGGATAAAAGTAATGTGGTTTTTATTCACTAGCCGAAATGCACCAGCTTCGCTTTGAAACGAAATAAACATGTCGTCGTCGTTGTTGAGAACCTCTTCAATGAGAGGGTTGCCCATCGCTGATAGTAAATCCTCGGTTATCCAAAGCGTACCCGGAATGGTCTCATCGTTATCGAGGTTGAGGATAATAGAGACTGCAATTTTTGGAATTTCATACATATCAGTTATCCGCGGGTTGCCTGGCCAGGCGTCAACTCAAGTCGATAGTCTAACAGCGACTCATCTACAAAACTAAACCAACCCCTGATGGACTGCCCAGCAAGGGCGGCGCCGAGCCAGAGACTGTCATCTTCCCACATTTCGTCGAAGGGAATTTCCGTCAGCGGTGTCCAGTAAGGGACGGCTTCCTCGGTTTCTGTGGGGTGGCCGCTGAATCCCGTGGCGACATACACGAAGGCGTGGATTCTAGGCATATCTTCGGCATGAAAAAACAGTTCACCCGCCGCACGTATCTGGCTGGGTGTAATGCACAGCTCCTCTTCTGTCTCTCGAATGGCGCACTGGAGAGGGGTTTCTCCTTGCTCTAGGCGGCCGCCAGGACCGTTCATTTTTCCAGCACCCAAACCGCGCTTTTTTCGAATGAGCAGGACCTCATTGTCGCGCATGACGAACATCAACGTTGCCGTTTCTTGAGGCTGCCATTGTGCCCAGTCAATATTGGCGATTTTAAGATGATCAGGTGTCATTATCAGAATAGCGCTCCCGGTGCCTTAGCTTATCGAGTTCGTTGGACGTGTTCGGTCTAATTATCGCATCATTTTCGGTGACATTTTGTGTGGTTCAGATGTTTGCCTGATGGCAAAGAATTGCATTCACTGTGTGTGATATCTCGCTGAGCAAATGACCTGGTCTGGGTTTCTAGGTTTTTTATTGACGCTATCGGTTAGTGGTGTAAGTTTAAGAAACAATCCTAGCTTAAGAGAGTACATGCCTGTCAGTTTTCAACGAAGAAGATAGCCAAATTCTCAGTTCTCTAGCCAGGACCTCCATAGGGTTTGTCGCTTTGACGGTGACGCTTATCGTTTTAGCGACGCTGGTCAGTTGATAAGACTGGGCGGTCCCAGGCTTATGACCGAATAGTTTAGCCAGTTCCTTTTACACAGTCTCTTTTAGCGTAATTGAACAAATTGCCCCGATGACCTCGGGCCAGGCACCTCGCGGAAGGTCATGGCCCATTCCCTCTATTTTCACCAGTGTTGAACCCTTGATGTTCTCATGAGTGTCGATGCCCCCTTCGATGGGAACGAGTGAATCGGTTGTGCCATGAATGACGACGCAGGGTAGGTCCAGTTGATTTAACTTTTGTCGACGATCGCCATTTGCGGCAATGGCTGCCATTTGGCGAGCAACGCCCATAGGGTTAAACGAACGCCTGAAAGCTTCCAATGCACGCTTTGCGGTTCTTTCAGCGTCAAATTCAAAGCCCTTGCTGCCCATGATTTTGGCATTTTCTATTGCCCGGGTAGCTGTTTCATCTTCACCATCGGGACGCGGCGCCATTAATGCGGCCTGAGCCTCTGGTGTCGATTTAGGCAGATCTGGGTTGCCTGTACTAGACATAATGGAGGTTAGACTTAGCGCTTTAGTGGGGTGGTTGTAAGCCACTATCTGGGCGATCATGCCGCCCATGGAAGCGCCGCAAATGTGGGCCTGTTCGACACCCAACTGTTCGAGTAAGCCTATGCTGTCTGCCGCCATATCATCCAGTGTATAAGGCACGTTGGGTTTTTTCCCGGCGAGAAAATCTGCCATTAGAGCCGCCATGTCGAACTCGCCCTCAAATTGAGTTGATAGGCCAGCATCTCGATTATCGTGGCGAATGACATAATGACCTTTATCGGCCAGCTGCTGGCAGAAGTCTTCGTCCCAGTGAATCATCTGGGCACCTAGGCCCATGATCAGCAATAGCGGCGTACCATCGGCTTCGCCAAATGTGTCGTACTCAAGATGAATATCGCCAACCGGTAGTTGGGCCATGGGCACTCCTTAGAATTTCAGTGTGAGTAGAATGTTTAGTGCAGTGTTTAGTTCAGTTTTTAGTTCAGGGTCAGTGTGAAATGGGTGTCGGTTTCTTGTATATCCGGTGGTGTTTGTAGACGACAACTCGCATCAGCAGGTGCCAGACAATTTCCGCTGACGATATCGAACTGATAGCCATGCCACGGACAACTAACGCGAACGCCTTCGGCTGCCTCTAAAGGACCTAACAGATGGGGACAAATGGCTGAGTGCACCAATACCTGTCCATCGACTTCCCGAAGCGTCCAATCGCCACGCCCTAAGGTCACCGTAGTAGGTAACTCGAGTGGCTTCTCTAGACGCATCTCCGTGGCCGCGGGAGAGTCGATGCGTTGTCGTAAACGTGCTTCTCGTTTTTGCATCATGTCCTCGTCCTCATCCCATAAGCGGGTGTAGAGCTTGAGGATGCTAGCGCCAACTTTATCGACTGATTTCGGCTCAATATCGGGTAGCGCAAATGTCACCTCGATATCTGTATGATCTTCTACCTTTGAAAGTCGAGTCCAGATTTCAGAAATCTGATGGTCAGATTGGTAGCTTCTTGCAACATATTCCGATTGATCGCGATTGACGCAGAGTTCGACGCTGGCTGATTGTTCGGCGTTGGACCAGGTGCGCCACCCCCAATCGCCAGCCGAATCTAAGGTCACGTAGTCAAAGCTTGAATCGTGTAACCAGGGCAAATGCGCCCAGTCCAGAACATTTTCCCAGACGCGGTCAATGCTGGCGTGAATACGACGGTGATAAGAGGTCACTTGGACGAGATGTAGATTGTTTGGATTTCGGTCCAGAGAGTGATTTTGTTTGGCAACCATGAGTGGGATCTAAAATATTTGGCTTGAGTGTAACCTTGCGACTCGGGCAATTCTAGGTTGTTCTAGGTTGTATAGAGTGCGTTAGCACGATAGAGAAATCGATAAACGGAGTTCTGTAGTCGCATTACCTTACTTTCTAAATGAAGCGTTTCCATCATATAACTCGGTGGATCGGAGGAGAGGTTACGAATGCGCAAGCTACAGTCCAGGTTGCGGCACATGCGATTGCCGATCGTTCGTCGTTCGTCGGAGCCTCTTACCACAACACTGAACATGGCCGTGCCGTTGCGCTTGTGAACATGATTGCACCAGGCACACATTTCCATTCTTGGTCGAGTGGTGGTCGTTACCGCGCGTCTGAGTAACATACCGCGTAAATCGTCATCATCGGCTAGTGGGGCGATAACATACCCACTGTGTCCACCTGGATGAATCCAACCAAAATAGTCCAGAACAGCCCAGTCAACATGGTCGAGGCGTGGGATATAAGGCGCCTCTTTTTCGTCGGCAAAGATCGCTTTAATGTGGGATTCCGTGATCGGTTTCATGCAGGGTCTCAAACCAAAGCCAAGATCCTAGCATTAATTCAGATGCGCAGTTCAAACTCAACTAATGTCGAAAATATAACCCTTTAAAAACAATGAGGTACACGAAATTAGGCCGACGCAAAAAAATCACCAAATAGTCCTTGAATTGAACGATAAAGGCCCAAAGTTATTGAACGAAGGTGTAAAAAGCGCATCTAACTATTTGGTTGGAATGAGACTTTTTTGAACACTATTTTATTGAAGGCTAAGGGGAGCACACGTATGACCGCAACAGCACTAGCGATGCCGACTCAACTTCCTGTCTTGAGCAGTGGAAGCTTGCAGAGTTATCTCGACTCTGTTCAGAGAATTCCAGTGCTAACAAAGGCAGAGGAAGTAGAGCTATTTCGCCAATTGAGGGACGATGATGATCTCGATGCTGCTCGCACGATCATTTTGTCTCACCTTCGGTATGTGGCGTATATCGCTCGTAGCTATATGGGTTACGGCCTGCCGTTAGAGGATTTAATTCAACAGGGCAATATTGGCCTGATGAAATCTGTGAAGCGCTTTAATCTAGATCACGAAGTGCGACTGGTCACGTTTGCCGTCCACTGGATCAAAGCTGAAATTCACGAGTACATACTCAAAAACTGGAAGATTGTTAAGGTCGCCACAACTAAGGCACAGCGCAAATTGTTTTTTAATCTGCGCAAGGCTAAGGATAAGCTGGGCTGGTTCTCTCACGAAGAGGTCAACAGGGTCGCAGAAGATTTGAATGTAAAGCCTGAGGACGTGATGGAAATGGAGTCGCGCCTGGGTCAATTCGATACGGCTTACGACATGACAGTTGCGGATGATGATGACAATTTCTTTGCCAGCCCATCACTATATCTTGTCAGTGGTGAAAAAGATGACCCTGCCTGGGTTGTTGCGGACGAGGAGGTCACTGATATCCAGGCCAACGGTTTGGCGACAGCGTTAGCCTCTCTGGATGAGCGCGCTCGCGATATTGTTCAAAGTAGATGGTTGGGTGACCATAAGACGGGACTCAAGGAACTGAGCGAGAAATACGGGGTGTCTATGGAGCGGATTCGTCAAATCGAGTCAAAGTCGTTCGAAAAAATGCAGCCTTACCTAGAAATCGAGGCCTAAACCTAAACCGACAGTTGGGTGGATTGCTCAGAGAAACAATTCAGAGAAACAATAAAAACGGCGCCTATGGCGCCGTTTTTATTTCTGTTGATTCGTAAGTTCAGTTTCAGTTGTTCTAGACATCAATTCCTATCTTTACCTATGGTGACCCCTTGCGACACCGGATGAAGTTAGGGGGATAATTTGTCAGATGCACAAACAGCTGCCGTTGCGCCGGATATTAAAAAATCCACGGTATAGATCTATGGCTCGGTCAGTTTACCACTGGCCATTATGAGCTGCCCACTTGGGGTTTGGATTGCGAAGCATTATGGTAAACACTAGTCTCTTGCCGACGCGATGCTTGCCGATGTCGTTGACTTAGCTACGCTTCGTTCTGGCGATGCTCGGTCCGCCAGTTACTACTCAATTCTGGGTTTTATGACAAAGTGTGCTGCTTCATTCGGTGCTTTGAGCTTGCCAATACTCGGCTTTGTGGGTTATCAAGTGGCGAGCGGTACAGCGAATGGTCCAGAGGAATTGATGTGGCTGGGAATCCTCTACGCAATTGGGTCCACCGCACTATTTATTGTCGCGCTGTACTTATGCATAACTTGGCCGTTTACCGCGACCCTGCACGCAAAGGTGCAGCGTATCGTCGAAAAGCGACTGGCTCGAAGAGCCGAAACGTCGCCCCAAAACCTTGATGGAGGAGCTGCGCTATGAGCCTAATTGCTACAGATGAGACGAATTTTGACTTTCCGACAATCGTCGATGACTTGAATCGATTACTGCGGTTGCGGGCCACACCCATCGGTATGAAAATGTTCAAGACTGTTGATGACATGGAGTCTATTCCGCGTATCCGGCGGCCCAAGGATATTCATACAACGGATCAGATTGTCGGCCAGGCCTGTCGTAATGGATGGACGGTGGGTATCACCATGGATGATCTGGTCGGTGCTCAGTGTGGTACGGTGATCGGATTACATCCGCGCAATGAAGAATGGTTATCGGGTAATCGTATGCATGGTGTGTGGTACGGAACCGCCGAGGATGCGGCTGCGCATCAGGCGTCAATGGATGTACTAACCTATGGTCAGTATGAAGCCATGGCGGTAAGTCCTCTCGCAAGTGAGCGAATCAACCCGCCAGACATTTGTTTAATCTATGCCACGCCCGCCCAGATGATTTTGTTTATCAATGGTCTGCAGTGGACCGGATTTAAGAAACTTGATTTCTCCTGTGTAGGAGAATCCTCATGCGCAGATTCCTGGGGTAGGGCACTCAAAAACGATGAGCCCAGCTTGTCTATTCCGTGTTTTGCGGAGCGCCGTTATGGTGGGGTGATGGACGACGAGTTACTCATGGCGATCCCACCGCGATATTTGCCAAAAGTGATTGCTGGCCTGGAAGCACTGTCCAAAAATGGCCTTCGCTATCCGATAGCACCTTATGGTGTGAATAACGATGTTAGGGCCGGAATGGGCGTTAGCTACTGACTGGAGTCATTATGAAATTTCGATTACTCACATTTTTGCTCTTCAGCTTATTGTCTGTTGCTGCTCGTGGCCAAAACTTCTCCCCAGCAGTACCGATGGCCTCGGTACCTTTGCTGGATCAACAGTTGATTGATCGGGTGGTCTTTGGCTCCTGTAACAAACAGGGGTTGGACCAAACCATTTTCGATATGGTTGCGAATACCCGCGGCGACGTCTTTATGTTGATTGGCGATAATGTTTATAGCGAGGATGAAACGGACGACCCTGACCTACAAAGTTTGCGCAACGCCTATGGACTATTTGCGCAATCTAAATCTTTTGAACGACTGCGTGAAACGATGCCATTGCTCGTCACCTGGGATGATCATGATTATGGTGTCAACGACGGCGGCGGAGATTGGCCAAGAAAAGCGCAGTCTCAAGCACTTTATAATCATGCCTGGGCGATCCCGGATGAAGACCCTCGGGCGACGCGAGATGGCGTTTACTTTTCCAGAACTGTCGGTCCGTTGGGGCGGCGTGTACAACTTATTGTCCTGGATACACGTTACTTCCGGTCACCATTGACGAAAAAGGGTGCAGGGACTGGGGGTGGCAGGTATGTGCAAAGCACCGGCAAAAACGAGATGCTCGGCGAGGTGCAATGGCAATGGTTAGAACGGGTACTTCAGGAACCCGCAGATGTTCGCATTTTGGCGACCTCCGTACAGATGATTGCCACGGGACATCGTTGGGAAGCTTGGCATTTGATGCCAGACGAGCGACAGCGTTTCTATGAGTTAATCACTCGAACAAGCGCTAACGGTTTGGTGATGATAAGTGGTGATCGTCATATGGCTGCTATTTACAAGCAAACTGAACATGTGCCTTATCCTCTCTGGGAAGTGACATCGTCATCGCTAAATCTTCCACTGAGCGACATTCTTGATGATATCGTCGTCGAGTCGGGTGAATTGCGCATTGGAGACCCGTATTATGATGCCAACTTTGGCCTGATCGATATCGATTGGGCGACGCGAAAGCTATTGCTTCAAGTGCGGGATGAACGCGATCGCGCTGTCCTAAGTGTGAGCGTTGACATGGACAAGCTTGTAGCGCCAGCAGCGCAATAAACAAAAAGCGTTAGAGAGTTACTGAAGAGAACGATCAAAGAGAACGATCAAAGAGAACTTCGACTATGTTAGCCGACATTACCAACTACTATCAGATGACAGATCGGGTGGCGACATCAGGCCAGCCAACGATATCACAATTTTCCGATATTGCGGCGGCGGGTGCTAATGTTGTGATTAATTTAGCCATGCCAGATGGCGACAATGCGATGGCAGATGAAGGTTCTGTGGTGAGTCGATTGGGGATGACGTACATCCATATTCCTGTGCCCTGGGAAGCGCCAGGTCTGACGCATCTCAATCAGTTCATTGCCGTGATGAAAGCAACAGAACCAGCCAAAGTCTGGGTTCATTGTGTGGTCAACGCCCGGGTTTCTGCGTTTAACTATCACTACCTCAAGTCTTGTCTCGGCTTACCCGAAGCAGAATGTCGGTCTCCTTTATTAGACAAGTGGGAACCTCAAATGGATTCAATCTGGCAGCAGTTTTTAGCGATTCCTGCCGAGCAAATTGAGGTACTAGCGAGTGCGTAGTGTTGGTGTCTATTGCGCGTCAAGTACTGGCGATGCGCCCGCGTTTGTTAGTCTTGCTAAAGCTTTGGGTAGGAGCCTGGCAGAACAAAACACTCGCCTGGTATACGGAGGCGGCAGTGTTGGCTTGATGGGTATAATAGCGGATGCAGCGATCTCAGCGGGAGGCACAGTGTTAGGTGTCATCCCGGAATCTTTGCGTCAAAGGGAAGTGCATCACGAGGGACTTACCGAGCTGGTTGTGGTCGACACCATGCATGAAAGAAAGGCCATCATGGTGGCTGAGTCCGATGGTTTTATCGCCTTGCCAGGTGGTTTTGGAACGCTGGATGAACTATTCGAAACACTCACCTGGGCGCAGTTGGGCTACCATGACAAACCTGTTGGCTTGCTCAACCCCCAGGGCTATTTTAATTCGTTACTTGAATTTCTTAGCAATGCCGTTGGCCATCAACTCGTCAAAAGGCAGCATCTGGACATGTTACTGGTAGATCAGGATATTGATCGCTTGTTATCGCGGATGGAGCAGTATGAGCCACCGCAACTGGCTAAATGGCACCCTGGCTAGCGCTCTGATCAGCCCAGAGCATTTTATAAAGGGCGTTCTATAAAGAGCTCTTAATGCTCAGAGAGATATCGCTGCCATCTACCTCCGGTTCATCTCGATTACTCAAGGGGAAAGCGAAGTCGATATGAACAACACGGCTGGAATCGGACTTGCTAGATGCAAGTCGAATACCAAATCCAGCACTCGCGAGGTAGTCATGCTCAAAGCCTTCTTCAAAGTCTGGATCCCAGGCACGTCCTATATCGATGAAGACGGCGAAGCCGAGATAGGCCAGGTTCAACAAGTGATAGTTGGTGTACTGTCTTTCTTCAAGCGTTAACACCACGCGTCGATCTCCAGACTGGAGGCGACGACTAAATCCGCGTACACCGCTTTCGCCGCCGAGCAGTATCTGCCGATGACTATCGAGGTTCTCTGACCAGAGCAGGCTTAATTCTGCAAAGAATGATCGATGGGTTGTTTGGCTGCGAAAGTAGGTCATACCATAATTGACAATTACGTCTTCTGATTGATCCGTCTCGTAGTTGTAGATTCCCTCCCATTTGAGTTCGTGTTGTAGGAGCACCTTTTTACTATAAAGAATTGTGTCATTAAATTTTCCGCTAAATACCAGTCTGTCTTGATCGGAGCCAAGGCTGTCTGAGGCATAACCGAAATTAACGTTTAGCGTGTGGCCCAGGTGGAGATCTTCAGTTCGGTTAATTTGGTCAAGGTTGAATGCGGTCGTGTAGTTATCTTCGACAATCTCTAGATTGACGAAAGGGTACGAGAGTTCCTTACTGATCGGGAGAGTGGCGGGCGATGGGAAATCATTGGTAGGCTCAAATGTTTCATTTCGATAGCGGTAGCCAATACTCAAACGTCGCGCTTTGCCGTCCACGAGCCCCCTTGAGAACCCATAAAAAATACTCATATCCTCGATATCATGTCGCACCTCGGAAATATCCTTAGCGCGGAAGTACTGTGTATCAACTCTTTCAGTTTGGTTCGCTGCAATCCCCCAGGCACGCCGGGCATCCAATGCATAGAAAGGTAAAAACACGCGTGTGGCATACAAATCTCCGTCGCTGCTATCTTGTACCAACACGGCGGTTCGTATTCGGCTGCCACGAATATTGGGGTCCTGAAAAGCGATGCTGGTCGACCGCCGCTCATCATCGTCTTCTGTAAAGACCGATATTTTTTGTCCTGTACCGCGCCAGTTGCTTTCGCCAATGCCAATGCGAAAGTCGTTTTCTCCTCCAGATCTTGCGAGAGATGCGTCGATCGTGAGCGACCAGACGTCTCGGGTCACAACCTCTAGATCCATCGTGTCGTCGCAGGTAGAGACGCGATGAATGTTGGCATCGTAAAGATGTCCAAGGTTGCGCAGTATTCTGGCTGATTCCTGCGCTTCTCTTGCCATGTAGTCGGCATCCTCGTTGAAGAGCAATAGTTCGCGGATATGGTCTTCTCGGGTCAGAGTATGAAAACGGTTAGCCCAACGATACAACCAATTATTTTCTTCCTCATTATTCTCGTCAAATATGGGTAGGCGAGTGATAAACACCTGATTTATTTTTCTATTCTTCAAGTCCACCAGATTTGAGCGGCGAAAATCATAGTCTGCTGTGACCGGCTGAAACTCATCAGTACAAGTGACCTGATTACTGGACGAGTTGCTTGATGAGTTGCTGATCTCGTGTATGTGTTCAGCAGCGTGAGCAGTGACAGCCAGGTTCGTTAGCGCTGCAGCCGCAAATACTCGTATCAGGAGGAGGCGGGACGAATGTTTGGAATCTGACATATTAAGTTGCCATGTTGGCGATTCTGAATTAAAACATGTGGACGGTTTTTAAGTCACTTAAAGATTGGATTCCAATCGCTTGATACCGTACTCTTGGCCGAGCACTAGCTGGGTGAATTGCGCAAGGAGCACATTAATGGATGCCATGTTTACGATGGGGGTCTCGGGTTTTGCGGGCCTAGCGCTGGGGCTTTTCCTCGGGGTAGCGTTGGCCAAGCTTTTGTCTAAAAAGGTGAGTGAAGCAACGCCTGATGCTAACGGAATCGATGTGAAATGGTGGCAGGTCCGAGAGACCTTAACCGGTACTCAGTTACAAATTCTGCAATATCTTGAATCTAAAAAGTCCGCAACCATTACCCAGTTGCAAGAAAATTTTTCGTTCATTCCTGATAGGGAGCTTTACTACCGCCTCGAGCAGATCGTGCTGATGCAGTTTATTCAGCGAGGAAAAAAAGATAATGACGTCGTTTATCAACTGAATGAAGACTACTCAGCGACTGTTGAGGATGACAAGACTGTGATGCTCTCCACTGACTAGGAAACTGTATCTAATACTAATAGCCCTTGTCTAAGGCTAACCGCTAACGTCTATCCGTACGATCCTGTTTTGATTAATGCCAATCCCTCTTCTGATAAATTCTCTGCTATCGGTCGTATTTTCTCGACCGACCAATTCTGCGGTTCATTGATACTCAACCACAAAATTTCTATAATTTTATAGGCAAACCTGTTGACGGCAATGGCTTCGATTGTGGGTGCTTCTGGATAGTGGCTTAGAAATTCGCTTAGCTGCCCGGGGTCAAAGTGGTGAGTCTCAGCGTAGACGGCAATGTCGTATGCAATCGGACCATAGCAAGCGTACTCCCAGTCGATTAATGCCGCACCACCTGAGCTTGGCTGTAAAATATTGTTGGGGTTCAGATCACGGTGACAGATGGCATGGGTCATTGATGACCAGTTGCAAGCCTCAAGAAAGTCTACGTGATCAGAAAAAAGAGCTTCAATGCCATTCAATTGAGCCAGATAGTCGCGCACCGTCTGTGCGGGTGTCCAGCTTGTGGAGGTCGTTAGATATCTGGGTGCCGGAAGTTGGTGCAATCTACGAAGCGTGTTGGCAACAGTCGCGGTGGCTGGTTGTCCATGGTTCTGAACGAAGTCAACGGCCAGATATTTTTCGTGCCAGAGGCGGGTCTGCGGTGTAACACCTGCGCCTGCTACAGTGTTCAATATTTGCTTTTCTCGTTGTCTGTCCACCCCAAGGTGCTCTGTATTGCCGTTAAGACGCAGTACCATCGACGCTTCAGCAAAGTCGATCTTATAACTTTGATTACCAGTACCTGGTAAAAACTCAATGTGCCGTGATTGGGTTCCCGTGCGCGACTCGTAGTCGTTCAGCGCCCATTTTAGGTCGGCATTTGTTGAGAGTAGCGGCGATGCCATGTGAGGTATCCAAAAATAATAATAACCAAATAGGCCGCAAACAATAGCGCGGTAAAATACAGGCCCCGATCAATATAGAGATAGATCGAGAGCGCGTCGAGTACAAACCAATAGATCCAGTTTTCAAGTACCTTTCGTGCAACCATGTAGGTCGTCACGATTGCGCCCCAGGTGGTCAGAGAATCCAGGTATGGGAAGTTAGCGTCGGTATAGTTCGCCAGTGCATAACCTGAAAGGCCGCTGACGCATAGCGTTATCAGAATGACGGTTAAATGGCGCTGGGTGGTCCAGGTTGAAATGTCTAGGCTATTCTGCTCGCTGTTATTGCGCCATTGGTACCAGCCATAGATCGCCATGGCGAGATAGTAAACCTGCAAGCCCGACTCCATATAGAGCTTTACCTCCCAGAACACACTGAGAAAGATGGCCGTGGAAAAAAAAGCGGCATACCAACACAGTATATTTTCTCGCATTGCCAGCAGTAGGTAGGCAATGCCTAGAACCACCGCAAGCAGTTCCAGCCAGGAATTCTGTAACGCTTGACTCAGCGTGACGCCTAGCAGATCAATCATCCGCCAAACCGCGTAGGTCATTCATTAAGAATTTGATGACAAAGGTGCCTTTGCCATGGGTTTCCCAACTGTGTCGAATTTCCACCTTCAGAATGTCCATGATCTGGTCGTAGTCACCAAACAACTGTGTCGTTAGATCATTTTTCTTAACTGCGATGTCTTCGTAGCTTGATACCCGTTCGATAAACTCCTTGATCGCTGGAATATAATCGTCAGCAATTGGGTATAGGCTCATATCAACTGATACTTTCAAAGTGCTGACCCCAATCGGTACTCTGTTGTAATGCCGATGAGTCTTGGCTCTCCAAACTGTACGTATGGCTCAGCCTGGTAGCCATTTTGCGGATTGTTGCCAAAGCTACCGAAACCTCTCACCGTGTAGTCGCGATCACCCAGATTACGACCCCAGAGATTGATGCTAAAGCGTCTGTTTTCGTAAGCCACATTGGCATTAACAAGGTTTTGTTTTGTACTTTTTAAGTCGTGTCGATCGGAGAAAAAGAAGTCGTCCTTACCGAGCAAGGAAAGGTTGGCTCGCCATGGACCCGCTTGCCAGTTCAGTCCAACTTGGTAACTATTGCCTGGCGCCTGAGCCTGATCTCGACCAGACAGATCCTCACCAAACTCGTTGATAAATTCATCAAACTTTGCATCCAGAAGTGCCATTGAGGCATCGACTGAGAAGTGATCGGTTGCAAGCCAGACGGCGCTCATCTCCAGACCCCGGTTGGTGCCTTCCGCCGCATTGCCAAGAAAATCGATAAATTCTGTGCTGCCACCTGGGCTCGGCTCAACGAATGAACTCTTCACTTGTTGGTCTTTGCGCTCATCAAAGAATATCGCACCTGTTAGCGTCAGCCGGTTGTTCATTAGCCGAGACTTGATACCGAGTTCCCATTCGATGAGCGATTCCGAATCGAATTCCCGTAAGTTGCTGGGCAAGGTGCCATCTGTGTTGAAGCCGCCAGCTTTGTAGCCACGGGCAACGCTAAGATAGGTCATAGTGCCAGCTGCCAGGTCATACTTGAGCGCGACTCGACCACCCCAGAGCGATTCGCTTGGTGACACAGCCGTGTCCTCTGAGTCGTCATAGTCTGTGCTTCTTCTTTCCCAACGTGCCCCCCATCCGAGTTCCCAACGGTCAGATAGCTGGGTATCCATTTGGAAAAACAGTGCACTGGTATCGAAATCGTAACGGCTATTGAATGGTCCGGCAGCAAGGGTGTAGTTTCGAGTCAGGTCTTCTTTTTGCTCGAGTCGATAAATGCCGACGAGCCAATCTGTGGAATCCCCGAATACACGACTGTCTGGGTTCGACAAAAGCCGGGCTTCAAAGCTGGTAATGGACTTATCCCTAAGATACTGGTCAAAGGCTTTGTAGCCACCGGGGTCAAAACCAGTGAACGTCCAGTCCACATCGTAGCTGTACTCCAGTTCAGAATCAGCGTGGGCGCCAATCAATGTTAGTTCAGCGTTCGCGAGTTCACGGCTTGCTTCAACAGACAGCGAGAGGCTGGTTTGATCATCGTGACCAGGCTGGTCGGATAAGGTTCGTCGAGAATTGTCGAGCGTAAAAACATCATAGCCATTGTTAACATCAACGTGCGAGGCACCGGCGATAATCTCCCAACCCGCTAGATCATCCACGGCAAGCTTTAAGCGCGCAGTAAGTTCGTCTCGTGCATTATTATCATCAATGTCCAAAAAATCGTTCTCATAATAACCATTAGATTCATGTTTTTCGACGGCGAGTCTGATCGCAATGCCTTCGCTTAATGGTTGGTTAACGACAAGTCCTAGAGTTCTATGGTCGTATTCGCCTGCGGAGAGGCTTAGGTCTAGTGATTGCTCTTCAGTAGGGTCGTTGGTTTTGATGTATATCAATCCTGCGAGCGCATTAGCACCATATCTTGTGCCTTGCGGCCCACGGAACACCTCAACTTGAGAGACATCCATGAGTGTTCCAATCGATCCGACGCCACTGAAGTCGACGTTATCAACGATATAACCAACAGAAGGGTTGAGGGGTTCAGCGAACTGGCTGCGTTCGCCAATGCCGCGAATCTGAAAGAATCGAGCTCTCGACGTGCCACCCGAAAAATTAACATTTGGCAGTGAAGAAATTAGTTCGTCAAAATGCCGAGCGCCGGACTGTGCGATCTTGTCTGCGTCGAGTACAGATAAACTTGTCGCTAACGATGCAGCTTCGGCACCGCGGAAATCCGCGACAACCTTTACTTCTTCAATTTCGTTTAAGGCGAAGCCTAACAAGGGTGTTAGGCAAGTGGTCAGCAACAACATCTGGCTGATGAATCTCATGAGTCTCTCCTTTGGCCGGGTCTGTCCAACCAATAAAGTCAAAAAGAGACCCGGTTTGGACGAAGCAAAAGAGAGTTCTCCTTTTCCTACGCCGGTATTAACCGGATCAGGTTCTAGGGTTCTCTGCTCAATTGCAGAATCTCAGGCTTTCACCGCCCCTAAGGCAAGCACCCATTATGACGGAAAAACAGTCAAACCGAAAGTAGGCGGGCTGGACTTTTTTCAGCTCGCCGTATTAAGTGGAAGGATGCTTTGAAGGATGCTTTAACGAGCGCGTGATACGCACAAACATGATCAGTGCGAGTAGGCTCATCCCCGCTGCAAGCAAGAAGGCTGCACCGGGAAAGTAGATGACCGAATCGGGCGCAGTAAAATAGCCGAATGTTTGAGCCATGATCAGTGGGCTCATAATCGCCGTTAAACTCATGACACTGGATATGCCACCCTGCAATTCACCCTGGCGGTCAGCGCTAATCTGGCTTGAAGCGATAGACTGCATGGCTGGATTGGCAAAGCCGCCCAGTGCACCAAGGGTTAGGGCGACATAAACCAACCAGACCTGATCGGCAAACGCGTAGCCGACAAACGCGAGGATGCTGAAACTAAACCCAACGATGCCAGCGAGTCTTGTCCCGGTTCTAGGGATGACCCAGCGAATTAGGAACCCCTGCACGAGCACCATGCCGATACCGACAAAGCCGAGGGAATAGCCAATTTCTTTAGGTGTCCAATTAAACTTCTCGATACCCCAAAAGCTCCAGGTTGCCGGCAAGGCATGGTGCCCCATGCTCGATAGAAACATGACCGAGACGATGCCAATCACCATTGGAAAGGCGCGCAGGTGGATCAATGCGCCGATGGGGTTGGCACGCTTTAGGTCGAGTTCACGGCGATTTTCGACAGACAATGATTCCTTCAACACAAAATAGCCGAACGCCATATTGGCCAAGGAGATCGCTGCAGCTGCGAAAAATGGCATGCGTGTGCCGAATTCTCCAAGAAAACCACCAATCACGGGTCCGATAACAAATCCCATGCCGAAGGCGGCCCCAATTAGGCCAAAGCGCGTGGCTCTATCTTCTACAGGTGTGATATCGGCTATATAGGCGTTACAGGTACTCATGCTTGAGGCGCCTAATCCAGAGATGATGCGACCGACAAATAACAGTATGAGTGTCTCGGCAAATCCCATGATCAAATAATTGAGGCCGGCGACGAATAGTGACACCAGTAGAATGGGGCGTCTTCCAAACCGATCCGAAAGGTTGCCGACCAGCGGGGAAAATAGAAACTGCATGATGGCGAAGACAAACATCAACCAGCCACCGTACTGAACGTTGGCTGACAGGCTCTCGCCTGTGATCTCCATGAGTAGCCCTGGCAAAACTGGCATGATGATGCCGAAGCCAATGCTGTCCATCAGCGAGGTCAGAGCAATGAAGACCAGGGCGTAGCGATTCACACTTTGAGTTGTCGTCTAAACATGGCCAACAGTCGCTCGTAGTGTCGTTCAGCTGATGCCTTGTGGTATTTGCCAACCCGATCCGGGAAAACGAAACCGTGCTCTGTACCCGGATACCACTCGACCCTGGTATTGACATTGTGTTCGTCCAAATAGGACTCAAGTTGGTCGATCATCTCGGGAGGCGCCCAGTGATCGGTTTCGGCGCAGCCGATATAGAATTCGCCATCGATGCGGTGCGCATCCAGATGTGGTGAATCCAGCGCTTCTGTGAATAAGCGCACGCCATGTAGTGAGGCCCCAGCCTTAATTCGGTCGCTGAGTTGGGCTGTCGCGGCAAAGGCGAATGGGCCGCTCATGCAATAGCCAACCGCACCGGCAGGGCCTTGGCTGGCAGCAGGTTGAGTCACCGTCCAGTCCAACAGTGCTTGACAGTCTTCTACCACCATGCGGTTACTCAAGCTGTCCATATGCTCAACCATCACCTCTCGAGAGCTCATAACGAAATCCCGAGTTTTTCGGTAATAGAGATTGGGTAAAATCACGAAGTAACCCGCGGTGCCGAGCCGGCGCGCCATATCGTGCAATTCTTCACGTTTTCCCGGTGCGTCCATCAAAAATAGGATCACTGGGTAGGGGCCGCCTTCATCGGGGTAGGTCGCAAATGTGTTCATCGCACCATCTGTGGTCTTAATATCTAGTTCTATTTCTTGCATGATATTTCTGCCACGAATAGTGGCTCGATAATGCCAGAATTTCACGGTCAATCGTGGAAAAAAATTCAATTTCGCGTAGCATTGCGATTCTCGAATTCCAGCCTTGAGGGCGACATGACAGATAAAATTAGCAAGGGACATCTCGAAATAGAAAAGGTCCTCTATGATCTGGTAGCTGATGAAATTGCACCCGGCACTGGCATCGAGGCCGATAAATTCTGGCAAGGTCTCGAGGACATCCTGCAAGAGATGATGCCGCGCAATAAGTCGCTACTTGCCATCCGTGATGATGTCCAAAAGCAAATCGACGACTGGCACAAGGCTCAGGCAGGCAAGCCGCACAACGCGGAGGCCTACGAGGCTTTTTTGAAAGAAATCGGTTATCTGCTGCCTGAAGGTGGTGACTTTGAAATTGAAACAGAAAATGTCGACGACGAAGTTGCCCTGATGGCCGGGCCGCAATTAGTTGTGCCTGTTATGAATGCGCGCTTTGCGCTGAATGCAGCTAATGCCCGTTGGGGAGGTTTGTACAATGCGCTGTATGGGAATGCTGGTACCCACGATACGATTGCAGAAACACTTGGAGCTGAAAAGGGCAGTGCCTATAACCCCGGTCGGGGCGCTAAGGTTATCGAGTATGCGAAAAACTTTCTAAATGAGAATTTCCCGCTTGCTTCGGGTAGTTATTCGGATGTCACGGCGTATGAGGTTAAAGATGGTGGCCTCATTGCACGCCAGGGAGATAGCCAAGCAGGTTTAGCGGATACAGCCCAATTTGTTGGCTATTTAGGCGCCAGTGGTTCCCCCTCAGGTATCTTGTTGGTGAATAATGGCTTGCATATAGAGATTCAAATCGATGCTAGCGATGTCATTGGCAAAGATGACAAGGCGGGTGTCAAAGACATCTTGATGGAGTCCGCCGTCTCAACAATTCAGGATTGCGAGGACTCTGTCGCTGCTGTTGACGCCGAAGATAAGGCGGTTGTTTATCGGAACTGGTTGGGATTGATGGCGGGTACTCTGATTGAGGAATTCAATAAAGGCGGCAAGACCGTTCGTCGAGAATTAAACCGCGATCGCGTTTATACAGCGCCCGATGGCTCTGAGGTGAGCCTGCATGGTCGCAGCTTGTTGCTGGTGAGAAATGTCGGCCATCTCATGACGACCGACGCAGTGCTATATAACGGTGAGGAGATTCCCGAGGGTATTCTGGATGGCATAGTCACCAGTTTGTGTGCGATTCACGATCTAAACAGCAAGGGTCCAATCCGTAATTCCCGCAAAGGCAGTGTCTATATCGTAAAGCCGAAAATGCATGGTCCCGACGAAGTACAATTCGCGGTCGATCTTTTCAGCAAAATCGAAGATGTTCTGGGTCTACCCCGCAATACTCTCAAGATTGGCATCATGGATGAAGAGCGACGTACCACGCTAAATCTGAAAGAGTGCATTCGTGCCGCGAAAGAGCGCGTTATCTTTATTAACACAGGTTTTCTTGATCGCACTGGAGATGAAATCCATACCAGTATGGAAGCCGGTCCCATGGTGCGCAAAACGCTGATGAAACAACAACCCTGGATTGAAGCTTACGAAGACTGGAATGTTGATATTGGGCTCGAAACTGGCCTGCAGGGACGTGCACAAATCGGTAAAGGTATGTGGGCGAAACCCGATGAGATGGCGCAGATGATGGAAGAAAAGATCGCACATCCTCAAGCTGGTGCCAGCACCGCCTGGGTTCCGTCACCCACTGCGGCAACTCTGCACGCTATGCACTATCACAAGGTGAGCGTTGCCGCTCAGCAAGATACCCTCAAAACCCGTCCGCGCGCGAGTCTAGACGATTTGCTGACCATTCCAGCATTAGGCGGTACCAACCTTTCGCATCAAGAAGTGCAAGAGGAGTTGGATAACAACGCCCAGGGTATCTTGGGATATGTTGTGCGTTGGATCGATCAAGGTGTGGGTTGTTCAAAGGTTCCGGACATCAACGATGTCGGCTTGATGGAAGACCGTGCCACCTTGCGTATCTCTAGTCAGCACATTGCAAACTGGCTGCGGCATGGCGTGTGCTCTGAGAGCCAGGTAATGGAAACCCTCAAAAGGATGGCGGCGATCGTTGATCGTCAAAATGCTGACGATCCGGTCTATCGCAATATGGCGCCCGAATTTGATAAGAGCGTCGCCTTTCAGGCCGCTTGCGACCTTGTCTTTGGCGGTGCTGACCAGCCTAACGGATATACTGAGCCTGTATTGCACGCGCGAAGAAAGGAAGCTAAACGCGTCTACAAAGTCTAACACTGGGTTTAGAACCTACATCTAGTGCCTGTTTTGGGCCAAAGGCACTAGATCGACGCGGCTCGTCGCGTATTTTCTATATAATCAAATGAACTTCTGTTAGTTTAATCTTCGTACAGTTAATGACTTAACCCCGCCTGCCGATGTCTGACCTCCAGAACAAGAAAATTCTGATCATAGAAGACGAAGCTCTGGTTGCTCGAGAGCTGAAGAGCCGTCTTACTCAGATGGGATGTGACGTTGTGGGTATTGCCTATGGTAATGAGGGTATTGAGCTCGCCAGGCGCACAAAACCCGATCTACTACTCACTGATATTCATCTTAAAGACGGCGAAGATGGTATTGAGATGGCGCGTACCATTCAGGCAGAAAGAGATGTCCCCGTCGTATTCCTGACGGCTTACTCTGATGAAGCGACTGTCTCCCGCGCCAAGGAAGTGGCGCCCTATGGTTACATCATCAAGCCTGTGGACAATCGAGAGCTGCAGATCGCCATCGATATGGCGCTGTATAAGTTCGATATTGAACGAGAATTGAAAGAAACCCAGCAATTGCTGCAAACTGCTTTGACCTGTATTGGTAGTGCACTGGTGTTCGTCAATGAGAACGGCGCTGTAACAGATCTGAACGCTGATGCAGAAGATATGTTAGGCAAATCCAGGCGACTCGTCCGAGGGGAGCCCTGGCCCGATTTATTTACCCTCATCGGTTCTTCCATTGAAAACAAGATTAACGCCGCTCTGGGTAGTAGCGAAGTCGTTAAACTCGCGCCATTTATTAATCATGCCGAGGGCGCAGTACCCTATCTATTAGACGGAATTATTGGCCCGATGGAGCATGGCGGTGTATTGATTCTGAGAGCCCTGTCTGAGATATCTGATCCTATTGAGGCGATGCCAACGACGGCTGAGTTGATGAATCGCGTCGGTTCGGAGCGACTCATACCCAGCGAGTCCTCTATGTGCCAGTTGCTGATTGCCCGCCAACCGAGTGCCAACCACGAGATGGTTGAAGAAATCTCAGTATTTTTGAATCAACAACTACGATCGACAGATTTGGTTAGCGTCTATGCGTCCAGCTATCTGTCCGTCAGCATGCCCTACACGTCTGTTAACGAAGGCCGGTTAATTGCCAACTCATTGTTGCGCAAGCTGAAGTCTCACTTTCCATCCGAGCAGGGTGACTTCTGTATTGGCCTATCGTTTAGTTCTCCTGGCGATCAACAGCCTTTTGAGCTATTTCGCCGCGCGAGTTGGGGCTTAAAGGTTGCCCAGGATTCTGGTGGTGGTCGCGTCATCGTCTGGAATGACGAAATCGATATGCCGGCTGCGACGAATCATGACCAGAAGCAGCGTGAGTACCATAACCTCGTGTTGCTTTGGAATATTCTGAATGTGGTAGCGAATACCGGTGACATGGTGGAAGCCAACCGAAAGTTGTGCAGCCATTTACAACGTTCGTTTAGCATGAATATCACCGGTATTTTGCAACTTAAGGGTGATACTGTCATTGCGATCGCAGGTGCATCGGAGCTGTCTGATCACGCCGAGATTGCGATTGGTGACTTCGAATTGAACCAACTAGATTTCGATTTGATTAAGCAGCTGATGTCCTCTCAGATGCAAAGTCAGACAGTCGGTAATAAGTATTTCTGTAAGCTAAATAGTGAATTACTTGTGGTGCTAGTCGGTGCAAAACTAATGGATAGCGCCGATATTGAGTTTCTCAGAACGCTGCTCACCTATTATGCCGCCGGGTTAAATCGCTTTGACTTGCCAGAGCAATCAGCAGACGTCATGGATCGTGGTGAGCTGGTGTTTGCTTCGCCTCGAATGAAGAGCTTGATCGACACTGTTCAACTTGTGGCCGAAACCGATGCAACGGTGCTGATTGAGGGTGAGTCTGGGACAGGTAAGGAAATGCTGGCCAGGAAAATACACGACAACAGCGATAGGCACGATAAGCCGTTTATTATCGTGGACTGCGGTGCGGTTGTGAGTTCTTTGATTGAGAGTGAGTTGTTCGGCCACAGGAAAGGCGCCTTCACGGGTGCTGATAAAGATTTTGTGGGCCGTTTAAGGGAAGCAGATGGCGGCACAGTATTGCTCGACGAAATTGGTGAACTGCCGTTAGAGGTGCAGGTTAAGCTGCTGCGATATGTGCAAGATAAAGAGATTGTTTCGGTTGGTGGTAGCCAGTACCAGACGATCAATACACGTATTATCGCCGCCACTAACAAAGACCTTAAGGCGCAAGTTAAATCAGGTCAATTTCGTGAAGACTTGTTTTATCGCCTGAATGTTTTCACCGTTGACGCGCCACCTTTGCGAGAAAGAGGCGATGACGTCATTTTGCTGGCACAGCACTACCTGGCGATCTATGCGACCCAGTATAAAAAACCCATTACCGGATTCACCGCCGAAGCACAGCGTGCATTGGTTCAGTATGATTGGCCAGGCAATATTCGCGAACTGACGAATGTTGTCAATCGAGCGGTGATTCTTTGCAAAGATTCAACCTTGAGTACGATTCACCTCGGTCTATTCCCCAAAACGGAAAGTTCTCCGGTGGAAGTGGCTAGCAGCTCGCCAAATCTTGCAAGCTTCATTGCCCAGCTTGTTAACCGAAGTCTGGAAGAGCCTGATCTGCAACCTATTGCGCAATGGATGGAAGAGGATCTCATCTACTTTGCTCTGCACCGCAATTCGGAAGTGCTGAATCGTGCTGCCGCCGACCTGGGAATTCCAGAATCCACTCTGCGTCGCAAAGTTCAAAGGCTGCGTGACAGTTATGGTTCCTCGGCACCGCAACGCTCGGACTACTGGCGACGTTTGTTTATTGATTTGAGCGTTTTGTTTGAAGACAGCAAAGCTTCTGGCGGCTATTTGGAACATTGCACTCGGCTTTTGATGGCGGACCTGGATTCCAGAGAACTGGCTCGAAAACAAGCGGCAACTTTAATGGGTGTCTCTCTGCCCACATACCGTCGAATGTCGACGGATTCGCCATAAACTCCCTATAATGAAAAATATGGCGAAAAGATATGGCGAAAATTCGGCGATATATTCCGCCAATATTTTCATACAGCTTTCAATAAATCTAGTAAATCCTTATAAAACAAAGGTATAAATAGTAAAACTAAGGTGGCATGAATTCTGCTGCAAGGATAGTCAGCTTTTAAGCTATTGCGGCGGCGTCTGGTAGCTGTTGCAACACAAGTGATGTCGGAGTTTCCGATGTTGAAAAAAAAGACGGTCGGCAAGGGTAGTGATGTGCCTGAGGTGATCGAACATTGACCACTAGGAGTTGCAAATGACGAGTTGCAAGCGGTTTGTGCTGTTGGCCTGTATGTTATGGGCTGGAGCGGTTTTTGCGGATGTTAACGGAGATGTTAGCGAGAATGTTAATGGAAACGTTAACGGGGATGGAGACGCGAATGTTGGATCGGGGTTAACCCAATCAAACTTTCCAGAACCCGCCTTACTTTCAAACCCCACCTTACTTTCAAACCCCACCTTACTTTCAAACGATGAAGCGGCTAATTCAGGGGTTCTGGTTGCCGATAGGCTGGAATCAAACATCGCTCGATATCTGTGGGATGATAATAATACAGCTCCGGATGTCGAGCTAGCGTCCTTCCTTTGGGATGAAAACAACGCTGCTCCGGAGACTGAGCAAGCACCGCAAACCGCCACCTATCTCTGGGACGAAGAAAATTCGCCGGAACCCGACGAGAAACCAGGCGCTGACGTCGCTGCTTTTCTTTGGGATGGTGATAATGCAGAACCCGCAGGAACGCTCGCCAGCTATCTTTGGCAGGATGATCGACTCCGACCAGCTGATGACGTCTATTTTATCGGCACACCACAGCAAGCTAATCCACAAAATCTCGGTCATTACCTTTGGAGCGAAGGGGATACTTACCAGCAAATTGCAGGCCTTGGGATGCCGATACTCGAGAAAGTCACGCGAGAATTTATCGTTGTCGCGAAGGACTACTCGCGACTTGAAAACGATCTCGTTGGGTTGGATGCGTCCATTATCGATCGCTTCGAAATGATTCGTGGTTTTGGGGTCAAACTAGATCGAGACCAGCATGAATCTCTCCGTGCTAATGATAACGTGATCTCGCTGATGGAAAACCATCAGGTCGAAACTGCGGGCGTGAGGTATTCTGCAAAAGGCGATGCGACGCTTGATGTTAGAAGGCGCAGGGTGAGTTGGACGATTCACAATCTTGGCAAAAGGCGGCTGAACTTTGAAACATTAGAACTGAGTTGGCCCGCCGAGAATGGCAACCTTAAAAAAGTAAAAATTGATGGCACTGTTGTATTCCGTGGGTCAGCGAAAAATACAGCCATTGTCGAAGTTGATGTCAAAAAACGCTTAAGAAAGAACAAAGCTTCTACGATTACACTCGTCTTCAGTAAGCGAGCAGAAGCTGGCACCGATAATTACGATCTGGTTAGCCATTTCAAAGAAGGGCTCACGTTGGAATATGCTTTCGAGAATACATCACCAGTTCAGGGTCGTCAGCGCGATACGTTTTTCCCAACCTTGATCGACGCTGACATGCTGCATGTACAAGGTATTACCGGCAAGGGCGTTGGCGTCGCAATTATTGATACCGGTAGTTGGCGCCGTAAGAACATAGCGCAAAATACGGCAAAGCAGCCTCGTGTTGTAGCCTATTACGATGCCATTGAGAACAGAACCGACTTGCCCATGAAAGATCAAAATGGACACGGCACGCATATCGCCAGCGTGCTGGCGAGTTCGAAAGCCACGCTTGATATCAACGGTAATCGCCCAGGCAGCTATCACGGTATTGCACCTGACGCGAATCTTGTGATTGTTAAGGCATTCGACGAGAACGGTCGTGGTTCATACATGAATGTGATTCGAGCGATTGCTTACGTAATTGCGCACAAGCAAGAACACAACATCCGTGTTTTGAATCTTTCTTTTGGTGCGACGCCGATGAGTCACTATTGGCAAGATCCACTAAATCTTGCTGTCATGGCTGCCTGGAGAGCAGGCATTGTCGTAGTCGTATCCTCAGGTAACAACGGCCCTGACCCCATGACAGTTGGTGTTCCCGGCAATGTACCCTACGTGTTGACAGTAGGGGCAATGACGGATTCCTATACCCCGGAAGATCCCGGCGATGATCGCATGGCGATCTTCTCATCAGCTGGTCCAACGCTTGAGGGGCATGTTAAGCCTGAAGTCACAGCGCCCGGTGGACATATGATGGGCCAAATGAGTAAACGCACAACTATCGCTAACGAGCATCCTGAGTTTCATGACGGTTATTCCTATTTTCTGATGTCTGGTACTTCACAGGCTTCAGCGGTAGCGAGCGGGGTCGCTGCGCTGATGATCCAGAATAATCCAGAGTTGAGTGCCGATGATGTGAAGTGCCGATTGATGGCTTCCGCGCGGGCAGCAACTCGACCGGACGGCTCCCTGGCATATAGCGTATTTCAGCAGGGAACCGGTTTGATCAATGCATTTGATGCTGTTTATAGCACCGCCAGTGGCTGTGTTAATCAGGGGCTGGATATCGACAAGGATCTCGCCGGTGTCCAGCACTATGGCGGACCCGCCAATCGAGCCCCCGACGGTAGTTTTTTCCTCAGTAGCACAGAAGGCTACATCTGGAATCTAAGTGAGTTCAATAATCAGGGCTACATCTGGAACCTGAACGATGTTTCAAATGCGGGTTACATCTGGAACCTGGGTTACATCTGGAACCTAAATTCGCTCGAGCAAAATGGTTATATCTGGAACCTGAGTGATTTCGAGAACAATGGTTACATTTGGAACCTCGCAGAGCTGGAAGAAAACGGTTATATCTGGAACCTGTCCGAACTACAGAATGAGGGTTATATCTGGAACTTAGCTGGTGGTAACAACGATGGTTATATCTGGAATCTCGCCGACGCGACAAACGAGGGTTATATCTGGAACCTGAACAACTCAGAGACAGAAGGTTATATCTGGAACCTGGGTAATATTGAAGGTGCGTCGATGGTCTGGAATATGGCGTTTACTGAGAACGACGGATACATCTGGAATCTTGGGTACATCTGGAATCTTGGCGATGCAGAAAATCAGGGCTATATCTGGAACCTGGGTAGCGCGGACAATCAGGGTTACATTTGGAATTTAAGCGATCCGACGAGCCTTGGCTATATCTGGAATCTCTCAGATCCAACCAGTGCGGGTTATATCTGGAATCTGGCAAATGCCGAAAGTGAAGGGTACATTTGGAACTTGAGTGATCCTGAAAACAACGGATACATCTGGAACCTATCGGACGCTTCTAGTGACGGTTACATCTGGAATCTATCGGACGCCTCTAGTGACGGTTACATTTGGAATCTTGCAGATGCTGGTAGTGACGGTTACATTTGGAATCTTGCAGATGCTGGTAGTGACGGTTACATCTGGAATCTATCGGACGCCACGAATAATGGCTATATCTGGAACCTCGCTGATGCGACCAATCAGGGCTATATCTGGAATCTGTCCGCCGCTCAAAATAATGGCTACATTTGGAATCTAGCGAGCGCAGAAAACGAGGGGTACATTTGGAATCTCTCGAATATGAGCGTCAACAAATGGGTTTTACAGGAATAAGTTCGTGACTGCTCATCTATCCCATTTAAGCCTAACTATGCACCTTGCTCATTCGAGCAGGGTGTAAGCTATGGTGCGATCGATGAGCTTCCTTCTTGCTAGTGTAATTCTGCTGATCAGCTTTGCACTTCCTGTGAGTGCCGAATTTCGGCTTGGAGATCAAAGAAATGTCATATTTGACCGGCTGACAACGGGCGATGGTCTTTCTCACGCGACGGTTACCGCAATCACCCAGGATAAATTTGGCTTTATTTGGATTGGTACTCAAGAAGGCTTAAGCCGATTTGATGGTTATAAATTTGAGACCTTTTACCATCTTGACGACCAGCCTGGTTCAATTTCACACCATTCGATCTGGTCAATTTTGTGTGATTCTAATGGTGACCTTTGGGTTGGCACTGATGCTGGATTGGATCGTTTTGATCCTGTCACCAAGAGTTTTGAGACAATTTTTCTTAATGAAGCGCCTGCTGGGACAAAGAATAGCGTTTACACAATATTCGAGAACAGCGCAGGCACACTTTGGATTGGTACGAGTTCTGGACTGTCTGCAAGATTTGCCGATGGTCGGTTTAAGCATTATCGTGAGACAGACAATGGCGATACTGGCATTGGCCGTCGAAGTGTAAGGCGCATATTTGAAGATAGTCGCAACATTCTTTGGGTGGGTACAGAAGACAATGGCCTTTACCGATTAGATTCCAATATCGATGAATTTGCGCGGGTCAATGACATTGATCTGCTCGATAATTATGTCCGAGATATTATGGAAGATGCCGAGGGAAACCTCTGGGTCTCCACGACCAACGGTGGCATAACCGTTTACCACCCAACAGACGGAATACTCAAAAGGTTTACGTTTGACAAAGACGATGACAGTAGCCTCGCGGCGAATCGCGTGCGTGCAATGTTGTTGGATGACAACGGCGACATTTGGGTTGGAAGCGATGGTGGTTTGAATCTTTATGATCCGGAAACGGAGCTTTTTACTCGATACGCAAATGATCCTACCGATGTATACAGTTTGGGTGATGATACTGTGATCGAACTCTTCCAGGATGAAGGTGGTGTGATCTGGGTGGGTACTTTCAATGGCATCAGCAAGTTTAATGCACAAACTAGCTCGTTTCCAAGATTCCGGCAGGATGCTACCGGTGGTGGGCTTGGTAGCAATGCGATCACGTCGTTTGCTGAAGGAGAGGCTGGTGATGTCTGGATTGGCACGTTCAGCGGGTTGAATAAATGGGACGCAGCGAAAGGTGAGTTTGTTCACTTTCCGACTAAGGATGTTGGATTGACTGACGTTAAGATTATGTCGCTACGTCAGCATCAAGACTTGTTGTGGATTGGCACCATGAATGGCGGCATCAATTTACTTCAGAATGACGCGCTGGTCACGATCATGCAGCATGACCCTTTTGACCCTCATTCTGTTAGCTCCAATGCTATTAGCAGAATATATGTGGATAGTCGAAATGAGGTTTGGGTGACGACTTATGGTAGCGGTGTTAATCGTTACCTTGGAGACGGCGAGTTTGAGCGCTTTCCTAATGGTCAAGCCAATGGCCAATTTCCAGAATTGAAAACCGTCGATATCATCGAAGGTGACGATGGCCGAATGTGGATTGCCACAGACGGCGGCGGTATCGTCATACTCGATCCCGACACCGGCGCAACCGAAATATTCCAACACGATTCGAATAATGATCGATCGCTGTCTAGTAACAACGTCATCTCTCTTTTGATTGAGGACGGCGTTATCTGGGCTGGCACACGGGATCGCGGGGCGAATCGATTTGATGCGAACACATCAAGCTTCAAACGCTATACACGCTCAGCAGGGCTTGCTAGTGATCTGGTGTACGGCATGCTGGGGGACAAGCAGGGCAATATATGGGTCAGCGGCGGTAAGGGGTTGTCGGTGCTGGATCCTGAAAGTGGTCGTGTACAAGTTTATGATTCAACCCACGGACTGCAGAGCGACGACTTCAATAGCGGTGCATTTTTGGAGCTATCAGACGGGACCTTCTTATTTGGTGGCAACAACGGCTTTAATGCATTTTATCCGGATCGAATTCACGGTAACACCTATGTGCCGCCGGTTCGTATTACTCAGTTTTCGAAATTTAATCAGCCTGCGACTTTGCCACTTCCTGTTTACCGCAGTAGTTCGATTGAATTGAATCACAACGATTCTGTGATTGGATTTGAGTTTGCGGTCATGGATTTTACCGCACCAGTAAAGAATCGATTCCGCTATAAGCTCGAAGGTTTTAATGATGATTGGATTGAAGCAAACGATACTCATCAGGTGACCTATACAAACCTTGACGCTGGTCAGTATCGATTCTCTCTCCAGGGCTCCAACAATGATGGCGTGTGGAATCTGTCCGGAACATCGATTCGCCTGGCAGTTAATCCGCCAATTTGGGCCACCTGGTGGGCATACATTATTTATCTCGTACTTGCGCTGGTGCTGATTTACCAGGGACTCAAGGTGAATGAAGCCAGACTCCGTCGTGAAGCTGAGAAGCGCTACAGTGATCGATTACAGCTTTACATCGAATCTCTTGAGGAAGCGACAGACAGCGTCTTAATCGCTGACTCAAACAAGAATTTGATGTACTCCAACAATGCGATTGAAAACATTCTTGGTATTTCTCCAACGCTTGCGGTGGGTCGTTCGATCATGTCTCTGCTGTTCTCCGACCCGGCGGATGCAAGTATGGCGAGAGTCGGGCTTCGTCATAAAGGCCGCTGGCATGGTGAGGTTCAGTCGCGTCGTGGCACTGAGCAGGTCACGACCGAGATCACCATTGCGGCGGTACACGACGATAACGATAACGAAACCGCTTTTGTCAGTATTGCCCGGGACGTTACTGATCGTAAAAAGGTTGAAGAAGAACTTGAAGGGCATCGCATGAATCTCCAGGCTCTGGTGGATGTGCAAACCACGGCTCTTAAACACGAAATATCTGAGAACAAAGCTGTTCAACGAGAACTCGCTAATTCTCTAAAAGAGAAAGAACTGCTGCTAAAGGAAGTACATCATCGTGTAAAAAACAACATGCAGGTGATCTCAAGCCTCCTCAATATTCAGGCGGAGACGGTCGCTGATAGCACCTTCACTGAATTACTCGGTGAGAGTCAGCAGCGTATTAAATCAATGGCACTCATCCACGAGAACCTGTACCAGTCAGATAACTTGTTGGAAATTGATTTCGAAGACTACATCAACATGTTAGCTAACAGCTTACATAGGTTCTATTCGGTGCCAGATACGATCGTATCGCTAGATATTCAAGTAGATAACGTAGCGCTGGACATCGAGATAGCAGTGCCCTGTGGACTGATCATTAATGAGCTCATTTCAAATTCTCTCAAACACGCATTTAAAGGCCAGAAAGGCAAAGGCCAGATCTACATCCACTTCCGTAGCGTTGGTTGTCAGTATTTACTGGAGATAGGAGATAATGGCAAAGGGTTACCGAGTGATTTTTCGGTTGATTCAACAACATCGATGGGTATGGAAATTGTCTCCATTTTGACCCAGCAGATTGATGGTCGACTCGATTTTGAAAGCAATGAAGGCGCAAGTTTTAAAATTGCCTTCCCAAGGAAAGAAAAGCATGACCAAGTCGCTGCTAGTCGTTGAAGACGAGGTGCTCGTCGCTCGCGACATTAGGTCGCGGCTGACTCGTATGGGTTACGAGGTTCTCGGTACTGCCAGCAAAGGCGCTGAGGCAATCGAGAAAGCACTGTCGTTGCGACCGGATCTGATCCTTATGGACATCCATTTGCAGGATGAGATCGACGGTGTCGATGCGGCGATAAAGATTCGAGAGACTTATGATGTTCCTGTCATTTTCTGCACGGCGTATTCTAACGAGGAAACGCTGGAGCGAGCGAAAGTCAGTACCCCCTATGGCTATGTTTTAAAGCCATTCGACAATCGTGAGCTTGAAATTAATATCGAAATCGCGCTGTACAAACACCAGATTGAAAAGGACCTCACTAATACGCGGCGACGGCTTGATGCAACTCTCACGAGTATTAGTGATGGCGTGATCGTGACAGACCTACAAGGTAAGGTCTGCCTATTTAATCCAATGGCTGAAAAAATTACAGGCTGGCGCAAGCAGAATGCTGAGTTTGCAGGCCTTTCACGGGTTATGCCACTTCGACCTTTTGAGGAAGCGGGAGAGCAATTTGATACAGGTGCCTTGTCACCAGGTAATTCGGTCATCAATCTCCGGCAGCGACTCGTTCGTGCTAACCAGGATCAACTACCTATCGAAATTTCTACAAACGTGATTCAAAGCGGGGGCGATGAGCTAGTGGTCATCACTTTCCGCGACATCACACGACAAATCTCGTTTGAAGAAAAAATTCGGCACAGTGCGTTTTTCGATGATCTGACTGGTTTAGCCAACCGATCGTTGTTTATTGATCGGGTGGAACGTGCGATTACTCGTCGAGAACGGGGCGTCAGAGACGATTTTGCAGTGGTTTTTGTCGACCTGGATGGCTTTAGCACCATCAATGAAGGGCTGGGTCATAATCACGGCGACAAATTGTTGAAAGTGGTCGGCACTCGAATTGAACAAACCGTTCGACCAGACGATACGGTTTCTAGATTCGGCTCGGACATCTACGCGGTACTACTCGATCCTGTAGACTCTGCAGCGGGAGCCATTGAGGCCTGTCAGAGAATACAAAAGGTCATTGGGACACCGATTGATCTTGGTGACGAGATGGTCGATTTCTCTGCCAGTTGCGGCATCGTGCTCCATCGTGCCGGTGCAACGGCGCAAGAAATTATGCGGGATGCTGATACCGCGTTACACAGGGCTAAAGCCGATGCGAAAGGCGCCCACATCATTTTTGATGACCTGATGTATCAGAATGCGCTGAGTTTTATCAAGCGCAAGAGTTCCATGCAGCAGGCGCTTAACGATGGGATATTCGAGGTTTATTACCAGCCCATTGTCGATGTGCAGACCGAACGGCTGGTGAGCATGGAGGCGCTCGTCCGCTGGCCACATCCGACCGAAGGACTGGTATCGCCTGCGGAGTTCATTCCCATTGCTGAAAGGACAGGCTTAATCCTGCCGCTTGGAGAATATGTGCTTCGTGCGGTGTGCAAGCAGATTAGCTGCTGGAATCACCATGGTATCGGCGGTTTTCGGGTTGCTGTGAATTTGTCTGCGCGGCAGTTCGAGAACAATGTCCCCGACATGGTGGGCGGCATTATTCGTGAGACAGGTATTTCACCGCAATCCCTGGCGTTGGAGATCACTGAAGGAATTGCCATGAAGAATGTTGACCAGAACATTCGCATGTTAAAGGAACTGAGGGCCCTTGGGCTTAGCATTAGTATTGACGATTTTGGTACCGGGTACTCGTCGCTCGCCTACCTCAAACGTTTTCCGCTGAATACGCTAAAGATTGACCGATCGTTTATTCAGGACATCACCCAGAATACTGATGATCAGGAAATCACCAGGGCCATTATTGCGATGGGTCAGAACCTTGGCCTTAAAGTACTGGCGGAAGGCGTTGAAACAGAGCAGCAGGTTTCGATTTTGCGTGATAGCGGTTGTGACTATATTCAGGGTTATTACTATAGTCGTCCGCTGCCTGCTGCCCAGCTCGCTAATTACCTGAAACAGGAAAACCTATTGTGCGCAGATAGCTTTACTGCAGAAACTCAACTGAGGCACAACTTTGCGCCTGGTCAGGCCTGAGCGCGGGAAAGGGGGCTTGCTCGGGGGGTCTGACCAGCATTAAATTGCAGATGGTCAATCTCTAGGCAATCGGAAAAAATCATAATAATATAGTGCGCATTGTTCAATCGCCATGGCTGCCGCTATGGCTGAGGAAAAAGGGAAGGTCATCAAAGCTATTCTAACCACCATCTTGTTGATCGTCGTGCTGGGTGCCCATCAGGTGGTTGCTGAAGATCTTGCCAAGTACCATCTTCTCTCTCTTACCGAACTGAATGTTTTAGCAGATGATTCCCCAGACTCCGTTAATCTTAAGCTCGCATTGGTGCGCAAAATCGGCCAGTCGGATCAAGCAGCTGCTCTCCGGGTAGTGTCTGAGATGCTTGATCAGCTCCTGGATCCATCCGAGAGGCTCATCACCACCGCTTTTTCTTGTGAGCTAAATATCAGACAAGGTTTGATTGACGTGGCGACGCCATTTTGCAAGCAAATCCTTAGAAGTCTCGAATCAGAGAATTTGACCGACGTCAGCCGAGCATTGGCGCTCAATGCCCTGGGATATTTTTATATCAGGCAGGGTAAGCCCGAGGAGGCTCTGGCGCTATTCGAGGTTGCGTTGCGACTGCCAGAGATGAACGATGAAGTCGTTGCTATTACGATCATGCACAACCGTGGTGTTTCGTTGATGTTGTCTGGATTAACGGATCTTGCGATTCAGGCTTATGAAAATGCGGACCAACACAAATCTATTCTTGCCGCGGATGAAACCTTGCCCACGATTCTTGCTTACAATCTTGGTTATGTTCAAGCGCAGGCCGGTAATCATCAGAGCGCGCTGCGTAGTTTCGCCATTGTCATTCCATGGTTAGAGAGCACAGGCCAGTTGGCTCGTGCTTATCTCGCACATGCGCAAATCGCACTGTCTCTTAGTGGTCTTGGTCAATACACTGAAGCGCTGCAAGAGTTAGCCCCCTGGATGGAGCGTACTGATGTTTCGGTATCCCCCGATAGTGCTGCCCAGGCACAACTCGCGCTTGGCAAGGCCTACCTCGGACTCGAGAGGGTTGAAGAAGCAGAATTCGCCCTGTTGAAAGGTATCCAGATCGCGACGGAGAGCGACAATCCAAGTCGGCTGCGCGAACTCTCCCTGGTCTATGGAGAAATGCTGCTGGACTACCAGGACCCAGCGAAAGCGGCCATGTATCTGGCGAACTTCCTTGATCGGTTGTCGGCTAACAACAAAAACTTGGAGCTTGGACCGGCTCACGAGTTGTTAGCGCGCGCCTACGCTAAGAGTGGCCAGTTCGAAGATGCTTTAACTCATAGTCTAATGGCGGCAGACGCGGTAAATAGTGCTCAGGGTGCAGACTTTGCCCGGCGCCTCGCATCGTTATCCATCAGTAACGAATTAGATGTGAAAGACCAACAGCTTTATCTTGCCGAGGAACAACAAAAGGCACTGGAAGTGGAACGCCGTTTATCGCAGGTGATCCAGATCGGGGTGCTCGGCGCTACTGTGGTTCTATTTGTTATGGTCCTCTTTTACTTTAATCATCGGAGTCGTGTCCGTGAATCAAAAGTTCACAAGGACGCCGCCGAGCGACTGCAGAAAGAAGTTGAAATCAGGACGGAGGAAGTTCAGCAAGCATTGCGGCAGAGCTTTGAAGCCGAGCAACAGCGGGCAGAAATGGAAGTCAGATTGGCTAATGACGAAAAATTGAGATTAATCGGTCAGTTAACCGGTGGTGTTGCCCACGATTTTAACAATCTGTTGACCGTCATCCAGTTGTCGTCAGAGCTCTTACAGTTAGACCTTCCAGAGCGCCAACAAAAGTTAGTCAGGGACATTATTGCAGCTGCAGACTCTGGTAAGGCCATTACCAGTGGATTGCTGGCCTACGCGCGTCAGCAGGTCTTGCAGCCAACACTCATTGATCTGAAAACCTTTTTTGCCGCGAACAGCTCAATTTTTAAGCGCTCGGTAAACGGCATGGTGCAGCTTGAGACAGTGATATCTGACCAGGATGTACACCTGTTTATCCGAGCGGATGCAGGTCAACTGGTCAGTGCTGTATTGAACTTGATACTCAATGCTCGTGAAGCCAGTGAACCTGGGTCATCAATTCAAGTCTCGGTTTGCAGAGAAGCGGGCAAGATTGCGGTGTTGATTCGTGACTTTGGTCAAGGGATGTCGCCAGAAGAGGTCAAGCATGCCGTAGAACCTTTCTATACCACCAAAGGGCCGGCGGAGGGTTCTGGACTAGGCCTGGCGATGGTAGATGGATTTATGAACCAGTCCGGGGGCGAACTCCGGGTCGATTCAGAGCCCGGTGTGGGGACGACAGTCACTCTTCTGTTTGAGTCGGCGGCATCAGAAATACTACCTGATAGCCAGAATATTGAAGTTGCTGCTTCAGGTGCTGGCCAAACGATATTGCTCGTGGAAGACGAAGCGCAGATCAGAGAAGTTGGAAAAATGGCACTGGAAAGTGCGGGATACCAGGTCTATCTTGCCGAAAATGCTGATGATGCGTTGCGCAAGATGGAAAGCCTGCCTGACTTTGACCTTCTGATCTCTGACCTGATGATGCCAGGGGCACTCTCCGGTGAACAACTCATAGAGAAGGTCAGGTTGACTAGGCCAAAGCTCCCGGTTCTTCTGATGACAGGTTATGCATCGCATGTGCCCAACCAGCATCCAATCTTGATTAAGCCATTTAAGTTGAATGATTTGTTGTCGACTGTGGCGGGGTTACTGAGCGAGCGCGATAGCCGATCGATCCAGGCCTAGTTCGGTTGATTGGAGGCAGGGTCGTTTTGATTCTGTTGCTGAACTACGAGACACTGCCGCGCAAATCTATGTTTGATAAAGGGGGAAAAATGCAGAATCGTGAAATTCATCTGGTTGAGCGTCCGGACGGGCTGCCCAAACAAGAAGACTTTGCGCTGGTTGATACCGAACTCAACTATGAAGGGAAAGGGGTTCTGGTCAAAAATTTGCTCATGTCCGTGGACCCAGCAATGCGACCACCGATGAGCAATGGTCAAACCAAACTCGACGAGGCATTACCTGCTGGCGCGATGGGTAAGGTGGTTGAGAGTGATGATGGCGCGTTTCCCATCGGCACCTATGTTCAGCACCGGTTTGGTTTTCGTGAATATGTGATCGCAACACCGGACCAATTAACAAGGGTGGTAGTGGAAGACGAGCCACTCTCAACACACATGCACATTCTTGGCATGACTGGTTTAACAGCATACGGTGGTTTGTTGGTAACCGGTGAGCTAAAAAACGGTGAAAACGTTTTCGTTTCGGCAGCAGCCGGTGCAGTTGGTTCTGTTGTCGGCCAAATCGCCAAGATCAAGCATTGTCGCATCGTCGGTAGCTGTGGCTCCGATGAAAAGGTTCGCCACTTGATAGATGACTTGGGCTTTGATGACGCGTTCAACTACAAAACATCCAGCATCAGTAAAGAGTTACACCGGACGCTGCCAGACGGTATTGATGTTTATTTCGAGAATGTCGGTGGTGCCCATTTGGATGCTGCGTGCGGCCAGATGCGTTCGTTAGGTCGTATCCCTGTCTGTGGTATGATATCCGCCTACAACAATAAAGGCGCGCGGTCTGAGGGTGTTACGACGCTTTCTAACATGATTTATAACCGCATCACGATGAAAGGATTTGTCGTCTATGAGTTCGAGCATATGCGTGCGCAATTTTTGTCAGACATGCGTCAGTGGCTGAAAGAAGGCAAGCTGAAGTATGACGAGACCATTCTGAATGGTATCGAGCAGGCACCAGCCGCCTTAATCGGACTGCTGCAGGGTCAAAACACCGGCAAGATGTTGGTCCAATTGGCAGCAGATGACTAACGCTAAGGCTCACTCCAATAGGAATAAAGATGGGCCGTTCAATATCTGCCCACCTCTATCAAAGTCTTCTGGCGTATACGCCTCGTGCAGACCTTATGGATAGTTTGATTCCAACTCTTTATTCTGACCGCTAGTCGTAAACCACAGAGCATAAAAAATGAAAACGCGAATTACAGAACTATTTGGTATCGAACATCCTATTATTCAGGGCGGCATGCACTTTGTTGGCCTTGCAGAATTGGCGGCTGCCGTTTCCAACGCTGGTGGGCTGGGCATCATTACAGGTTTAACTCAGGGCACACCTGAAAAGCTCGCCAAGGAAATTGCCCGCTGCAAAGAGATGACGGACAAACCCTTCGGTATCAATATGACGTTTCTACCGGCTGTTACCCCTCCGGATTATGAAGGCTTGTTTAAAGTTATTATCGAGAGCGGCGTTAAAGCGGTCGAAACTGCTGGCAACAATCCGGCAAAATGGCTGCCGATGTTGAAAGAAGCCGATATCAAAATTATTCATAAATGTACCGCAGTCAGGCACGCATTAAAGGCAGAGAAAATTGGCTGCGATGCTGTTTCGGTCGACGGTTTCGAATGTGGTGGTCACCCAGGCGAAGACGATATACCTAATTTTATTCTGCTGCCGCGTGCGGCAGAAGAGCTAACAATTCCGTTTGTTTCATCTGGTGGTATGGCGGATGCTCGAAGTCTTGTTGCGTCTTTGGCCCTGGGTGCGGAAGGCATGAACATGGGTACGCGATTTATCGCGACTCAGGAAGCGCCGGTTCACGATAATGTCAAGCAAGCCATTGTTGCAGCGTCGGAGCTTGATACGCGTTTGATTATGCGTGGTTTGCGTAATACAGAACGAGTGCTTAATAACGCTGGCGTTGAGAAGCTAATGGAAAAGGAAAGAACCCTGGGCGCGGCCCTTAAGTTCGAGGACATTATTCCTGAAGTTGCAGGTATCTACCCACGCGTCATGATCGATGGAGACGTTGAAGCCGGTGCCTGGTCTTGCGGGATGGTAGCGGGTTTGATTCACGACGTGCCAACCGTAAAAGAGTTGATTGATCGCATCATGAAAGAAGCTGACGAGATCATTTCTAAACGTTTGACCTCGATGCAATCTGCCTAGCACTGCGAAAACCAGGTCAAATTCAGAACTAAAATGGCCGGACAGTCGTCCGGTTTTTTTTGCGTGATGACTTTGTTATCTAACAGACACCATTGAATCCCCACGGCGCTGTTTCCTTATTCAGTTATTCGCTAAATTTGTAGATCTCGCGGTAATTTACCCTTGGGAGTAGCTCGACTCTGACGTAAGGTGTTGATATGAAAAGGCAAAAAATAGAAACAGGTATGATTCACCTTGTTGGGCGAACACTAAGCTGTTGTGATATGAGTGATATGAGTGATATGAGTGATATGAGTGGTTTAAAAAACGAGACAACAAGTCAGTAGTTAAAGGTGTACTAGAGAGCGGTGATGGAACCGTTAGATAATGAAGGAATGTTTAATGTTGAAAGTCGCATTGCTTACAGGGGCAAGTAGAGGGATTGGCGCTGCCACAGCAATAGATTCAGCACGAAGTGGATATGATGATAGAAGCACTACACATATGTAATTTGTTAGTGAAGGCCAATAGTGGACTAGATTCTCGTAGTCCTGCTGAACGAACTCAGCTGTCGATGTTCCGGCTTGCAAATTTTCGAATCATTGAAACGGCCTTCATCTTATTTTCGGAAGGTACCTTATCAGCGGACCACTTTAGTATTTTTGAGAAGCGAGCGATAACGATACTTCGCGAGGGCCCTGGGCTTGTGGAAATGGGTGTGACGACAAACAGGTTCAACCTTCAAGTGGAGCAAGTAGGGGATATGGGGCAGGCACCTAATATGCAGTTGATGCCACTTAGTTTAGAGCGATTTTTTAGGTACTTTCCTATTTTTTTGGAGATACATTATTCACCGGTTTATCCTCGCGATATTGAGTCCCAATGAAAAACTCAAAGTGCCTCCATCAAACCCCGTCAATTCGCCAGCGACGGCACTATTACGAATTAGCCGGAATCAATAAGTAGTGTCCTTGCAACCTTTTAGTACTCAATTTACCCTCTCCCGGGATTACCTCGCCGAGAGTTTTGATCAGTCTTTACCCTATGGGAAAAGTGCCAAACCCAATTTTATATTTCCTGTTTTCTTACTTGCTACTGGGGCAGGGTTGCTGTTTTTTACGGAGCAACCTAAGATCGCAGGCATCATGTTGATTGCTTTGGCTTTACTGGAACTGCTGCATATCCGATTTCGACGAGCCTGGTGGCTAACGCGGCAGACGTGGGGAAGCAGTAACGATGGAGAAGTGACACTAACCTTAGATGAAGGTGGGATCCAAACACAAAGTGCCCATACGCAAACAGCCCTATTGTGGGCAGATATTGAAGGTGTTATTGAAACCGATTTAGGGCTTATTCTGGTAGCTAAATCGGGAGGTCAGCAGTATCTATCTAAATCGTTATTGTCTATTGAGTGGATAAACGAAATTGCCGCCCGATCTAAGAACCAGGAATAAGAGATATCACTCGGTCCGCAAGCTCTGCCGAGTGGGTAGGGTAGTAGTTGCGCATCCACAAGCGACCGATGGCCTTGACAGGCAATTGTAATCCCAATTCGGGGACTTCCTGGGCAACCCACTCGGTAAACGAATTGCTGTTTGGACCGGGAAACATCCTATAGTTTTTGGCGAAAGGGTAGCTTTTGATTGCAGCACGAACGCCAGGAATGGCTGTCTCTGCATCGGCCCCGGTCAATTCATGTAATAAAATAGCGTCATTACCAAACCAGGGTCTGTCGGGGTCGCCTTCATGGTAAGTGAGGGCCGTACCCGTTCGACGGAGTCGCCAACCAATGACCTGATGGATCTGATAGTGTTCTTCGACCGCAGACCGTGTCGCGATCCATGTGTGAATGGCAAAGTATCCACGTAAACCCCATACGTTAGCGCCGTACACCCTGATACTGGCGGCGCTCGTTTTCGTCGGTTCCAGCCCAACGGGTTGCAGGAGGGGTGGCACGATGAGCAAAAATAGAATTAATACTCCAGAAGCAATGAGCAGCTTCTTAACCCGAGATCCGGTCTTGGTCGTAGTCTCGGTCACGGGCAGTCTCGCATCATTTGTTAACGAGCATTTGGACAGCAGTTGGTAGCGTCATTTCACAATCGGTATCTAACTTCAACGTTGCTAGATCGTCTGCCCGAGTTTTGCCAGCGTTAACGATAGCAATCGGTAACCCGCTCCTGGCAGCATGACGGCAGAAACGAAAACTTGAGAAAACCATCAGAGAAGATCCGATTACTAGCACTCCGGATGCCTGATCAATCCTATCAAAAACGCGACTTACGACGCGCTTTGGTACGCTACCGCCGTAGAACACAACGGCGGGCTTTAACACGCCACCACAGTGGTCGCAGTCAGGTACGAGAATTTTGTTAATTAAATTTTCAGCTACATCTGCATCACCGTCTGGGGCTAACCGTGTGGTTGATGTGGGCATATGTGGATTCTCCTCCATCAAGCGGGTCTGCATATCGTCACGGGAAACTTCGTGATGGCAATCCAGGCAGTGCACACGATCAAGCCGACCATGCAAATCAATCACTGCTTGCTGGCCACTACGCTGATGTAGTCGGTCGACATTTTGGGTCACGACGAGAGAGCAAAGCCGTTGGTCTTCCAGTGCCTTAAGCGCGACGTGTGTTGCATTGGGTTGCGCGCTAGCAACAACAGGCCAGCCCGCCAGACTTCGCGCCCAGTAGCGCTGGCGTGATTCAGGTTTACTGACAAAATCTTGATGTTGAATCGGTGTTGAGCGCTGCCAGGTTCCATCCTCATCGCGATAGGTCGGTATTCCAGATGCCGAGCTGCAGCCTGCGCCTGTAATCACAACAAGAGGTTGGTGAGCCTGAATGAACTGGGCTAGTAATTGGGGGTTGTTAGGCACGCTCATCCTTCATGGCACGGTTAACTATGCTGAATACGACTGAACGCTGAGAGGCGACTTCTTATTCCTGAGAAATCTTTCATTAGGCTTTCCCTAGCATCCAGAGCGGTGATCGACATGACATATAGATTGAGACGAGCAGCATGCAAACCGAACTGATAATCAGTGCCATGGATGCGCCGAGTAGATCAACGAGAAATCCGCTGACGAGTGCACCGACTGGGCCTGCACCTATAAAAGAGAAGGAGTAGAACGACATCATTCTGGCTCTCTGGTTTTCTGGGGCCTGTTCTTGCATCACCGTTCGAGACATGGTCATGGCGACCCCGCCGCACAAGCCCCAGACGAAAACGCAAATGATTAGGCTGTTGAAGCCCAGACCCAGGCCACTGCCGAGCAGTGCTATCGATGCCAGCATCTGTGCGATGAGCATCGCGCGGCCCTGGCGCTTGATATCACCAAAGCGCATTAAGAGAAGCATCGTCAACACCAGTCCCAGAGCGTTCGCGCCATTCACCCAGGATAACTCGACTGCGGAACCGGAATACTCTTCGCGAATCAACAGTGGGATCCCGACAATATAGGAACCCATAAAGAAAACGCCCATGGCACAATTTTGGATGACCACAGCTGACATGTGGGGTGATTGACGCACCGAGTGATAGCCTTCGGCAATAGAATAGGCGATCTGCTGAAGCATTTTATTGGAATGGCGAACCGGCGCTTCAAATGGCAGTTTTAGGCGATAAAATGCAATGGCGCCAAATAATAGGAATAGGCTTTGTGCACTGAGAATGGCCACAGCGCCAACGGTGTCTGCGAATGAGGCGATGATGAAGCCAAGCATTTGGATACCGAACTGGATCATGCTGACCTGTACCACCCGCTGTTGAATGCGGCCATCGGCAACCTGGGCTAACAACCCATCCCGTGCAGGTGTGACGAGTGCTTGACTGCAACCGATGATAACTGCAAACACGAGTAGCAATGTGTAGCTAAATTGATCCAGGAGGATGGTAACGAGAAGGAATAGCGGCGCTGTTGCTGCGAGTACATGGCCGATTAAGGCCATGCGCCTACCGCCTACCTGATCAGCCAGACTGCCGCCAATTAGCATCAACAGCGTGGCGGGAAGCAGAAATGTCATTTGCGCAAAACCCACCATCGTGGGTGATTCTGCCAGTACGATGGTCACCAGCCAGGCAAATGCCACGCTTTGGATACCATATGCCAGGAACCAGGCACCGGTACCTAAAAAGTAGTAGTGTAGGGGCTTCATTCGGTGTGATACTTTGTGTGGTGGTCGGGTCAAAAAGCGGCCCGTAGGTTCTTTCAAGTATAACTGTTTTTATTTACAGGTGTAGTTTTTGAGTGACGCGACGGCTGAAAGACCATCTAATAATCCAGCTACGCCAGGTATCTCCCATTGGCGTCCCCTTACTATGCTTGATCGCACTGGATTGCCATCCTGGCAACTTGGGATTTCTGCTTTTCTCTTTTTGGCGCTGTTCGGCTTGAGCGCTTTAGTCATCTCAAGAGTGCCAAACCCCAGCCTTTATCCTACTGTCGTGGCATTCGTTGCCATTATTAGTTTTTTTCTGGTGCTCTATCTAGAAATGGCGCGAGGCTGGTAGTCCGATCTACTGAAGGTGCTGGAATTTGATGATAGTCTGATGGGTGTCCAGTCTATTCTTGAGCCAACCCAGCGACTTCGATGGATGCAATACGGCCTTGCGCTCATTTGCGCGAGCATCAATATGCAGCTCAACGATCTGATTTTGGTGAGAATGGAATATGTGTTTTTCGCCGCGTTTGGTCTTTATTGGTTGGAATACCTGTTGGTGATTTTTTGTATTGATGTTTTTTTCCGTCAATTATTGTGTCTAAATAAGGTATCAACCTGTATCCGGATTAGTCTGCTAGAAGCTGATCATTATGCGGTGCTGGCGAATCCAATGCTGCGTTTCCTGCGCCTCTATATTTTTGGGTTGTGTATTATTTTTGCGAGTTACACAGTGTTTACCTCGGGTGAACTGGCCTTCAGTTCGCTGTTGATTGTGATGATGCCATTCTATTTGCCAGGACTATTTATGCTTGGCCTCTTTATGTTGCCCTATAACCGTTTTAAACGCCGCATTCACGTGGCGAAGACTATTGAACTGAATCATGTACACCGGGCACTGGTGAAAGGCGATAAGGCCCATCTTAAGTCTTCATTGATTGGCGAAGACGCGGATATGGTCAGCCGAGTGGATTTGCTTTACTACGAGGAGCGGATCGGCAAAATAAAAGAGTTGCCGTTTACCGATAAGATTCGTGGCATGTTGCTGTTCGGTGTGTTGCCGCCGCTAACCTGGGTGATCGCCGCGCTGATAGAAATTTTTATCGAGGGAGCCCTCTGAGCAAAACGGTGCTGCATCTTTATTTCCCCGCGGATTGACGGCAGTCTCTCCCTGCAATTAGTTTAACTCGTAGCTGATACCGTTGGAGGCCGCAGCGAGATAACGGTCAGAACCTTCGATAAAACCAACGGCTATAATAGCGGCTTTATGCCAGGGTCCGTCATTGGCGACGTGCCAGGTCTTGGACGTCGACCCTTCTACTAAATCCCACAGTATGATTGTTTCTCGCGACGTACCCAAGAGTAGTTTAGTTGCGCTAGCGTTAAAGCGTGCCGAAACAATACCTGGATTTATTTTATAGAGCTGAAGAATGTCTGCACCTGTCACAGTATTTCGCAAAATCACCTCACCCTGGTAGGCAGCGGAAAAGGCAATTGCTTGATTGTGTGAAAGCTGGACCAGATCGATCGGTTGTTTGTTGCCCCAATGTTGCAGTTCTTCGCCACTGTCTAGCGACCAGTAACGTACGGTGCCGTCATGTGAACCCGTTAGAGCAAACTCCGCCTGTTGATCGATCGCAACACTGCTAACAGGACCGTCATGTTGCAATCCGCCGACCACGCCGCCTCTAATCGTATCGAATACTATCGCAACATGATTATCTTGCCCGAGCAGCACATATTGCTGGGCCATTGCTATGGCGAGTATTCTGGAGGGGCTTTGCCAGTATCGTATAGCCTCACCCTTCGATGTGCTCCACAGGGCCATGGTCTGGCCTTGAGTCGTTGCGACAAATTGGCCATCCTCTGAGAAAACGGCTGCACGGATGGCGGAATATTGTTCGCCCGCATGATTCCAGTTGTATAGGCGTTCCTTGCTTGGAATTTGCCAAAGGCTGCCACCGTGGTCAGTGGAACCAACAAAGCTGAGGCTACCATCTTCTGAAAATCCAGCGCTGAGCATACCCCGGCTGGCCTGGCGAAAACCTTGATCGGTAGGAACCGTGTCTGCGCATCCGGACAATATCAGCACAGCAATGATTAGCCATCTATTTAGCATTGTGCTGTCCAGTGTAACCTGCCCGTTGTAACGTTTGCTGCTGAAGTGCAGCCGGATTAGTCTTGTCTGATACCGTTCCTGCTGAACTGTCTAGCTGTTCTGTGTCGTTGTTCTAGACCGATATTCAAAGGTTAGTCAAGAAATCGATAATCAGCAACTTCATCCGATTTCCACTGGTGAAGCAGTCGCTCGATATTTGGAGTTGATCAGGAAAGTTAAGTCTTTTTTCTTATCTTCTGGGGTCAGGCCGTGTAAAAAAACCTTAATGGGCAGAGGAGTTTCCCTGGCACCAGCGAACATTCTCGTATCCGCTGGTGCTCAAAGGCATGCCTCGAATCAGAGGATCTTGATTCGTGGATCGTGCGGTGCAAGCGGACAAGTGTCGCCGACAATCGTGTACTTGAACTCGACCTTGATTGGCGTTCGCGAATCAATGGGCTTGGATTGCACCCAGCCTTGGCGGTTTGATGATAGTGACTTGCCTACAAATGGATCAAAGAAAATTTCAAACTGGTTTTGTGTATCGTCACCAGCAGCATCTACGGCCTGCCATTTGATTTTATCCCCTTTACCTTTGTTGATCTGCGGAATCCCACCGCTGGTTGAGATAGGGCAACCAGCGCCGTCAAAAGTAATGTTGACTAAAGTCGCAGTCGGGTTGACCATCGCCATGCTCATTTGATTTGCACAACCACTTAAAACCAAGGCCATAGCAAGTAACATCAAAATTTTTGGCGCACAATACATTTCGTTTCTATTCATAGTTCCCTCTCTTTGTTGTGACCAATACCGAAGAACTACTGGGTCTCGTCCATCAACTTCTGATATTGGGTCTGGTTACGCAGGCCATCCAGGCCTGCATCAGATCTCACTAGATTTTTGAAGTATCCAAGGGTTAGTGCTCTATCCAGCGCAATCATCGCACTATCGGCATCATTTAATGCGGCGTGCGCGGTAGCCGCAAAATAGTAGGTATACATATCATCGGGAGCTAGTGTTTCGGCTTTTTGCAGGAACTCTCGAGCTTCCTGTGCTTGCCCCGTATTTGCATAGTAGTGCGCCATCAGCCCCAGGGTGGTTGCGTCCTGCGGGTTAGTAGCCAGTTTTTTTGATGCTAGCGCCAATGCTTCGTTATAGCTTTGCGTGGCGAGGTTAGGGTCTGTAAACCGATAGGCGTCCGCCAGGTTGCCCCAGTTTTCATAATCATTTGGTGTTAACTCAATTGCTTGCCGGTACATGTCGGCAGCGCTGTCAAATCGCCTAAGAAAGTACAGGCTGGAGCCAAGATTAGTGAAGATCGCTGCTGTTGGAGAATGCCGCAGGGATTCCTGCCATGTCGCCGCGGCTTCTTCGAATCGCCCTATAAGGTAGAAAGCTCCGCCCAAATTGTTCGATGCAATGCCACTTTCTGGTAGCAGATAATTGATTCGTTGGTAATAAGGAATTGCCTCTTCAGTGCGACCCGTGGCCATTAGCAGATTGGCCATCTTCATGTGCGCCGGCCAGTAGTTCGGCTGCATTCTAATTGTCTCACTAAAGATCGTTTCGGCTTCCGCATAACGGCTAGTTGCCATATAGGTTTCACCGAGACCGACAAAGGCTTCCGCTGACTTTTCGTTCAAGTGTAGGGCCGAGTTGAAAGTCTCTTCAGCCTTCTGGTATTCACCTGAATTGCGATAGAGGTTGCCTAAGGCGACATAGACCGTGACAGATTTTTGATCAAGTTCCAGTGCACGCTGACAGGCAGCTTCCGCTGAGGTTAGGTCATCGATGGAATGCGTGAGTGCATAGCGTTCTAGTAATGTGTCACACATGCCAGCATGTGCATCCGCGTACCCGGCGTCCACCTCAATGGCTTTGCTAAACATACCTTCGGCATTGGACAGCACAGGTAGATTCGGCAATCGCCTTAAGTAGTCCCGGCCACGGAGGTAGTAGTCAAACGCTAGCGAGTCAACAACTCTGCGTTCCTTGAGTACTGCTTGTGACTCTTGAGAAAGGAGCAGGTCAAGGTGCTCGACCACCATACCGGCGATTTCATCCTGCAGGGTGAATATGTTGGACATTTCTCGGGTATAGGTCTCTGACCACAGATGAAAACCACTACCAGTATTGATCAGCTGGACGGTAATGCGGATGTGTTGGCCCTCTTGTCGAATGCTGCCCTCCAGTACGTGGGAAACACCAAGATGATTGCCAATCGTCGGTATATCGACTTCCTTATCCTTGAAAAAGAAAGAGGATGTTCGAGCCGCGACATCCAGTTCATTAAGCTTTGTCAAAAGATTCAATATCTCTTCGGCGAGACCATCACCGAAGTATTCCATGTCTCGGTCGCCACTCATGTTGACGAATGGAATCACAGCGATAGATTCGCGAGCTGGATCTGCTGATATGCCCAGATTATTGCTGACCCCGGGGATCAGTCGGTCAACATAAAGAACAGCGACCAGTAAAATCAGGGTCGTCAGAATTGCGGCTTCAGCCCACTTGGTTGGGGTGGCAGGGGCTGGCGGCGAAATTGGCGCGGAGGGTGTTTCGACAATGCCTTCTGGTGTGAGATCAAAGACCCAGGCCAGCACCATGGCCACGGGGAATCCAGCGGCGACGAACAAAAGCACGAACTTGATTGAGTCTCCCTCGAGGCCGATGACGGGGAAGGTAATATCCGCGATCTGCAGTAAGGCCCAGGCCCCGGCTGCGTAGATTGCTCCTGCACGGTAGACTTTTCTGACTCTTAGTTCTGACAGGAACTGCTGTAGGTCCATGCCTTACCCCGTTACACCCAAAACCAGCAAGAATAGGCTCTTCTTTGCGCCGGTTAGCAGTATAACCAAATCTACTAGTTAGTTCCTGTCCGGAAACCCATATCTCATTGAAAATAAAGGATAAAAATACAATAAAGTGATAAAAACCCTTCTGGATTTGTTAGAATTAATTTACGAGAAAAACAAAAACAAACCAGAAGG
>Ga0222654_1000057_pt1 | contig 101039 bp, 89 predicted proteins | sample AntAcemetagen421_FD_179805 | JGI IMG/M metagenome (GOLD analysis project Ga0222654, IMG submission 179805) | Saline water microbial communities from Ace Lake, Antarctica - #421 | ecosystem: Environmental > Aquatic > Non-marine Saline and Alkaline > Saline | place: Antarctica: Ace Lake...
TCTATAACGCATCTTTTCAGTATGACAAAAAATCGGCGATTCGCAACTTCGTTACTCAAATCCCGCCTATACGACTCGATTCATCCCCAGGTTTAAAAGCCTGGGGTTTTCTCTCAATTTAATAAACAGATCACAAATTAAGAATTTAAGTGCAAACGTCATGGAGGCTATTCCTTTAGATCAAATGAAACAACTATCAAAAAGACAACTTAGTTTTTTATCTAAAAACCAGATAAGAAACTTAAGCAAAAATCAAATGGAAGCTGTTTTAGACAAAATGGACACTAGAGGTAGAGGGAAAAAACGTGATAACTTAACAAGAAACCAGTTAGAATCTTTAGTGAAAAAAGCTATAAGAAAAGCTAAAAGAAAAGATTAAGTCAAAAAAAGCATTCTAATTTCTCAATGAAATAAATCATTCGCAAAAAGGGACTGTATGCTTACAGTCCCTTTTAATTTATAAAAACCATATAATTCCATACAACATAAAGATTAAAACTACTCAGTGTAGTTTTCCATAAGAAAACAATACTTATTTCGACAAACCATTGCATTTCACTCTGAAAACATCGTACAATTAAATCAACATAAAGATTTCATAAAAAAAAGGAAAAAATATGAAAAATTTAAAATTATCTTTAGTAGCATTACTTATGCTTGCAGGAATCAGCACTCTTGATGCAAAGTCATACGCCTCATATGTTAGTGGATCTGCAGCATATAAACAGAAAGCGGCACAAAAATCATCTGGATCTAACACAGGTGTTGTTGCACCCTCTCAAAGTACTAGAAAAAAAAGTGACTTGGATGCAGCTCTGAAATTAAAGATGCATGGTGCACGTATCGTTGCACCCTCTCAAAGTGACACTCAAGTCGATACCATTCAACCTCTGACAGCATCTGAAGCTAGAGAAGTAGGGCAATATTACCAGACTTTACTCAAAGGGCATAAAGCTTTTCTTAAGGGAATTCCACCTATAGTATTCCCAAAGTTTACTCTCGATCAGATTAAAGGCATACCTGCAAATAGATTACGCAAACTAAAGAAAAAGCAATTAAAAAGCCTAAGCACAGCACAAGTACAAGTATTGTCTAAAGCTCAATTGAAAAAATTGAAACCAAAAAAATTAGATGTTATCAAAGGTAAATTATCAGCTGCACAAAAAGCAGCCCTATAGAACAAGATAATTTCATACATCGAACAATTAAAAAGGGACTGAATATTCGGTCCCTTTTTAATTGTTATGGAACATTTGTTTTAATAAGATTCGAAAAGGCAAAAGATAACTTTTTTCCTAAAATCGATTGAGCGATTCCTGAAATAGGAAATTTTCGATATGGAGAAAAATAATCATCAAATTCCTTATTACCATCAATTAAACTATCTGCACTATATCGACCAAGAGCCGCTGCAATTGGTAAACCTGTCGCTGCTGCAATATAATACATGTAAGGTTTATCTTTATCAGGACCTGCTATCGGACCAATATCCTTTGAAATCCCCATTAACCCTGGCCACACATATTCGAATTTAACATCCATTGATGGGAAGTTCTTTAACATATAATTCGTTAACTTCTTAACAATTGGTGCATAATCATGCGTCGGCTTTGATGCATACGTCGATATTAAATCTCCACCACCAAGTAGTAATCGATTGTCTCCAGTCATACGAAAATATTTATAAATCATATCCGTATCCCAAACCATCAAGCTTGTATCAGGAAACATATTTTTCACCTGTTCATCAGATAACTGCTGTGATGCCATAACAAATGTCTGTGCATGGTAAACATCCTGTTTAAGAAGACCAAGTTCGGGCATAAATTTATCAGTACACACAACAATATAATCTGCTGTAATTTTTGCATGGTCAGTTATTACGACATGATCTTCGATCGCCGTTACCGGTGTTTCTTCAAAAATCAAAACTCCCAGTGACTCCAGATGTAATTTCATCTGCTGACAGTAATGATATCCATTCATGCCAAACGTATTCTCGTACTTAACACCACCAACATACCCCTGTGAGTTAACTTGGCTCTGTATTGATTTTTTATCATAAAGCTTTGTTTTATATCCAATCTTTTCTAAGTTACGATGCTCGATTTCTAATATTTTCATATCTTTCATACTGTTAGCTACGATCAAAGTGTCTTGAGGCTTATAATCACATTCAAATTCATGTTGTAGAATATTAGAACGAATATTTTCGACTCCAGCTGAAATAAAATTCCATATCGAAAATGCAGCATCAGGACTGTATCGATCGGAAAAATCAGTTAATGATAATTCAGCATTGGGAGTAACAAATCCAGAACTCTTACCAGTTGCACCCGACCCACAATGAAATTGTTCGAGCAGCACAACCTTTTTCCCTCGTTCATGCCATGCCTGTGCTGCAGAAAGACCAGCCATGCCGCCACCTACAATTACAACATCAACCTGCATATCCTGCGCGCAAGGCATAGCCTTACCATCTTGCAAATACCAAAAGACTTGGTCTTTAACATTCAATCGATTTTTCATAACAACCCCTTTTTCTCTATTTATTTTTCAACACCATAACACGCATTAACACTTTCTACAAAGACACCGAAAAACCAAGCACAAATCGAATAGATTTAAAGTAAAATACAGCCGCAAGGCATATTTAATCGAAAACCATTGATTTCACACTGAAACATTTGATAAAATCAAAATAGATAAAATCAATAAAAAAGGATGTATATTATGAAAATGATATTACTTACCAAGTTAAAGTTGTTCATGATAATTGGAATCATGAATATCTATACAATGCAAACTGCATCAACAATAGCAGGTCAAGCAGCTTGGCGTACAGCAAGAACATTTTATAATAGCCCTACTTTCAAAAGATTTTTCCACGAGGCTCTTGGTGTCAATAAGAATGCAACCAAAAACGAAGTTAGTACTGCATATCGAGCATTAGTGAAAAAGTATCACCCTGATATCAATAAAGATCCAGGTGCTACTGAAAAAATGAAAAATATAAACAATGCTTACGACAAAGCAAAAGAATATTTTGCTTCTGGGTCTAAAAGTTACGATTCATACAAATACAAAAATAACAAAGTATATGACGATTTAAACAAATACTATGAAAACCATATGTGGAATCTACGTAAAGCACATGAAAACAATGTATTTATAAACAAATCATTAGCTTTATTATCCTGCCTAGGGGTAGATACTTTAGCATATGAATTAGATTTAGATGATGATTATAAAATTTTCGATAGGAAGTATAAAGCGTTTAAGGAATATATATATAAAAGTAATAATTATCTAAAATTCCAAGATGATACATATAACAGTCATATGGAAACAATATCTGCAGACGAACTAATACCTGCAGACAAACAAAATAAAATTGATGATGAAATTGATATGGCAGAACAACTAAGAATTTTTCCACCAACAGATGAATCAACTCAAAAGCCTGCTACTCTCATTTGGGATACAGATGCTAACCCTGGAATAACAACAGCTATTATAGCAAGCATACTAGGAACCACTGCAGGAGCTGCTGTCTATTATGGATATCGATACTACAAACAACCCAAAAAATCTAAAGATGAAAATGATAAAAACAATAGCGACAGTAAAGAAAAAAAAATCTGATAAAGATACAAAAAACTTACATCTCGAATAAAACCAATTTAAACAAGAAACTAAAAAATGATATGTTATGAAAACGATATCAATCATGAAAAAAATAATTGTAATAGCAATGATAGCTTTTATTGCCTACATGCCAGAATCTATATCTGCAATGGCATCTCGCCCCCTACAAAGAGGTGGATTGCTAGCAAAGTCAGCACATCTCGTACACTCTCTTGGTTCCACTGGATCAACACCATCATACAATTCTTCTACCAATACAATAGTTAAACCAAAAAATGATGTTTTTAGAACATACATGCAAAGTCATCCAACTTTTGAACAATATAAAACAGACCCAGGACTTAAAAAAGTCGCAGCTCAAAGATATGCTAAGGGTCAAGGAGACTACTCTGACATTCTTAATAAAATTGCTACAGAACAATTTTCAACTATGAACCCTCAATTAGAGTTAGAGTTTAAAAAAGAACAAGAACAAAGTGCAGAAAATGTAGAAGTGAACAGATTGCGCAATCTGCAACTTCAAACAAATAAATATCGAGATGAATGGGCACAAGAATCAAAAGATCGATTAAATGCTTTTGATGCAAAAATGAAAAAAGATCGCCAACAAAACAAAGCTAATCACCAATCTGCTCAAGAATGGCAAGAACAATGGGATAACAGTCAACTTCCACAGTTTTTAAGAATGGGTCAGTAGCCCTACTTCAATATTTATAGACCAAATAAAAATCCCCAGGTTTTAAAGCCTAGGGATTTTTTACATATATCAAACTATCTCTATTATTTTTCTACAATTTCATATGAACCAAAAACTTTAAAAATGCCTTTTTCAACGTCACTTCGATCTGACGATAAAACAAGCTGAACTTCAATCTCTTTGCAATTGCTATTTTCTAATCGCCCAGAAGACAGATGAGCACCTCCATTTGGTCCTGCCATAAAGAATTTAAAAACAAGAGAACCAAGAGTACCTGTAGTTATAATGCTTCCATCATTAACACCTCCAGGCATTACAGACATATTTAATAAAACTGCACTGTCTTGCGAAATAAAACCAGAAGCTTCTATTTTTCGAATTTCGATTTGTGCATGATTATCATGCAAACAATTAAATAAATTACCACTGAAAACAATGTTTTTATAATTTTCAAGAATAGCATCAGTTAATCTTACGTATTTATAAGATGAAACAGCAAAGTTCCAATCATTAACAACATCAATAATGGCTAAATCATAAGGAGTCTGATTAACAACCGATGTAATGATTATCCTAGGCATACCATTTTGTTGTGCTGCTTCTGTTGATCTTTTCGTCACACAATCTAAATCATCATTTGAATTTGAACGCGAAACAGAAATTGGTTCAACTGCTAGTAATTTTGATTGAGAGCTATTCTTATCGTCAAATAAAAAAGATCCCAGATAATGTACTCCCGTTAAAACAACTGCTGCTGCAATTATCGCTCCATTTGGATTATCTCTTATTGCCTTAAGCAATCTTTCGGATTTTACATTAGCAGATGTACAAAAACTCATGCAAAGTAATGCGCAATAAAACTGTTTCATAATTTTTTTACTATCCATGAAGAAACCCTTATAAATATTATTTTTTATTAAAAACTTTTTTACCCTTTTGGAGATTTTTTTATTTCTTAGTAGCTACTGAGTAGTTTAATTCTTAGCCTTCGATTCGCTTCGGAAATAGGTAGCGGAGGCCATAAAACTCTTTTTTAAGCGAGCGGCCCTTGCCTGGGTCAAGCTTTCGGAGTTACCTTTAGATAATGGAGGCTATTTTTATCAAAATTAATGACACTGCTGAATCGTTAGATTTCTTATTCATATTCCCCAGCATAACATTTTTTAACTATCTAGAACAGCACCATTTTTTTATAAAAAGTTGCTTTAATAATTTTCTGGAAACGTTTTCAACTCTTCTTCAAAACTGAATCCCTTACACCGAATCCAATCACTATTATCTCGATAAATAACCGCAAAAGGAGCTGGGCGATCTTTCAATTTTAACATTTTTTCAGTTAACTCAATCCAATTGTCATGACTTATTTTACAACTATTAATTTCATTAATATATTCAGGAAATTCTTCTAGACTTGGAGCTTTAATATCTTCATCAAACTCCCACTCAGCAATTCCTACATACAACACCTTATTTTCTAGGTCGTTATACACAAACGTTCCATCATAAAAACTAACTTCACGAATCAGCAAATCCCTATCGTACGTTCTATAAAAATTATTAGGTCGATAATCATTTGAAAAAAAATAAATTAGAAATTTCAAGTTCAAGGACGACATATTATCTTGAATATCAATATAATATTTAAATTCTGACCATTGCAAACACATAAAATCTTTTACAACAAGCAACGCTTCTAACTTATGCTTCAATGCTTGAAGTACATCATACTCACCAATAATTGCACTAATATCGCCATCAAAGTATTTTAACGCCTCTTCTATAGCAATAATAACAACTTTTACTTCATCTTTATTGAGAACCCCTGCATATCGTGGATCAAAAGCCCACCATTGATTATAAATTAAATCACATTCCAAATCATCAGTTTTCAAATCTTCTTCATATTCAGTGTTCGAATTTTCTTCATATAATGAACAAGACAGTTCTGCACTCACTACTTTTTTAGTTATATTTTCTAAATATCCCCTATCAAACGAAAGTGATCTTTTTAAAAAAATTGCTGGTCTAAATCCCTCAGAAAATGCATACATCATAGACCTTAGAAGTATAATATCATAATCGGATAAATCATTAAATGTCATCTAGCTTCCTCTTGTTCAAATTATATAATTAAAATCAATATGATAAATTCATTAAGCTTCAAAAAATGCATTCAATCCCTTTTTAGAATCATAAGCACTTCCCTCTCCCTTTTCAAACATTTCATCTTTACAAAATACTAAACAATTAGATGATTTTTCATAATAAACTTTTTTACCATTCTTTGTTATTTTATGCCATCTGTTAGGATTTTCTAAACTATCAATATAATAAGTCCTTGGACCTTTTGAAGTATGAAATGTTTGTTTATGCCATTTCGCTGGCTGATCTATAAGACTTTCAATATATTGCTGATAATCTTTTTTTGTTTTAATCCAAGCTGGAAACTCAGCTTCATCAATAACATGTTTTTTAAATGCATGACCATTCGCAACCTGTTCAGCATCAAGTTGGTTGTGTAATTTAATTTTATTAATTCGACTTGCAGCAGATAACGGTTGTTCTGTAACAGATTTACTGCTAGCTCCAACTTGCTTAAGAACTTGATCTTGAACTGTAACCACTTTATTGCAAACTTGATCAACTTTCTTACCGGCTGCATTCCATGCTTGTCGCTCAGCATTTATAACAGCTGCGTCTGCTCGAGCAATTATTTTCCCAACTGCAGTCTGATTCAGTTTTTCACCAGCTAAAATCAGTTTTTCAGCAACATTGCCTAAAGCAATTTTGAGGCCTGGAGCTTTGTCAAAGGTAGCATTTATTGCAGCTTGAGCAGTTGGATACATCATATCGCCACATTTAAAAGCAACTGCACCAATCGCTCGACCAGCAACAACTCCAACAGAATAAGTTACAACTTCTATACCAAGCTGCTTAAAAGCTCCATCAATCCCATTATCTTGATAAGAATCATAAATATTCTTTGCTGAATAAGCCGTACCAGCAGCTACAAATCCTGCTCCTATCAATCCCATAAAGTTATTATCAACTGCTGTCGTTGCTGTGAGATTTGCCGTGCTTACATCTTGATGTGCAACGAAAGCTACTACAGTTGTCGTCATTTTCGCGGAAGACGCCACAAGTGCGGCACCCCGCATATAATTTTGTAATTGGTGATTCCAATACTTACAGAATTCTTGCTCTGTTAATTTACGTCCGATTTCATTTTCTAATTTATATATCAATTCAAGCGTAGGGGCTTTTGGACTAAAAACATCTGCTGTTGTCTCTGCGACTAATGCACCAACACTCCCAGCCAAAGCTCCTCTCAAGCCACCAACAATGCCACCTTCTACCGCGCCTGTCATTGTATGCAATAATTTATGAGTAACAGGGTTAATTTTATCTTGTTTGTATAATTTACCAATATTAGTTGCACAAGCATCGCCTAAAGTTCCAGCTGCTGCGCGGCGAAGAGACTCTTTTATAGCAATCGGAACATGTTGCCCTTGAGCTATATTTGAACAAGTTACAATTGTAGCCTCTACCACTTGCCGTGGCATTGCATAGGCACAAGATTCGACTACATTCCTTCCTTGCGCAACATCTGGCAAACCAAATCCGGTCAGTGTCTGACTTGCAGCCCCACTTAATCCTGCCGTAGATACAGATATCGCCAACCGTTTAATAGTATCTGTTGATGCAAGTGCTTTACCAGCCTGCACAGGATTACCCTTAGCTTCTACAAGTGCTACTGCTGCTTGATTGGCTAAAGATGTTATCGAAGAAGCAGTCATAGCTGTAACCATTTTTATTGCAATGGCAGATTTAATCTGCAAGGCTGTAGCAAGACTTATTCCAGAACCCGAAGCAACACCTGCTGTCGCTGTAGAAACTGCGACAGCAAGAACAATTTTTGCTTCGTTGGTGAGCTCTACCTGCGAATGAGAAAATTTAAGATGCACATCTTCAACAATTTTCTGATCAATAGAACCATCACCGTACGACTTAATTATCTCAGCTATACTACCCGCTTGCCCCTTTAATACTTCTACCGTAGTTTTTTGTGCGTTACTTTCTATTTGGCCATTAACAGAAAGCGGTATAGATGTTACATCTTTGCGCGCTTCTTCTTTTTTAGATTTCCACACTAAATTTGAATTTTTTTCTGACTTAGTCAGGTCATAATGTTTTGCCCCTAACAAAACTGCAACGTTACGACCTGCTCCAACATTAAAAATTGGTGCTGTACCTGAAATGTTTTTAGCTAATATATCTCCCTGCAAAGAACTAATAACCGGTTTTTCCTTGGTGTTAAAATGAACACCTTGCGAGGTAGAAGTATGAACCTCATCATGCGCTCTTTTCGAATTGCCCCATCTACCACCATCTTTTACGGTGTCATACAGACAATCCTGTTTACTTTGAACATCATTAAGAAGAACTCCCTTGTCACCATGAATGAATGCTTTGTCAGCATCAAATTGAGAACCTACAAAAGTACAAGTTCCCTTTGCATGTGCAACTATATCGCCTTGAGATGTATGAGATGACACACTTGCTTGAGTAGTTGTTCCATGTAAAGTTCGATGCTCTTTATTTGCGTATTCATATTCATTCGTTCTATTCGACTGCAATATTAATGCATCATCATAAATATTTCCATCTGCAAAAATAGTTGTACCAGCTTTACCAGAACGAGTATCAACACTTTTGTATTGAACATCTCCACCAGCTTTTACACCTATTGCAGTTCCAGCTTCTATAACAACTCGGTCAACAACTTCATCAGATTTTTTGCCATCACCTAAAAACTCTTTTTTAGATTGCGCAACAACATCTCCCCCTGCTAATATACCAATTGCTGTACCAGCTTTCAAACTTGCATGATGAACATTTTTTCCAGCATCAAAAAGTATTACACCTTTTGCAGTTATCTTTTTATCAGCATTAACATCACCCGTAGTTTTTACAATAAGGCTATCATCAAAATCAAATTGTTCTTTAAAATGAACATCTTGATCGCCAGCAAATATAGCTGTTCCACTTTTATTAGACACGTTTAAGCTATCGCCATTCCCCGTAGCAAGATCATCTGCAAATCCTTCTTGTATAGGGCCCTTATACGCAAAGAGTTCTCCCTGGCAGTCAACATTGCCAATATAAGATTTCGTCGAAACATCGACAGCCAATTTACCGTGAATAGTTCCTTTATTATTCAGATAATTTGCTTTAATGCTGGTATTTGATGCATGCACATCTTCCTCTAAATGCATATTTTTTGTCGCTTTTAAAGAAAGCTTATCAACCATGCTAATTTTACTATCTATATCTACATTATTTGCAGTGACAGATCCTGAAATGCCATAAAATCCGGAAAATGCTCCTTGACTAGAAAAATCATTTACCGAATGAATATTAAGGTGACTTGCTGCATAAACTCCATGATTTATACCATAACAAGTATCAATGGAGTTAGCGTTTGAAAACGCTGAAATTCCAGTGTTACCACTCCATACACTGGTTGAATGCCCGTTAACTCCTAAAACAACTCCGGCATTTACATCTAACACACTACTTCTATTTATATTCGGACCACATGCTCCAACTATATTAGCAGCATCAAATACAGGTGATAATTTCTTCATGCTCATTTCGTCAAAATTCAACGCCGATTCTAACTCTTTCTTACCCGACTCGTAAAGATTCTGTCCGCTTTTCCACGTGTCATTAACAACCATTTGCATATTATCAATAAATGTCATTTTTGAGGGCAATGCTTGCTGAGTCTCACTTTTTTCAGAATTTTCAACTTCTGACGATATTGGAGTTTTAGGATAGATCATACCACACCCCTCCATACCCATTACACCAAGCTGCATAGTCGACATCGAAGAATTTTTAATATCACATAAAATAGGCATCATATCACTGATTTCAATATTTTCTTGGTCTTTTAAAACCTGAAATCTTTCATAACCAACTCCTACAGTGTTATATAATGAATATATAGTTAGTCCAGATTGCGCAACAAGTCGCGCAGGAGGAGGAAGAAACCTCATAAACAAAGTTACTGCTGTTTTTTCAAAATTTCTTTCAGTAAAAATATCATCTAATGAAGTTAATTGTGGTGCATACAAACCAACATTCAGATCGATTAACGAGTTAATCTGAGCATTCTCAGCTTGATAGATTCCACCAATATTAAGATTTAAAGCAGAATTAATCGTAAGATTTTTAGCCTGTATCATACCCATCTTATAATCTTTAAATAGCTGCCAATCAAATGAGTTTATAGATGCTAACGCGTTTATATTAAGACTTTCTTCAACGGCAATATTACCGGTATTCCAGCACCATCGATTTGCATTAATACCTGCATTAATGCTCTCAATATCCCCTGAATTGTTTACAAAATTTGATCGTATAGACAAGCCATCAGATTTAATTTTACCTTTTTGATCAATAGAATTTTTAGCCTTAATGTTAAGATACTTTATATTCATTACTGATGTTGGCTCTGCTACACATTTCTCTACTTCAATACTGCCACTTTGAGCATTAATCGTTCCTGAATTCCTCATAGTTTTTGATCGCACAGAAAAGTTTTGCGCATGTATATCACCGAATTGATCGATAGATTTTTCAGCTTTTAAAATCACATTATTGCCATGAATTTGTGAAGTTGCCTGTGATAAAAAGTCATGCGATTGAACATGTACACAATCATGCGCCCTTGAAGTTCCCGTATGTACAACTTGTGGAGCTGCAACAGCAATCTCTTGCTCCATTAAAATTTTACCATGTTGCTCAACAAGGTCTTGCGCTGTTAATTGCACGTAAGAAGCTCTTAATACCGCTTCTTTTTCTAGAATTATATCTCGCGCATGCATTAAAATCATTGCATCAGATTTTGAACCTGCATCTATTAGACCTAAATCTTTTACAAACTTACCTGCAATTAAGGAAACTTTTCCGCTCGTTGCAAGGATATCACCTGACTTTTTAATACCACCTTGCTCTGATTCTAAAAACACCCCTTTTGGATACTGCAATTCTAAAGGGTTTACTTGAGTCAAAGATGGTTCTACACCATCTTGAATAAGAGATTTTTCAATTACATCACCTTCATATCCAATCCAACCCCGAGCTTTTAAACCAAAATAATGCTTAACAAAAAACCTTGCTTGAGGAGTGCTTGTAATTAATCCATTACTCTCCAAGTCAAAAACATGAGCCCCAAAAGATCCGCCTAATCGAATACAAGAACCGATCCTCAATAAAGCTAAATTTTTAACTACAGAGCGACCTTCAAGAAAAAATTCATCAACATTGGCTATCAGATTATTGCCAATGTGCCACTGAGATTTGTGAGTAGAGTTGAATTGTTTAACTTTTTGTAAAATACAATTATTTGCAATATTCCACCGACCATGATTTTCAATAACATTGCATGTTCCTAAAAAAGAATCTACAACATCAACAAAGCCTTTATTTCTAAACTTCTTTGCTGTTACATTAAAAACTCCAGTTCGAAAATCACCATGATTTTCTAATGAATCTGTAACAATAACAGCACCTTGGCCTAAAGATACTTTACCTTGATTTATAAATGATTCTTTACTAATAATATCTGTGATTTCTTGTACGTCTAAAGTAGCTTTAGGTAAAACATAAAAATGTTTTCCTTCGAATGTAAGACTAGCGCAACTGGCGTCTGAATAATTATTATAACTATGAGCTTGTACAATAAAATTTTGCTTACTCTTCAACCTATCATGAAATACAGCGGACTTGCATGAGATCACAGCTATTTGAGATTCTATAGCTTTTTGAAATGTAAAATCGCCTTGAGTTTCAACAATAAATACGCCTGTTTTTACAGGAGTTGTTAATGAAAAATCATAGGGCTGTACACCTTGCGCTGTAAAATGCATTATGCTATCAGTTTTAGTTAAACTTCCAACTGGCACTCCATCTAATTGATATTCAATAACAAACGTTCCCTGAGGCAGATCATCATAATTTAAAGGAATTTTATTATTAAACACAGAAGGCAAATTAATAATTCTTTTTTCAAAAAAAGGTAACGAAGAATATAATGGTAATTCATTTTCATTATATTCTTGTTGATCATCAAATAAAGGCTGTGATTTAAAACATTCTACAGCCTGTATTTGATGAAAAAAACAGATGACTACAACAACCCAGTGTAACAATTTTTTGAATTTTATATGAAGTGAAAACATGTCATTAACCTAACACTGATCGATCAATTCTAAGATATTTAACATCCTTTACCCGCGGAGCTGCTATGGCATAATCTACAAGTTCCTTGCTAAAATAATCTACCGCATTACCTCCTGGTGAATAAAAATTTGCTTGTTCTAACGAAGGCATACTTACCATTTTTTCAGCTAAATCTTGTGAGCATCTTCGAATATGTAATTCTTGATTTACACCATCAATAGCCCTAGCCGGAAACTGCAATACCCTGAGATAAGATATATAACTATTACTTCTTGCTGTAAAAGAAGATCCATAAACAGGAACCGCATCTATCGAAATATTTTCTAAAACGGGTAACCGACTAATACTATCAATAACAAGACGGAGTCCCGCTTTTTTATTTTTGGCACTATCATAACCATAATTATCAGACCCTGTGTGATTCATAATACCTGTAAGTATTGCTACCTCTTTAGATATACTACTTGATTGCACACCTTCATTTAACAATGTATGAGGTCGTAACCACATACCCTGAACAGACAAACTCTTTAAATTTTTTAATTCATACAAACATGCACCTAAAGCATTAAAGGTCTCTGTGGATCGATTTGCCATTTGCGTGTAATTTTCATTGAAATCAACAATTGGACTATTATGAGAAAAATCTAATGATTTCAGTTGCTTTAAAGAACTAATCGCTTTCAAAACAATTGGTATCGTAATATCTTCATCATCTAAATGTAAATTAGACGCCTTTAGCTTAAGAAGTTTGCTCCACCTTGGAAATTTTTGAATCATATCGTTATCACAATGATCTATTTGAGCATCAAAGTGATGTAATGTTTGTTGCCCTGCATCACACCAATTTTTACCTTCTTGAGCAGTTACTCTTTTATCAGCCCATGAATTTACAATAAGACCATAATTCAAGTTCAACTCGGCTTGATCGGTTCGTACAATCTGTTCCACTTCATCAGAAATTGAACCATCTACTTTTTTCCATACGATTTTATCATCGCTCGACATTTTTTTATAAATACCTCTTGGCCAAGGTCGATGTCCTCCAACGATAATAATATCTTTATGCATTTTTAATGAAGGATTCATAATTCGGGCTAAACACTGCAATGTTATTGATTTTTTGTCTTTTCCTATAGAGTATTCTTTAGCTGTTGCTGTAGATTTAAGGGTTGCAGATAATGTTCCATCCTCTGGACTATAAATATAGTCATTGGTATCAGAAAGAATTACATCTTTATTAATTTCATAAAATAAATCTTGTCCTGTATCATCACCCAAAATCAAAATTTGCGGCTCTAGAAGAGTGCCTTTATTTTCAGTATAATAACTCGACAAATGATCCAGTGTTCGTTGTGTTTTTACGTCATAGAAATCAACGCCATCTTTGATCCAATTATTATAATTATCTGGCATATCAAAGTACCCGAAAAGATCTGTTGAATCACACTCAAAAAGCTCATGGTTCCGGACGTATGATACTTTTTTGTTCGATGTTAAATCTTTTCTATGCTTACAAGTAAAAACAGGGTCGAAATAATTTATTATACGATCATTAGAATCTAGACAATCTAAATATATATCTGTTTGTTTTTTTGCTTTATCACAAACAACCATCATCCCTTGAATTTTTACAGGGTAATATTGTTTATTTTTCACTATTAATATCTATAACACATGGTTCATTGGGAGAATTAGTTAAAATTGCTTGATACTTCACAGTTTTCAATAAAAGCGCTTTTGATATCAATTTATCGGTTAAAAGATCTTGGTAACCTGAAAAAAGAGGAAAGCACACCTTTTCACTTTCACCATTTGTATAGCATTCAATCTCTTTGCTTTCACCATTAACATTAACCGAAAGAATCATTTTTGTGGTATCAGAATTTTTAGAAGCGTTGACTTTAAAAGAAATATCACCAAGAATATAAGTCCCATTTTCCTGTAAAGCAATTTTCTTTCCTAAATGTTCAACCGATGAAATAGACCAAGAATTATTTCCGCAAAGCGGACTAGGGATACTATCAATTTTTTGATAGTAAACTCCAGCTTCTGAACTTGAAAAATCTGTATATTTAGCACATAGTTTTTCATAGAATATCTTTGCTTGAAGCGATAATTGAGAATCTGATGACGTAAAGCTATTTTAAGAGTTTCCAAGTGCCATGAGTATAAACAAATAGTACAAGCAAGCCTTAAAATTTCTTTTAAAACAATTAATTTGAATATTAAAATCTAAGTTTTTTAACATTGTTAGATCAATGTTGAGTTGTAGCTTTGTTATATGCAATGCCAACACAAGGTAGATATGCTGCAGTTCCATAAATAATTCCAATCGTAAAAAGTCTTTTTTATTAATTACTTTTTACTACTCCCTTAAAACAGAATTGCGATAGTTTCTTTCGTCTATAACATAATTTATATTTTATATTTTAAGCTTATTATTATTATTTTTAACACATCGCCCCAGTACAGTCAATTGTTTTTTTTTAAACAAATTACACATAGAATAACACTTGTGATCAATGGCCTCAAAAGTTACAAGCTGAATGTAATGATAGCCAATATCCAAAGTTTTTAAGAATGGGTCAGTAGCCCTACTTCAATATTTATAGACCAAATAAAAATCCCCAGGTTTTAAAGCCTAGGGATTTTTTACATACTCAATTAATTTAAATTTTCTGACAAAATTTCTGCAATCTCACAAGCGTCTCTTCTTGTCCAAGTAATTCCATCATATCAAAAACACCTGGTCCATTAGAAGAACCAATTAATGCAATACGTATCGGTTGAGCAATAATAGGAAATTTAATATCATTATTTTTTGCGAATATTTTCACAAAAGAAAGTAGATCTTGCTTTGCAAACTTCTGACTTAATAATTCTTTTGAAAGCTTCTGAATAAGGTCAACTGTATCTGATATCACCCATTTATCTGTGCTTTCTACATCATAACTTGTTGGAGATTTATACAGCTGCATCACTCCAGACACAAGTTCACGTAATGTTTGAGATCTTTCTTTATACAAGTTGATAACTGCTAACCGCTGATCTTGACCCCACTCTGGAGTCATTACGACTAAATTAACGAGTAAGTTTTGAGGTAGTAACGCACATAACTCTTCAGCAGATTTACCTTTAATGTAAACACCATTCAACCACAATAGCTTATTGTAATCAAAAATTGCTCCGTTCTTACCAACATTCTCAATTGAAAAATATTTAATCAACTCATCAATCGTAAAAACTTCTTGATCTCCATGAGACCAACCTAAACGAACTAAGTAATTACACAATGCATCGGCCAAAATACCTTTATCCTTGTAATCCTGTACACCAACAGCAGCGTCGCGCTTACTCATCTTTTGCCCATTCGACCCTAAGATCAGTGGTACGTGAGCAAATGTTGGCACAGACCATCCATGTGCCTGATAAAGTAGAATCTGCTTCGCTGTATTAACAATATGATCTTCACCACGAATAACATGTGAAATTCTCATAAAATGATCATCTTGCACAACTGCAAAATTATAAGTCATCGAACCGTCGGAACGAGCAATAACAAAATCATCGATATGCTCTGCAGGTAAAGAAACATTACCACGAACGAGATCATCAAAAATTAATGCGTCATCATCTAAGTCAATTTTAAAACGAACAACATACGCTCGCTTTAAGTCTTCTTTCGTTGTATTTCTAAATCGACAACTTTTATCATAAATATAGGTTTCTTTTTCATCCTGAGCAGCTTCTCGTTTTTGCTGTAACTCATCCAAGCTACAAAAACAATAATAAGCTTTTCCTTTTTCAATCAACTCATCAACAGATTTTTTATGTTCCGACTGTCGTGCATGTTGATAAACTAAAGGTTCGTCAGATTTGATCCCTGCCCACTGAAGCGAAGAAGTAATTGCATACTCATACTCTTCTAAAAATCTATCTCTGTCTGTATCTTCTATACGAACTAAAAAAGCTCCGCCAAGATGCTGGGCAAAAAGCCAATTAAAAAGAGCAGTCCGTAAACCACCAATATGTAAAAAGCCAGTAGGAGAAGGTGCGAAACGAACTCGAACCTTACTTTGACTCTTATCTTTAATTTTCATAATTAATATCCTCAATTAGTATAGACGAAAAGCCGACGACTTTGCTATTGCTAGGTCGTCGGAATCTTGATGAACAATAAGTCCATTTCTCATTTTTATATAACGGAACAGTAACTGTTAGTTACTTGCTGGTAAAGCTATATTTAATGTTTTCAATTTTTCTTGTGCTTGGCTTACCCAAGGAGAACTAATAAGTGCTTTATCAGATTGAGTCTCTTGTGCTAATGTTGTCCACGCCTGAATCGCTTCTGGCATGTTACCATGGAATGACTGATAATCACCAAGAGTATACAATGCTTCTTGTGCATAGTAATTTTCTTTATGTGATGCAATTCTTTCTAATTCCACCAATGTCTTATCACGAACATCCTGCATTGGGCTATCAAGTAACATTTTAATACGTTTTAAATTAAACATCTCGTAGTATGGAGAGTTTTTTGACAAGCGACGAACGCCTTGTTCCATAAGTTTACATGCTTTATCATAATCATTTTCTGCATCAAGAGCTAACTGAGCTTCATAAATTACAAAGAATGGTGATAGAGATGATCCTGAATTTGCAGATGCTATAGCTTCAAGCAATAATTGTGTATCTTCCCATGGATTTTCTCTTTGATCATCTTCAGATAAAGATTCTTGCTCTCGTGCTTTTGCAATCGACTGCTCATATGATTTTGAAATTTCTACAAGGCCTGCGAATGCACGAACATTTTGACTATCTTGATACCAACCATAAGCAAAGTATCCACCAGTCATCAGAATCAATGCTGCTACAGCAACCATAGACTCTTTAACGTAACGTTTTTTACTATATTTCAATAATTCTACATAATTTTCTTGAACTGATTCTTGAATGTGTGTGAAAAAATTCATGGAGCACCCTGTTTTATTACAAAAAAATGATTATAAAAATTTACTCAAAAGTAGCATATATCCGTAAAAATTCAAGATCTATTCAAAAATTAAGGGCGATATCTAAGATACCACCCTTTAATTCTATAACTTCATACCATGCAAAAGCTCTTAAGTAAGATCTTTTCTAGCTATTCGGTGTTGTTGTCGCTTCAGCTTCAACTACCGGCTCTTGCTGTGTTGCATTTGTACGAGCATCTTTTGCTTGACGAACCTGACCACGTTTTACAGCTCTGTCAGACTTAGTTGCCATAACTTTAACACCTTTGTAGAAACCACACTCAGCACAAACTTGGTGAGTGTTTAATGGATTGCTACAGTTTAGGCAATGAGTAATTGACTTAACTTGTTCTGCGTGATGTGTACAACGTGAACGAGTACGCGCTCTGGACTGTTTCCGTTTTGGTACTGCCATGGTAGTAATTCCTATATAAAATTTAAAATAACTTTTTCTAATTTTTGTTTTTAAGCTAAAAGATCTAACAAAAAATTATAACATTGCCAATGATTTTGCATCCGCTTTTCATTAGAATTAGCGAGAGCATAGGCCCTCATGCCATTTTTTCAATGCGTACAATTAAATACGACTCGCTTAGATAGTATTAGAATATAAAATAATTCAAGAAAAAGCAACTTCAGATACGCTTCCACAAGCCCATTATATCCTGACTAATTTTACCTTCCAGGCTTAAATCAAACAACTTTTGCATAAGATCCTCAAGTGAGACATCAAGCATCGTCAGCAAATTGTCTGTTGACCTCGCGACTAAAAGTTTATCTAAAAGAGCTATCGTTAACGGATCAAGCGTATCCATCGACAATGGCAACAGAGTTTGAACGTCTTCAGTTTCTGTTTTATCAAATCCAAACTCTACAGTAATGTCATGAACCGTTGTAACTAATTTTGCACCCTGCTGAATTAAATAATGACAACCATCATGTAAACCATGTTCAATTGAACCTGGAATTGCAAAAACTTGTCTTCCTTGCTCTAACGCAAAGTCGGCCGTAATCAATGCGCCGCTTTTACTTGCTGCCTGAACAACAACCGTTCCTTGTGACAATCCTGCAATAATTCTGTTCCGTGCTGGGAAATTCGATGGTATTGGCTGCGTCTGTAATGAGAAACAACTAACGATCATACCACCAGATTGTACCACTTGGTTAAACAACCCACTATTTGATGCTGGATACCAATTTAAAAGCCCTGACCCCAGAACAACAATTGTCTTACCTCGAGACTGAATAGTTTTATCATGCACCAAACTATCAACGCCCAATGCTCCACCGCTCACAATAACCCAATCATCTTGCACCAATGGTGGTATTAATTTATCAGTCACTACACGAGCGTAAGCATCCGCTTTTCGAGATCCAACGAAAGCGACGACCTTCTCGTGATGAAACAAATTTCGTCCCTGATAATAAATCACTGCTGGAGGTTGTTCAATTTGCGATAAAAGTTGGGAATATTCAAGACAAGCAAGTGTGCACCAATTAATTTGATACTTTTCGATCAATGCTAACTCTTTATTCAAGGTCGATTGATCTTTTAAACCAGCAACAATCTTCATCGCCCGATCATAACTTATGCCACAATCAGAAAAATCAGAAACTTGAAATTGATATAATCGTTCAAGGCCTGTATCTGTAAGATTGTCCAAAACAGCCTTGATCGTCGCAGGCCCCACACCTGCAATCAAACTTAAATGAAGAATAATGTGTTTATTTATTTTTTCATTCATTAAATTGCTAATTCTTGATCTGCATTTTTACTCACAGTCACTTTATAATGAGCAACTCTAACATCTATTAATCGATCCCGTTCAATTTGTTTTCGCTTTGCATACAGCTGTGCTTTTTTAAACATTATATATTTCATTGCTAGAGTATGATTGCCAATCGAAGCCAAATCCAAAGCTGTTTTTCCATCAATGGTTTGAGCATCTAAGTCCATATTATGACATTTTTCATAACAATACTGCATTGATACAAGGTTACCAGACTCAGCAGCGAGCATAAATGGTGTATAACCATACGTATCGGGAATCTCAAGAGCAAGAATGCTCTTCTTGGGAGGCATAGATTTCACTATCGTCATACAACTTAGAAACAGTAAAAATACCGTCACCTTCTTTTTCACGATAAAACACTTTCATAAAAATTTAATCTATATATGGTAATAATTTTACCACACATAAACAATTGCACAACCTCATAATCACAAAAAGCATGCTTAGCTACAACAAATTAAGCAGGCATTCAAGAATCATTAAAATTCCTAACTACCTGCTTAATTTTAATATCTAATCTAGAGATCTATTATTTCACTATTTCCAGAATTCATACCAACGAACTATATTTTCTCCTTTTAAGGCTTCAACAATTTCTTGATTACTTGCAAGCGTTAAAGCAGTCTGCCCTTCTTCATTTTGCAAATCAATGTCCGCACCCGCCCGTACCAATGCACTTACCACATCAATATCACCGTCATACGATGCATTCATCAAAGCTGTCAAGCCATCTTTAGTATGAAAATTAACATTAGCCCCTGCTTCAATCAATACCTCTACCACATCAATATGACTTCTTTTCGATGCAAGCATTAAAGCCGTCATCCCATGCTTGCTTATAACATCAACATCAGCTCCTGCCCTTATCAATACATTTGCTACATCAACATGACCGTGATCCAATGCACTCATCAAAGCTGTATCACCATCTTTGTCTCGAAGGTCAATATCAGATTTAGCTTCTATTAATGCATTTACTACATCAACATGACCTTGATCCGATGCATATATTAAAGCTGTTTCACCATATTCATCTTGAAGATCAATATTAGCTTTAGCTTCTATCAATACATTTACGACATCAAAATATCCCTCAATTGATACGAGCATTAAAGCTGTCATTCCAAGTTTACCTAAAGCGTTAACGTCAGCACCGGCTTTAATCAATGCTTTCACCACACCAACATGACTTTGATCCGACGCAACCATCAAAGCTGTTTTACCATATTCATTTTGAGCATTAAGATCAGCTCCTGCTTGAATTAACAAATTCACAATATCAACATGACCTTCCTCTGATGCACTCATCAAAGCTGTTTTACCGAATTCATTTTTGAAATTAATATCAGCTTCTGCTTTAATCAACGCATTTACTGCATCAATAAATCCATCATATGAAACACTCATTAAAGCTGTTTCGCCATATTCATCTAAAGCATTTAGATCTGCCCCTGACTCTATTAATGCATTGACTGAATCGATACGTCCTTGACGAGCTCCATACGATATAAAATCCATTACCTTTGCTGCAATAATATCCATAAGACTTACTGACTTAACTCGTTTATGCAATGCCACTTTATTAATAGAATCATCAGCTATAACGCCAAGATTCATAAACATTAAAATGGAAAATAAATATCTTTTCATAAGAAACCCTTTGTAATAATAAGAAAACTCTTCTATTGCAAATAGTATCATATCGGCAATATTAAATGCAATAAAAGCTAAAATATTTCTTGATGTTTAACAACAAAAAAGCAGGCATTCAAGAATCATTACAATTCCTAACTACCTGCTTAATTTTACAATCTAAAATTATTTCAATTAACGTATTGCGCCTGCTTTTCTTAAAGTTTCTATAATCATTTCATTATCTCGACTTTGAGCGTGCGCCATAGCGGTATAGCCTCCATCACTCTCAAGCTCAAGATCTGCACCATTTTCACACAATAATTCTACAGTTTCATCAGAACCTTCAAAGGCAATAGCATGCATTAAAGCTGTCCAACCATCATGATTTTGTATGTTGACTTTTGCACCTTTTGCAAGAAGCAGTTTTACCGCTTCATATTTATTGCAACTAGCTGCATACATTAAGGCGGTATATCCATCATGATTTTGTAAATTAATAGCCGCACCTTTTTCACATAACAATTGAACTATAATATTATTTCCATAATAAGAAGCTATCATAAGAGAAGTCAAACCATCTTCATTTTGAAAGTTAATATCTACACCATTTTTAAGATGTTTATTAATTTTTTCAACATCACCTAAAAAAGTTGTTTGTATAAAATCATCACCAAAAGCATGACAGGGTATAAATAACAAAAAGGCTAATAATAAATTTTTCACAATGAAACCTTTTTATAAAAATCACGATTCAAACATAATAATAAATTTACCAGATTGAAATAATTACACAACTTAAAGACTACCAAAAACATGCTTAACTACAACAAAAAAGCAGGCATTCAAGAATCATTACAATTCCTAACTACCTGCTTAATTTTATATCGAATATATTTTAGTTAACTATTCGTCGCTGCCTTCATCTGCTTGATTTGCATCTTCGATCACTTCTTCAACTTCATTATTATCTTGTTCCTGAGACTCTTCTCCAATAGGACAACTTGATAACATTTCAGCCGTTGCAGCTTGACCTTCTTTAGCCAGAGCTAATTTTTCAGCCAAATCTTCTTCAGTGCTAAAGTCTTGGAAAGTTACAATTGATGATAACTCTTGCTTTGCATCTAAACGAATCAGACGAACACCCTGAGCTTGACGACCCATTGTACGAATTTCACTTGGTGAGATTCGAATAATCTTACCAGCTTTATCGATTAATAGAATCTGTGAATCTTCTGACACACGAGCAATTCCAACAACATCACCATTTCGTTTACCTGTTGGGATCGTTCTAACACCAACACCACCACGGTGAGCAATTCTGAAATCTTTAATTCGTGTACGTTTTCCAAATCCACGATTTGTTGCAAACAATAGATCTTCATCATCAGATGCGATTTCCATACCAACAACAAAATCATCTTGCTTCAAGCGAATACCGCGAACACCGGCAGCTTGTCTACCCATGCAACGAACTTCTTCTTCTTTAAATCGAATTCCTTGACCCTTCTGTGTTGCAATAACAATCGTGTCATCACCAGTACTCACTGCACAGAATATCAATTCGTCATTCTCTCTAAGAGCTGCTGCACGAATACCAGTACAACGAATTTTAACAAACGATGAACCACTTGTACGCTTAATAACACCATTACGAGTCAACATAACAACAAATTTATCATGCAATTCAAATGAGTTTAGCAATTTGACAACAAATTCACCTTCGATCAACGGCAATAAGTTAACAATTGCTCTACCTTTTGCAATTCGTGAACCTTCTGGAATTTCGTATGCCTTCATACAATAAACACGACCAAAGTTTGTAAAGAATAATAGGTCGCCATGCGTTGTTGTTACAAAGATATCTTGTACGACATCATCGGAATCACCAAGCGAAGCCATACCCATTTTTCCTTTTCCACCACGATGCTGTAAGTCGTAAGTATGTAGAAGAACTCGCTTGATATAACCTTTTTTAGTCAAGGTTACAACAATGTCTTCTTCTGGAACTAAATCTAAATCTGACAACGCATCGATTGGACCTTCGATACGAGTTCGGCGTTTATCGCCATAATTTTCTTTAATTTCTTCTAATTCTTTTTTAATTTCCGCATCAAGCACTGCAGGAGTATGTAAAATCAATTGAAGACCTTCAATCGCTGCTTTCAACTCTTTAATATCTTGTCGAATCTTATCTTGCTCTAAACCAGTTAGTTTATGCAATCTCATTTCTAAGATAGCTTTTACTTGCTCATCAGAAAGTAAGAACTTAGAATTCAACGCAACTGCTGCTTCTTGCGATGATGAAGATTTTTTAATAATAGCAATAACTTCGTCAATATTATCTAGTGCTGTAATCAAGCCTGTTAAAATATGTTCACGAGCTAAAGATTTTCTAAGATCATAATCTGTACGTTTATAAACAACTTGACGACGGTGTATTAAGAATTCTTGCAATTGTCTACGTAGAGAGAAAACAATTGGCTTATTATCAAGCAAAGCAAGCATCAAGAAAGAAACTGATGTTTGCAATTGCGTGTATTTATACAACTGATTTAAAATAACACTTGGAATTTCTCCACGCTTCAATTCGATTACAAGACGCATACCACGTCTATCGGATTCGTCACGGATGTTAGAAATACCTTCAACCATTTTATTTTTAACTAAATCTGCGATTTTAATGATCAATTCAGACTTATTAACCTGGTACGGTAACTCAGTGATGATTAAGGCTGAACCTTTCTTAGTTTCTTCTTCTGCAATAACTGCTCGTAAAATTAAACTTCCACGCCCAGTTTGGTAAGCACGAATAATCCCTGCTCTACCACAAATAATACCACCTGTTGGAAAGTCTGGTGCTGGAACCAAATCAAATAAATCTTGATCTGGCATTTCTGGATCATTAAGCAATGCTAAACAAGCAGACATTACTTCTGTTAAGTTATGTGGAGGAATCGACGTCGCCATACCAACCGCAATACCAGCAGTACCATTAATTATTAATTGTGGAAATCGAGACGGTAGTAATGTTGGCTCAACATTAGATTCATCAAAGTTTGGAACGAAATCAACAGTTTCTTTTCCAAGATCTGCAAGTATTTCTTGTGTGATTTTCTTCATACGAACTTCAGTATAACGATAAGCCGCAGCGTTATCTCCATCAACTGAACCCCAGTTTCCTTGTCCATCAAGCAATGGGTATCGCTTTGTAAACGTTTGAACAAGACCAACCATGGTGCCGTATACTGCAAGATCACCATGCGGGTGAAACTTAGCAAGTACTTCACCAACAACTCTTACAGATTTGTGATATGGCTTGTTATAAAAGAAACCAAGAGTATGCATTGTGTACAAAATTCTTCTGTGAACGGGTTTTAAACCATCTCGCACGTCTGGAATAGCACGACTAACAACAACAGACATTGCGTAGTCAAGAAATGATGACTTTAACTCTTCCTCAATCAGGATCGGATTAACACCTTTTTTCAGAACAGCTTCAGGATTCTTTGACGAATTCATATATTGTTTTTCCTATACTTAGACAGCTCTCATTCAACAGATTCACACACTATAGATAAAGCATACAATGTATGAAGCAAAATCTCAAGAAAATGTTGTTCTAGCAACAAAAACTCAACATTTAGCCACAGAGAAAAAAGATCAATTACTAACAAAAAATTCACATAAAAACAGGCTCCTTATTGTGACTTACACAAGGAACCTATTTAAATCTATGTCATCGTTAATTATTGGGGAATAGAATCCAACATATTTTTCATAAAACCATACGATTTTTCAGCAGGTTTAAGAAGTTTAGAGTATATTTTGTAATGAGATAAATGAATCAATTCGATAAAATTCTTAATTCATTCATTGTCTATTCAATAAAAAGCTGATGTCTTTAATAGACAACACAAACAAATTACTATTCTTTTTATAAATCGTTATTTGTTTCTAAGTTATTTTTACAAATCAGATTGCTTATTTTTATTAATTATTATCATTGCAGTAACAACGTCTGCTATGTTTTTTGATTCAGTTAACAAAACCTCAGCATTATAATAATATCCACCTTGAATTAAGGTATGCAAACATACTGGCGGAAAGCATTGTAAATACCATTGTAAAGTTAAATCTTGATCATACATTGGAGTATTATTTACATATGTAGCATTACATCTTAATAACATTTTTATTAATTTACATGTTTGTTCATCACAATCATGTAATTCTTTAATACTTTCCATGGCAATAATAATATCAGCTAATTTTTTTGATTCTGCTAATAAAACTTCTGAATTATAATAATAATGCCCTGCGTGAAACATTCTAGTGAACATTAAAGGTATAAAACATTGTGAATACCATTCTAAAGTTAAATTTTGATCACACATTGAAATATTATCAAAGTATGCATCATTAGATTTAATTAACATTTGTTGAAGTTCTAATACTTGCAATGCAATATCTTTTTTTATATTTTGATCTATCCCTCGTAGTAAAACATCTTCTTTAGTGCTTTGATCTACTGATGTTATCACGCATGGCATTGCAACTAAGAGCATTGCAATTAAGTATACTTTTTTCATAATTAAAAATCTTGTTGTTGAGTGTTATAAATTAAATATCAGCTTGAAGTATATCAATTATTATTTTTATGCACAATCTTAAAATCAATTCAACAACAAATGCTTTTCACCTGGAAATAACTTTTAAAACCTTGCCCAAAGCTGTGAAATCTCGTCTAGAATTATACAAAATTAGTAAAAAAATATTTCGTCATTTTTTTTTACAGAACTCACTTTGACTCAGGCATTATTTTTCAAAGGTCTACTTAGTATATAAAACATTAAAAGTACCTGAGCAATTGCATGAACTACAGAGTATTGTGCATCATCTCCAGACAATCGGTATAAAACAACTCCCTGTAAACGTTTATTTTTTGCAAACTCAATTTCCCTCCATTATTGAGGAATAGAATCCAACATATTTTTCATAAAACCATACGTTTTTTCAGCTCGATCATTTTTTTTGGGGTAACGGTTTAACTGATTCATGTACCATTCCTGCATCTCTAATGCAAACTCCAATTGCTGCCTATAAACATTTTGCTCCGCTCTACCTGAGTACTTAACAAATTCATTGAAATATGGCCGTATATCAAGAAAAGCTCCGTCATCTAATAAAGAATATAACTTAAGTTGCAAGACGTTTTGTGATCCAGCCTCTAAAAGACTTCCATAAATCATGATTATTAATGCATTAATATATTTTAAAAAATATACATCATCAATCTCATAGTTTTCCCCCAATTCATTACGTCTGCCTATCGTATCTAAATTTATATAATAAAAATCTTTGTAACCATCTTGTATTTTTTTTATATTTTGCTCAGAAATACCCTGTTGCTCTAACTCTATCTTTCTTTTTTTTATGCCTTCAAAAAAGGTCGAAAGATTTTTTTGCATCAGAGCTGTCCTCTTCGCTTCGTACCGATCAAGAGCTCCAGGAGACTGAGTTACCATCTCTTCACTATTTTTATCTAGTGCATTTTTAAAAACTACTTTAATCGCTTCCATCTGATCAGAAAATAGTTTTAATTGATTTTGATAAATTTCATCGTTTTGAGCAATGTTACTATTTAATACATCTTGATCTTCTTCATCTTTTTGCGCTTGTTTACTTAAATCATCTAAAAGCTTACTCACACGCTCCTGCTGACTAATTCTTTGCTCTTCTTCATGATTAAGCTTTGCATGCTCTTTTCTTGTTACTTCATCTTGAACAGCCTTTAAATGCTGAGTCTTATCATTTTTACTTTGAATAACTCTTCTTTCAAACTCTTGATGTTCTAAAAAAGCTATTTCTTCGCGCTCTTGTATCATCTTTTCGTTTTTAAGAAAATCTCGGGTTAACTTTTTTTCTTCCTTCATTAATCGTCTTGAATTTGATTCTTGCCTACGCTCTTCATCTTTAAAAGTTTTCATGTCAGAAGCCCAATCTGAATAAATATCTGGACCCTGCCAAGAATCCCAGCTCGCTGTAATTTGCATAGAAAACAACATATAACTTACAAAAAAGATAATATTAATTTTCTTCATTTTTACTCTCTTTTTTTACATATTTCAATTCAAATTCAAGTTTTCCCTTACGCTTTAACGGCTCCTGCAATCGCATGAACCATAGAATGATGCGTGTCATCTCCAGACAATCGCCATAGCACAACACCCTGCAAACGTTTATTTTTTGCAAATTCAATTTTCCTCAACAAAGAATCCCGTCCATCATAAGAAATAAATGTTCTATCAGATTCACTGTACAACGACGGAACCTTTTCATATTCATTCCACTTTTTTGCATAGGATGGATTTTCTAAGAACTTTGTTTTTAGAAGCAGAAATCCTATATAAATTCATACATTAACTATTTACTCCAAACCAACAATTACCGATTCTTCCTCAAAGTCATATTTCTGCTTTGCAACACCTAACAGTTCATTAATTTCATCCATAGACACAGTTCCTTTTTTCAATAAAAGATCTGCAATTTGTTGCACTTCATCTTTATAATTTAAAATAGATTCATAAACTTTTGGATAAAAATGAATAATAGTTTCATCAAACTTTTCTTTAATTTGCTCTTCAGTTGATGAACCATTAACTGAAGAAAATAAATTTTTAACAATTGAACGAACCCCTTCAAGATCGAAACGGTAGGTCTCATTATCAAAAAACTGTAGGATTTGACTTTCATCAATTAATAACTTTTGAGAATAAGAAGATAATCCAAATATTTGTTCTGCAACAGCCCCACTTAATAGCATCAAAACATGATTATACAACTCTCTATAATTAATATTATTTATTGATTCTTTTTGAAAAGAATTAGATACAAAACCTAAATAATTACCTCGTTGATCAATACTTGCTCCAAGAATATTCAAAAAAGAACGATTATATACACCTGAAACTATATGTCCTGCTTCATGAATTGCCACTTTTCGTCTATCTTTATCACCATAAAAAAAACTATTAATTTTTTGTCGCAAACTAAACATCAAACTTTCTTTAGACTGCAATCCTTGGGTCAAATTTTGATAAGCCATATTAACATGATTTGCACCAATAGGACTTGATCCACTTTCTTTTTTTATTTCATCAACAAATTTTGTTAATTTTCCATACGACCAATTTGAAGTCATTCGAGCTAACACAAAAAGATCTTTTCTTAACATCTCCTTACTAAATTTTTCTTGCAAAAAAGCTATTCGTTCTTTTTCACTTGGAATAAGATTTAATTTTCCATCTAAAGGAATATTTTTAAGCTCTTGATCTCTAATTCCCCACCAAGCAAGATCAATAGATCCAATTATAATAGCTGCAAAAAGAACTGAACTCATACTATTATAAGCAAAATCAATGTTTTGTTTTCTTTCATATTCTGCTATCCATTGATCAAGTAATACCGGACTTGCAAGCACTGCTTCAAAATTTGAAGCAGTGCTTGATTGCTCAACTAAACCGAATAGTAAACCAATAAGAAATATACCATTCCAATGTTTCTTTATAAAATTCATATCCCCCCCTCCTTTTAATTATTAATTCACTCTCTTTTTTACATAATTCAATTTAAATATAAATCTTTATTTTACCCTTTAACGGCTTCTGCAATCGTATGTACCATAGAATGTTGTGCATCATCTCCAGACAATCTCCACAGCACAACTCCCTGCAAACGTTTGTTTTTTGCAAATTCAATTTTCCTCAACAAAGAATCCTGTCCATCATAAGAAATAAATGTTCTATCAGATTCACTGTACAATGACGGAACTTTTTCATATTCATTCCACTTTTTTGCATAGGATGGATTTTCTAAGAACTTTGTTTTTATCACATGGTAAGCAATTGTCTTAATTTTATTACTCTTATCAATTACCGCATTGTGTCCATCAGTGTTTTCATATAAATAGCCATACAATGGCAAGCCTAACACCATTTTTTCTGGTGAAACTCCTTGCTCCATAATTCTCTGCAATGCGCCATCAATAGAATAAACGGACCACTTACCACAAAGCGGAGCATTAAACCCAATGTTTGCATTATTTGGGCCAAAGAAGTCATAAGCCATGACGTGAAACAAATCAACGCTCTTTGCAACTTCTATCAAATCTAAATTTTTATAAACTTTTGGAACGACCTGTAACGCAACTGTCAATAAAGATTTCTTCTCCATCGATTGCTCACGCAAAATAAGAAGTCTTTTTAATTCTTTAACAAACACGGTATATGATTGTGACAATTCAGGAGTTAAGCTGCTGCCATCCCATTCCCAATCAAGATCGATTCCATCAAATAGACCTTCATACGCTAAATGATTTAGTCGTTTATACTTACCCTCTAAAAGAAATGGATGATCATAGAAATCAAGCATATTAACGCATGATTGAGCAAATTTTAACAATTTGTCTTTATCTTGAGCAATAGTTATAAAGTTTTTATTATATTTACCGCCACCAATAGAAAGTAGAATCTTAAGATGAGGAAATTTACTTTTAAGATCAATTAATTTAGCAAAATTTCCACCAACCTTTGTTTGAACATCATCATAAGCACCAACATCTGCCCACACATCATGTGGCTTACAAGAAGCATCGGTATCATCCGGCTTCATGAATCCATAAACAAGATGAGTTAATTCCCCTGCAACTTCTTCAACGCGATCAATTTGATAGTTATTGGTACCGTACACATCCCAGCTACCAAAGTATGCAGAAACAACCTTCCCCGGCTGAACATCTTGATATTGCTTTGGTAATGGTGTTGGACAAACTTGATCTGATCCAAATACTGGATAAGCCACTAATAATGATATGATGAAACATTTTAATGATATAAGCTTCATGACTCCCCCTTCTTCATAATTCTCATGCTTTCTTTACTTATAAAATATCAAATAACATTTCACATAGTCAATAGATGCGATTTTAAAAACAACGCAAACACGCCATACTGTAATTTTAATTTAAACAAGTCACATGCAAAAGCTTGAAAACAACAGCCTTAACAGATCAAAAACAAAAGCTATAAATGGCCGATGTCACAGTCCTGAAGATGTAGTAAGGTGAAATAGAAATCATAAAGCGTGATAAAGTCGTGGGTTCTCCACCAATTTGAAAGAGTTTTGAAAATAAAAGTTCATTGTATTAAAATAATCGATTTATAGCTGTAACGATCACAATTTCATAGAAATAATGTAACCAAACCATAGGCTATTTTTTATGAATACATCTTAATACAACTCACTATAAGAGTGAAAACGATCTTATTATTTACAAAACCAGATCTGTTGCATAAACTATAATAAACTAAAAAGATATGTGTCACTCTTACTTTTGCGATCATAATGGATATAAAAAAAATAAATCTTCAAGACATCAAGCCTGATCATATTCGTAACTTTTCAATCATTGCACATATTGATCATGGAAAATCAACTCTTGCTGATCGACTTTTAGAGTTTACAGGAACACTATCTACTCGTACTGGAACAAACAAACAGTTTCTTGATAAACTACAAGTAGAAAAAGAGCGTGGCATTACCGTTAAAGCTCAAACCGCAACAATGATTTACGAATATAAAGATGAACTATATCTTTTAAACTTGATTGATACTCCAGGGCACGTTGATTTCACCTATGAAGTTTCACGATCGCTGTATGCCTGCCAAGGAGCGTTGCTTTTAGTCGATGCTAGCCAAGGCGTTGAAGCACAGACTATGGCAAACTTTTACTTAGCTTTCGAGCAAGATTTAAAAGTTTTACCAGTTATTAACAAAATTGATTTACCAACAGCAAATATTGAAAAAGTAACAGGTGAGCTTCATACATTATTTGATTTTGATGAAAATGATGCAATTTTAACATCTGCAAAATCAGGTATTGGAATTGTAGACGTTTTAGAAAACATCATCACACGCATACCATCACCAGAATCAGATGTTGACAAACCGTTAAAGGCATTACTATTTGACTCTAGCTACGATGACTATCGTGGTGTAATTTGTCTTATCGCTGTAAAAGATGGAGTCATTAAAAAAGGCGATGATATCTATTTAGTACAAACCAATGCTCACTATGAAGTTCTAGAAATTGGTCTCATGTACCCAGAAGAAACACCGATGAAAGCCCTTTATGCGGGACAAGTTGGCTATATCATAACTGGTATGAAAACTGTTCGTGAAGCAAAAATTGGTGATACGATTGCTCATAAAAGCAGTACGATAGAACCTTTCCCTGGATTCAAACCATCGAAGCCAATGATGTTTGCTGGTATTTTTCCCGTTGTAAACACCGATTTCGAAGCTTTAGCAGATGCAATCTCAAAATTAACTCTCAATGATGCTAGTGTTACGGTAGAAAAGAAAAGTTCGACAGCTTTAGGCCTTGGATTTCGTTGCGGATTCTTAGGATTATTACACATGGATGTTTTCAAACAAAGACTTGAACAAGAATATGATTTAGTAATTTTAACAACTGCGCCAAGTGTATTGTATAAAATTGAATTATCTCATGATCGTGGTTTAATTGAAGTTGAAAACCCATCTGACTTCCCAGAACCTACAAAAATAGAATCTATTCTCGAGCCGATGATTAATGCTACGATCATTGTTCCAGAAAGATTTCTTGGGAATGTTTTTTCACTGTGCCAAGAAAAAAGAGGCGCACAAACTAACATGTCATATCTTGATGAAAATCGAGTTATTGTTAACTACAAGTTACCCTTGAATGAAGTTGCAACAGATTTTTATGACAAACTTAAATCATTAACATCTGGCTATGCAAGTTTAGATTATGAAATTTCTGGCTATGAAGTATCAGATCTTGTTAAAATGGATATCTTGCTCAATGGCGAACCAGTTGATGCACTTTCATGCATTGTACATAGAGATAACGCTCAATCAATTGGTCGTATTCTTTGCGATAAGCTTAAAGAAGTAATTCACCGCCAACTATTTGAAGTTGTTATTCAAGCAGCTATTGGAGCAAATATTATTGCCCGTACTCGTGTTTCGCCATTACGTAAAAATGTTACAGCAAAATGTTACGGTGGTGATATTACCAGAAAACGTAAACTTCTTGAAAAACAAAAAGAAGGTAAAAAGCGAATGAAACAAGTTGGTAACATCGAAGTGCCACAAGAAGCTTTCTTAGCTATTTTAAAACGATAAACAAAAAAGGAGTGATGAAAGTCACTCCTTTTTCTTACTATTATTTCATATATTTACCAGCAATCAGATCACTTGCTATATCGACTTTTTTTGAAAGATATTGGATCTGCTTCAAGATCCAAACTCGTTGCAGGATCCAAATCCAACCTACCGGTAAAATAGGTATCATCAAAAAATTCTTCATTAAAATAGCAATCTTTTTGTCCGTCAGTGCACTTGCTGTAATATCCATGGCTCGTATCAAAATCATTGTCGTGACGTGCTGAAAGTTTCTTTCTTCCAAGATTCACGCGTTGAATTTCAACCAATTGATCATTACCAAACATTGATCTAAATTTAGATACCGTATCAGACCATGTTTTTTGACAATACATACTCATTGATTCTACCATGCTCGATACCGATGATTTCATAGAATCAAAATAACTTTTTTCTACATTGTCACTCTGTTCAGATCCAACACAATAAGACCCAAAAATTGACAATAATACCATGATCATTAGTTTTCGTATGGCACCATTATTTTTCATACCAAGCTCCTTTTTCATCATATGACATTATCATATAAATCATACTTATTAATTATTGTATTTAATCGATTGTAATTTTTTTAATGCTGCTGTAGTTGCAGCTTTTCTTTTTCGTAATTTGATATCATTTTTCACTGATTGAGATCTGTTTAGATCTTGTAGTGCATTGTATTGCTCTTGAAGCATTAAAGGTGTGTTTGATATTTTTTTCATATTATCAATAAATTTATATAAGTTAGAAAGTACTTGCTGTAGAGTAACTATCTCATTAGCGTTCAATGTTTTATGTTTTTTAATTGCTTTAAAAAAAGCATACATTCCACATGATCGGCACGCTTCTTTTGATACAATATTATTATTGCTTTGCAAAATAAGTTTTACAAATTCATCAAGATCCTTACCTATCAAAGCATCTAACGTATGTTGAGTTTCTTTATCAATTTTATAATCATCTGAAACAGGCATCGTCACAAAGCTATAAGAATCTAACTTCACTGGATCTTTGTCTCCAGCCGTATCTCGACTCAAAATAAATTCTCGCTGTTCTTCTGCCATAATCAATGGAAAAGATTTTTTCAATTCACCATTCATAGTAAGATCAGTTAAATCATCAGACTCTTTATGAAAATCATCTGCACACTCTCGATTTTCGGCATCATTCTGAATTACAACCTCTGAATCATTTTTATTTTCTAATCGATCCTCTGTTTGCTCAACAGCTTTTTCTTCACCTGTTTGCGATTGAGGGTCAATTGATGATTTTTTAAACCAAATCTGACCATAAGACACAATAAAATAAATGGCAACGGTCAAACAGACAATCGCGATACCAGCGTTCACTTTCTTCATTATGTTCCCCCTTTTGCGACCATAAAATCAGATATCATGATACATTCTAATTCTTTACCACAAAGATCTATTCACAAAAACAAGATCTAATAAAAGTTACCATAGCTCATTACGCAATCAATTATCAACAGTTATATTATTTTCAACTCCATCCATAATCACACAATGAAAAATGCGCCTACTTTACATAGACATATTTTAAACAAAATAAAATAATTTATAATTAAACGAACAAACCCATCAACATAAATTGTAGTTTCGTAAAATCAGCATCCCGATCCAATACAGGACATTCATGCTTTATAACTTTTTGAATTAACCTATGCTCAAACATATTCTGCTTAAACTTTGGCGTCAATTGATCCTTAGTCATTTTTGAGCGATGATTAAATACAGATACTACCAAGTCTTTCGATAAATCTTTTTTATCTTCTTCCGACAAACTTGCCTGAGATCCAGCATCTAACATCAATTGACGAATGTCTTCAGCTTGTAGCGATTGTCCCTTGTCATCAATAATTTTTTTAATTTTTTTACGAATCTTACTCACACTCTCACTTCTCAATACACCGATTGTATTAACATCTGGTTTTGGCATAAGCAGTACCTGCAAGAACTCTAATTTTTCTTTTGCCACATTTTTTGTTGAATCACTTAATGTACTACATTCACGATCAAAGATTTCCAATCTCGCAGAAATTGCATTATGCAAATTAGACTCTAATTTAAAATAACTATCTATAGAATTATTTTCTAAGCGTAAGGCTTTATCAATAGAATATGCCTCATCTGCTATATTTTCTAATAATAAACAGAAATCTCCTTCGTCTACAACATCAAGTAAATTTTGAACTGCATAAACATACTCCTGAGCACAATCTTCCACAAACCCATTAAAAACATTATGGTCTCCATCATACTTATCAATGAAACATTTTAAATCTTTTTTATTGGTATTATTGGTATTATTGGTATTGTTTTTTATAAACTTCAAAAGTGCTCTATGTCTATCTAAAATCACCTGTTTAGAATGCTCAATTTTGCCACTTTTAACACTTATAATTGCAGCATCTAGAAACGCATCGTCATCGTCAGTTTTAGCTTTTTTCTTTTTTCCAGATTTTTTGCCACCTGCTTTTACTTTTTCTGACTGAGTAACCGCTAATTTTTGCTGCTGTAAAACTTCATTTTTCTCTCGGCGATTAACCAATATTTCAATAAGATCATTCTGATAATCTGCAAGATTTTGTAATGCTACAATGTTTGTTGTTGTATCAGAGCCACTGTTCACAATAGAATCAAACATATTCTGCTTCCACTGTTCAGTTACATCTAATGAACTCATAGACTCACCAGCATGAGATATAGAATCACTAAGAATAACCATAAGGCCTTCTGAGTCGACTCCAAGCTTCAACACAAAAGGTTTTAACAAATAGACAATATCAGAAGGTTCAACGATCCCTTTAATTCCCGTGACATACTTACTTGCATGTTGACAATGACATTCTAACTCTTGCTTTGTTAAACGGGTGACTGGTGACAAAATAAGATCTTGTATCATTCTTAATCTTTGATGAGCATCACGCACGTTATGAAAGCACTCTTGTGTATCATACTTTTCATCTATTTGGGACAAAATAGTGCTCATTCGTGCTATTTCAGCGTCAATTTCCACAGTTGATTCGTTTTCACTCAAAACCTTATCTCGTTTTTCTATCAAGGCATTATTTTTTTGAATACAAATCAAACGAAAGTTCCTGTAATTTCATCCATTTTTTAGCCTTTTCACTGTAAAGCCTTTCCTCTAGCTCTGCTAGTCGCAATGCTAGATCACCAAGTAGTCGAGAATCATTCTCAAAATAATCTGCGACCGTAGCCCCTTCTTTTTTCAAAATCTCATTAACTCCATGAAGATTTCTATGAAAGTATTTCAACTGATCTAAACTATTTACTGGCTCAATCGATAGTAAATCTCTTAACTGACACACTAACCTTAGAGCTCCGTCATACCTATCAACAAATGTCTTATTTTCACTGTCATAATTCTGCATAAACGCAAGTAACTGTGAATCCATCATACCCAAATTGTGCTGTCGATGTTCTTCAAACACTTGTCTTCGATCTACTGCTAACTTTTGTTCTACTTCATCAATTTTATTTTTTTTAACAATCCTGTTCATTTTTTTTTCAGATCGTTCTTTTAAAATATCATTTTGCTGATCAGCTCGAGCATCTTTATCCTCATGCCCCTGCCCTACAAGACCCCTTGCTAAGTTAAGCATTACTTTATTTCGTAATGATAGAGCAAACCTTTGCCAAATCAGAGCCGCCTTGGCTTCCATAACCCCTGTTTTATCGCTCTCTTTTTGAAACCTTAACTCTTCATCCTGGCGATCTTTTTCTTTTATTTTAGCTAAAATAAAAGATTTTTTTTCATTTTTCATAGCCTTTGCTTTAGCTATATCGTCCAATCTTACTCTTTCAATTTCTTCTTTTTCTTGAGTAAGTTTAATTTTTCTAGCTTTTTTAGCCTCTGCCCTTTGTTTATTTGCAGTATTTTTTACAACTTGCTGATGCTCTTGAAACTGATCCTCTTGCTCTACCGCTTCTAACCTTCGTTTCTCAATTTTTTCATCTATAATTCGTTGATCGTCTGCCTTTATTCTTGCAATTCGGTCTTGCTCTTGTTGAATAAACATTTTGTTCGAGATTCTTCAACTTCCATTCCAGATCGTTCTAGATGCTGTTTTTGAGCATCAAATTTAATTACTTGCAGCCTTAACTGTTCAAATATATTCTCTTGAGCATTTTTTTCTAATAGTTTTCTTGCTTCTTCAATTTTTAAATTAGCAAGCAGCTGAGCTGCTAGTTTGTTTTTTGCAATATGATCCTGAACTTTTTTAGCCTCTAACTCTTGCTGTTGTAACTTTTGTAAGGCTAATTCTTCTGCAGCTTGCTTTCGCTCTAACAAGTCTGTAGCAATTGGAAATAATGCAATATACTGATTCGCATAGTACTTAAAATTATTTATTTGCAATGCCTTTACATCTCTTAAATTCACTTGATTTTGGAACAAAGACTGTGTTAGTGATATATTCTTTGCAAGTTCATCCAAACTTGCACATTTCATTCTACTAAATTCATCCTCTTCAGCAAAAAGATTCCCATTAATCTTTGCTTGCCAGTAATCAGCAATACCTTTTGGAGTTGTAACCCCTGGGATAACACTCAAAGAAGCGTGCTTTTCTCTATCAACAGGCGAAAGACGATCGAGTCTTGCCAGCGCTGCTTGAGCCTGATTCTGATGTCCAACAGGACTAAATACACTGTCTTTTCGACTTTGCCACTGCTGATTTTTTTCCTGTAACTGTTGTTGTAAAATTGCAACTTGCTCATTGATGGCATTCATCTCAAACGTATCTTTTTCGATACGACGAATACATTCGTTTTGCCTAACACCCAAGCGTTCATGAACTACCTGTAAAGTCCGTAAAGGTAACTCCTCATCCTTGTATACGATTCCCCTTAACACAGTTAACTTCTTTATTATAAACTTCAAATTGAAGCTCTGTAGGGCTGCCCTGTTGAGAGGTGTAAACAATATGAGACACAAACAGCAAACAAATATATAATCTCTTCATAGATTTTTTTTAAATTCCCTTAACAAAAACGTTTATTATTTTTTATAAAAAATACGAGCGAAAGACTTGATTAACACAATATGCATTCTTATGACATCATTTGCCTGAGCATGTGAATGGTTATGACCATCTTTATTATAACGGGCAAACAATTCGTAAAGATAATGCTCCAAATTATCTATATCAATTATATCATTGGAATATGCTTTTGATAAAGCTTGAACCGATCCCATAATTTCTGGAATTAAATTATTACAATTACGCTCAGAAAAACCAATCGCAACAAGAAGCTCTCTCAAATGTGACCTTGCGGAATCATATATCATTCGACTTTCTTCATCAGAAATAACACCTTCCGATGAAGATATAATCCCTTTAATTTCAACTTCTAAAGCAAACAATATAGCATTAAGTTTATTGCGAGGAACAACTCTTTCTTGTCGAACAGGGATGTCCAAACCTGAAGGAAATCGAGCCATGTCGAAAAGGCCACCAGTCGTTTGTAATAATTTCATCTTATTATGAATTTGCTTTTTACAAATCAAACTGCCGTTAGCCTCATACTCTAACTCTAAATGACTCAGCATACTTTCTTCATGTTGTATTTTTTCCACCCAAATACGCATGTCTTCTTTTTTCTTACTTTTAGTTGCACTCTGCAGAAGTAATTTATATGCTTCAATGGATTTTTCTGTATTAGTACATGCTACATCTACATTAGACTCCAAATCTTCCATGTCTTTTAAACTATATCCTTGCAGCTCTTGCTCCAACTGTTCATATCTACGATTGCATTGATCATGCATACCAGGATACAAAGATACATACCAAGATACCGATTCATTTTCTAAACGTAGCTCTTTATGACATGCTATAATGTGTTGGAATAATTGTTCAAAACTAGATACATCATCTTGCGTTACGTCATCATCACAAATTGTCTCTATGTACTCTTCTAACAGAGATTTAACGTCATAACGAGTAGTTTTTTTATCATGAGAAGATAATGCATCTCGCTTTTGATTCATATCTAAAGTTGTATCTTCTTTTATTCTTTTTAAATACAGACCTCGTTGTTTTAGGTCATCGTTCATTGTTACAATAAAATTTCGATACGCAGCACTATTATCTTCTTCTGTGACTACATAATCACTTCGACCAGAACTAAATGCTTCTAACAAAGACTGATCTTGCTCTTCTTGCAATTTTTTTTCTTCAGATTTTATTTTTTTATTAGCATTTGCTCTTTGACGCTTGTTTCTTTTTTTCTGTAAAAAAAACTCTTCTCTTTCTTGTTGAGCTTTTTCTTCAGACTCTACTTGGCGCTCAATTTCTTCTTGTCGGCTTAATTCTTGAATTACCTGCTCTTTCTTCCTAATTTCAATCAAAGAATCTTCTTTTATTTTCTGCCTTGTTACCTTTGCAACATTTTCTACTTCCAGCTCTTTCTCTTCAGCTTCTTTCTTTTCCTGAGTCGCTTTTCGTTCTTGATCTTTTTTATTTTTCTTTTTATCTGCTCTATTTTTTCGATACTGCTCTCGTTGAGCTGATAATTTTATTTGCTCTCTTTCTTGGTCAAGATTTTTTTGTGTATAAGCTTCTTCAGTAGCCATAGCTACTTGCTCTAATCTTTCAGTTTTTTCTTGTTTCAATCTATCAAGCTGAGATTTTGCAGAAAACCTACGTACCATAGTTTGTACTTTTGTAGCAGATTCATTGTTCAATAAATTTGTGAATGGTAAAATCAAAGCATTGTATTCATGTGCATACTGTTGATATTCGCCAAGACCAGACTGCTCAACACGTTTATAAGCAACCAATTGCTGAATTTTCTTTGCTGTTACTACTTCATCATTTTGAATCAAAGCTAAAGCTTCAGACTTTGAAGGCATAAAAAAGTATTGCTCTCTCATAGCATTTACATTCATTTGCATGTTTAAACTTGCTATAACATTTTCAGGGTTACTACTTTGTGGAAATTTTTTCAAATTAATTTCTTGCCACTGAAGTGCAAGTGGAAGTTTTTGGTATCGTGTTAGCTCTGCTTGAGATTTCTGAAATGAACAATTATTTCTTTGAGTCCATTGTTCATTCAAATTAGATAACTGCTGCTGCAAAACAGCAATCTCTTGATCAATGTGCAATATATCAGACCGTTTTTTACAGGTAACAGCATCGCACTCTTTTTTTCTTGTAGGCAACCAATGATTAATAACTGTCTGCAAATTATTAATTGAGACACCTTCATCATTAGGACTTGTTACAATTTTTCTCAACCCAGAAACTTCACTTCTGTATTCACGTAACTGTTGAGTCGTTGTGTTATCTTGATGAGATGCATAGACAAACTGCGTCAACAACAATAAACAAATATATAATCGTTTCATACTATTCCTTTTTTTAATCATAATCTTTATGATCTTCCATGAAACATACGAGCAATAGTTTTAACTAATCTCACTTGCATTTTCACTGCATCATTAATTTGAGCTTGTGTATAATTAAGGCTGTGATCTTCACCATACTTAATGAATTTCTTATTAATATCATACTCTAAAGTCTCTATATCAAGCATATAATTAGCATACGCAGGAGAAAGCATTCGGGCTGACATTAAAAAGTTTTTTGGCAATCTATGAAAATCATTACTTGGCAAACCAATATCAATTAACATTTGTTCAAAAGCTGTGATAACAATCTTATGTATTGCCTCTGTTTTTTCCTCAGAAATATTAAAAGATGGATCAACTTTTTCTACTGCCGAACTTGTAGTAAAGTATTGTAAAGCATTTCTCACTTTGCTACGTATACTATCATCCTCAACAGACTGTAAAACAGCTCTTATATCACTTTCTAAGGCAAGCATTTTACCATCAAACTCTTCCTCTGCCAGGACTCCTTCTCGCCCTACAGTAATAGCAGTATCAGAAAGCCTTGCTATGCTTAGAATTCCGCCAGTCCCTTGAAGTACCTTCATTTTCTGATACAATTGCATTTTTTTCTGATGATTCTCATACTTCTGCTTTATTTTCGAAATTAAATCATTGATAGCTTCATGCTTCTGGCCTAAAGCATCTAATTCTTTTTGCTTTTCAATTTTATCTTTTACTATTTGTCGCATAGAACTTAAATCTTTGTCATCTTTATCACTTTTATCTTTCAGTGACTGAAATGCTTCTGACAATATTTTCAAATCAAGTGAAACTAAGTTCATATTATAAATTGATTCACCCCTATCATGACTAGCTCTTCTTGTGTCTTCAAGAACTAAATCCGCCATACCAGATTTCTCATCTTGTTCTAATTGAGCATATCGCTCAACACACTTTGCTAACATTTCTGGATATAAAGAAATATACCAAGCTATAGATTTTCCTTCTAAACATAAGGTTTTATTATGATCTACAATCCAACGCTGTGTTTCAGTAAATTTATCCAACCTAATTACATCGTTACAAACAATATCAACATACTCACTCAAAAGAGATTGAACTTGAAAATGAGTCTCATATTTATCCAACTCATACAACCTTACACGCCTATAAGATTCAGTGAGGTTTTTATTTCTTGATTCTACTGCTATAAATTCATTTCTTTTTTCATCTTTTTGTTTTATATCTTCAAGAAATTGTTGATATGGAGCAATAAAAATTTCATCTTGCGCTACTACTTTTATTGCTTTTTTCTTTACTTTACAAGCTAACCTTTTTGATCTTTTCTTTGCAGCTTTATTTTCTTCTTGCTGTTGAACTAAAACCATTTTAGCTGCCTCTTTCGCATCTATTCCTGCTTGTAAAGAGACTTGTTCCAACTCTGCTTTCTGCTGAATTGATTGTTGTAATTTCAACTCATCATCCTGGCGTTGTTGCTCTTTCAAAACTATTAATTCTTCAGATTTTCTTCTTTGATGATCAGCCTTTGCTTTGTTTCTTTCTTCTTCTTCGCAATCTTCAATTCGTTCTTGCTCTTTTTGTAAATCATCTGCTTGCTTCAATCTTTTAGCGAGTCTCTTTGCAACAGCTCTTTGCTTTTTATCTTCTTTTCGTTCTAAAGATTTTTGCGCCTGATCTAACTTTTGTTGCTGCGATTCTACTTGCAGACTACTTCCTTCTAGATCTTTTTTCTTCTGAATTGCAAGAACCCTTACTGAATCAATCATTCTTTTTTTATTTAATGCTTGACCAAGATTCTGCCAATTCAAAGCATTTTCTTTTTCTTGACGTAAAGATTTCTCTTGCTGCAATCTTGAATTTTCAACCTTCAAAGCAATTTTAACTAAAGCATCTTTTCTCTGTTCAGCAATGTTTTTCATCTGACCTAAAGAATCTCTATTTTTTAACGAAAAAGCAAAACGTCTCCATTTCAAATCAACTTCACTTTTACGCAAATCAAGCATGTCAGAAGAAATACCTTGATAATGAGCAATATTTGCTAAAGACATCTGCTCTTGTTGCTGTAAATAGCTAAGATAACCGCTTTGTTGAGATAAGCAGTTATGAGCTTGGTTGTATAAATAGGTTAAATTATTGTAAGATTCTATTTCACGTGCCAACTCTTGTTGATAAAATTCTATCAACTTAGATGGATTTTCAATATTCTGAACACATTGCTGATCTAAAAAAGTCGCCTTAAAAAGATCTAAATGCTTCCATTGTTTTCTTTTGGACATGTTTGTGAAATTTGCAATCTGCACCTTCAAACTATCTGAAGTAGTAGTACAACTAAATAATTGACCGCCATAACAATTAACTTCCTGTTGATAGCTATCAACCCAAGTTACCGCATCGTATTGATTAGCCTGACTTTGTTGTATTTTCTTTTTATTTGCCTTGATATGATTGGATGCACAAACAATCATATCCTTTACTTCTTTTTCACGAACAGATGATGGTGGCATTGCTTTTATAGCATGCACCCTTGTAGTATCAGATTTAACAACTGAGACGTTTCTCGTTTGAGAAGGAAAAAGACAAGAAGTAAAAAGCAATAAAGAAAGACTTAAAATACGTTTCATGAAAACTTTCATAGTGAAATTATAACAAATAATCTCCCTTTGTAATAATTTTACACGAAACGCACAGAAATAAAAGACTTCTATGAAAAAAAATCATGCGCACTCAATTATTTTTTAGCAGAAGAGTTCAATACTTCCATTACACTTTCACTTAACCATAGACTTGGATTTAAAATACCTTTATCACCTTGTATTTCTTTTACAGACGCAAGCAATTCAGACAAGTTTCCATTTTCTTCTAATGAAGTTTTATTTTTTTTCATAAGAATCAACTTTTCTTGTATAGCTTTTCTACTTTTGAATAAAGCAGGATTTTCTAACATAGATTCCAATTGAACTATTTTGATATCTAATGGCGCAATTACTTCATTACGATTTTGAAATGTATACTGCTGACGTATTAAGTGTCTTGAAATTCTTATAAAAAAATTTGAATCACAAGCTATAAGGCGAGTTAATCCACAATCTTCATTCGCTACTAATTCTTTATTTTTCTCTTCCAGCTGATTCATAACAAATGACAATTCCGGCATATTGATCCCATACTCAGTAGCAAGTAAGGCTTCATATTTACCAAGAATTATTGCTATCTCATCATACTCATCTAACCTTGTTTGTAGCCGCAATTCTTGTTTTTGCTTAAATTCAACTATCATCTTTTTGTTTTTTTCATAGCAATCGCTACCATTGCTGATTATTAATGATGATCCATACTCATAGGTTTCACTATCCAGTTTTTCTTTAAATGGAATAGCTTTAAAACTTTTCGATACTGGAGCCAAAGAACTTCCACTTGCCATAGAACTCTTAAATAAATCATCAGCTTCTTTTTTATGATTTGCGTCAGCACTAGCAAGTTGCATGCTATGTAATAACTGCTGATCTCGAACAATTGCTTCTTCTTTGTTCTTTCTTAAAGCATACTTCGCTTCATCTCTTCGGCATTGCTCTTCTGCTCTTTCTCGTTCTAAATCATCTTGACGAAGAATTGATTCTTGCTCTTCAACTTGACGATCTATCTCTTCTTGCTTCTTTCTTAAAGCATAGATTTCTTTATCTCTTATCCGCTGCAAATGGACTCTTTCTCGTTCTAAATCAGCTTGAAGCTCTTTATTTTTTCGTCGCTGCTCTTTCTTTTTTATTTGCTCAACTTCTAAAGTTTTCTTCTGCATTTTTTTTGTTGAAACAAGTGCTCTATGTAAACAAATATTTTTCATTTTTAATTGTTTTTTGCGATCAGACTTTGTAAGAGGATTTACACATTCACCTACTCTACCAATCGACTCTTTTTTCAACTGTTCACTCTCTATAACTTGTCGTAACTGGTGTACGACCTTCCATCTCTTTAGATTTATTACAGCCATTTGTGTATTCTTTAATTGCTTGAAATTTTGGTTTTCATAATTTTGTTGATCTCGCCAGTAATTAATAATTCCTTGTGGCGTACAATCTTCTACAACTCGACTACCTACTGGTATCAATGCTGCAGATTTTGCCGATTCCCATTGCTCTAAGCTCGGAAGATTTTGAAATTTTTGAAGCGCCGCTTGGGATTTATATGCAATAAATTTTCTATTATTTAAACACACCCACTGTTGATTAAGCTTCGATAGATTTTTTTGTAAAACTTTTTTCTCATCTATTTTAATTATACCAGATCTACGTGATCCAACATGACCACGAGATTCCTTTGCTTTTACAGCATGTACCATTGCAGTGTTAGACTTAACAACTGACACCCCTGTCGATTGAGAAGAAAAAGCAAAAGAAGTGAAAAACAATAGGAAGAGCCTTAAAAAATGCTTCATGTAAACTTTCGTTGCAAAACTATAATAAAAATTATCATACTGCAATAATACTACATAACACTCATATAAACAAAAGACTTCTACTAAACACATTTCAAGAACATGGAGCTATTTCTTATCAGTTGGCTCCACTAATAGCATAACAAGGTTACAATATATTTTTGATAAATCAGCAACTTGCGCCTTGGAGTACTCAGCTCCTCCTTCCAAGTTTTTTTGCCAAAAAGCTTGGAAAAATCTAATTTTCAATTGATCTTCCAAATCTGCATTATAACGAGCAGCGAAACCAGGAAAATCATTGAATGCAGTCGCTACACATCCTTCAGCCTGCTCTAATCTACCTTCAGGAAACATACCCAATTCCTCAAGCGCAGCTTCGAAAATAGAAGCCGTACATGAAATTACAGATTTTTGATCCGACTCTAGAATTGCCTTTCGAAAATATTCCTTAATTTCGACAAGGTAACTTTCAGGTAAATATTGATATTTATCAGGGGATTTCAAACTTTCCATTGTTTTCTTACCTAAAAACACACTCGGATTTAAAATTCCTTTATCGCTTTGCATTCTCTCTACACATGCAAGCCATTCTAGCAACTCTTTTTTAACGAGTAACGAGCTCTCTTCTTTTTCAAGTAAAGACAATTGTTCCTTTATGTTCTGTATTTTATCAAGGAATGTAGGATTTCCCATCATCAACTTCAATTGATCTTTCTTTTTCTGTATCAACACCATTTTTTGATTTATATCATCTGCTTTAACAAGTTTTAAAGAATGTTTCCATATCTCTAAAGTGTCTGAAATATCTATAAAATATGGAGTATCACAAGCTACAAAAAAGGGTAAACCTCTCTCGTTATTTTGTAGCATTTTCTTATGCTGTGCACCCAGTTTATTCGTGACAATTAAAAACTGCTGCATATCAATTGTATTTTCAGCCGATAATAAAACCCTATATTCTTCAAGAATTTGTGCTATTTCACCATGCTCAACTAATTTTTTTTACACTCTTTGCTCTTGTTGCTGCTTAAACGTAACTATCAATTGTTCAGTTTCTTGAAGGCTATATTTTCCACTCACCGCCAATGACGATCCATATTCATGTGTCTCATTATCAAGAGCGTCCCTAAATGGAACAATCCTTAAAGCCTTGGATGCATTTGAAACAGATTCTTTACTTGCGATGCAATTTTGCAACAAAGAATGAGCATCCGCTTTATGATTTCTTTCAGGAGTTGCAAGAATGATACTGTCTAAAAAAGCATCTTCTTCAACTTCCTTTGCCTGTTTTCGTAATTTAATTTCTTTTTTACGAGCATTTTTTTGTTGATCTTTAATTCGTTGCGCTTGTTGTTTACGCTCAGCCTCCAACCTCGACGATTCAACCTGATCTTGTTGCAACTTCAGTTTTTCTGCTTGGCGCTCTTGTTCTTTTAAAATTGCTAATTCAGCATCTTTCTTTGCTTTATGATCAGATTTTGCTTTTCTAAGCTCTGCTGATTCAGCTTCATCAGATGCTTGCTTCAAAAGCAATTTCATTTTTCGATCGTCTTCGATCTGCCTCATTCTTTGCTGTTGAGTTTCAATTTCCTTTTGCAGCCTTTTTTTTTCAGCCTGCTCTGATTGTTTAATTTGTTGCGACTTGTAGATTTTACGATTCACAGAAAATCTGCGTCCCATCATCTGTATTTCTGTAGCAGCCCTATGAACTAATTCAGCATTTTGACAGTATAAAAAACCATATTGATTTGCATAATACTGGAAGTTATTTTCTTGAACTTCTACAAATTTCTTATGCTCAATAAATTGTAGTATATTACTTACAATTGGTTGTCTATTATTATGTATCGCAGCTAAATCTGAACATTTGTGCTGCTCAAACATTCCTTGTTCTCTAGAAAGATTTCCATTAATTTTTGATCGCCAATATTTCTCAATACCCTCTGGCGTGCAATCTTCTATAACCCGTTCACCTATTGGTACCAATGCAGATTCTGCTGCCTGAGACAACTGTTTAGCACTTGAAAGGTTCTGAAACCTCTTAAGTGCTGCTCGAGATTGTACTTGATGCTTATCTGGACTGAACATATTACTATTTCTGTCCATCCATTCTTTATTCTTTGCATTTAACTGCTGCTGTAAAACCGCAACCTGTTCATCAATTCTAGCTTTATCAGACTGATAACTTTTAACCCCTACATCACACTCATTTTTTCTTGCATGTAAAGATGTAAAAGTTTTTTGTATATCCTGATGAGTTCTACTTGTTCCTAATTCTACTCTCTTCTGTTGCACATCCTGTTCATAAAAATCTACTTGAGAAACAACAGAACCGTTTTGCTGAGACGAGCAAACAAAATGAGAGACAAACAATAAACAAACAAATATTTTTTTCATAATAATCTTTTATATTTTTATAATTTCAAAATAATTCAACGATAATAACTAATTAATCAATAGCTCAACTAAGCGAGATCTCATTTTAACCATTGCTACGATTTGTTCATTGGTATAAACATCTCCATGATACAAATTATCTAAGGTTGCTGAATGCATCCAAAGAAGTTCTTGCTCTTGCAACCAAAGTGCTAGCCCTGTACCATTAACTGATTTAAGTTCGCAAAAATTCAATTGTCGCAAAACAAATCTTATACAATCTTGAGCCATACCATCTCGAACCTCCAAGGGAATCAATAGTTCTCCAAAAGCTCGTTGAACATAAGGTAACAATAACTGCATTTTGTCTTCATTTGTAGAATTCGCTAAAGCAAAAACTTGAACAGCACCTGAAACTATCTCAATCATTGCATCATGCGACATTTTAGATTCTTGCTGTTGTAACAAATTCGCATATTTTTCTTTCTCTGATTTTTCAATGAAGCTAAAATCCAAGGGGCCACCAACAGCGTGTAAATCTTGTAACATCGTTACTATGACAAACCTGGCATGTAAATCTTCTAATGGAAGAAACGCTTTCTTCAACGTAAGACATTGCTTCATTTCTTGCTTGTATGCTTCTTCGTCACCTGCTTCTTTACACTTATTCATTTTATCTTTAGCTAGTTTCAATGTCTCTCGTGCTTTTTTTAGCTCTTCACCCACTTCATTTGTTTTTCCTTCATAACCCTTAACAGAGTGTATCCACAATTCAAGATTTTTTATCATTTTTCCATGCTGACTGGGAGCTGCATTATCAACTCGAGTTTTCAACTTAATAACCCCTGTACACTTCTTAACTTCTTGATAAAAAGCAGTTAAGTCACTGAGAGTTTTTTGAATATTAGCTGGCATAACATTTTCAGTTAAAGAACTATATTTTTGAATAAATGTATTAATCCAAAAATATTCACGTACAGAATTATCAAGAACATTTTGTTGTAATTCAATAAAACCCTGCTGTTTTTTTTGAATTTTCTCTTCGCTCCAATCTAGATGCTCTTGACGGATTCTTCCTAAATTCGCATCTCTTTTAAACCGCATAACATCATCAATAACACCTGTATTTAATTTATTAGGATCTGTAGGAATTAAATCATGAACAGATGCTACAACTGCTGGCTCTACGTGCGAATTAGAAGACACTCCATTCGAAGATCCTTCGCTTGTAGGTTGAATTGATATAACTTGCTTTGCAGGTTTTTTCTTTTTCTTATTTTTTCGTTTTCTTGTTTTCTTGCCTGATTCATTATCTATTACAGGCTCTTCATCATCAAAAGCATTATTTGAGACCGCAACAATCGTATTTTCTGTAGGTTGTCCAAGATCATGTTGACCTTGCAATGCAACCACAACTTGATCTTCATTCATCTTTGATCGAGCTAAAAAGCCACGAATCAATGGTTGAATTGTCTTTGCCGCAGATCGCAATCGGATTTCATCAGATGCCACAACCTTCAACATTTCGTTAATTACTTCATTCATAACGTCTTGAGAAACAAGCTCTTGAGATTTTTTATCAAGACGTATACCCGCAACCCTCGACTTTGCTATATTTGCACGAACATAAGACTGAATTAAAGCTGCAGACTGGTTTTGACGTGATTTCAATTGTGAGATTCGATGAGCTAATGCTTGTATTTTTTTAGCAACATTTTCTGATTTAACTTTATTTAATGATGCTATTTTCCATGCATCATCCATCACTTGGTCAACTACATCACGAATAACAGAGTTTTTTGCCATTTCATCAACATGCTCTAAGCCATAATACCAACTCAAATAATTATACCTATGAAGTCGCTCACTCTGTATCTGAAAATGAATATTATTTTGTTCGACAAGATTATGTAAACGATCCATTTCTGGCAGATTTTCACGAACTTTTATTTCAAAATCATTATGAACAATTTGAACTATGTTATCTTGTACAGCTTGAAATCGAGATTTCAAATAATTACTTTTTTCAAGCTTTTCACTACAAGGTAAGCCTTGTGACGCCCTCCATGAAATAAAACCATCAACATATTCAATATCTTTTCTCAATAACCATAAATCATTTAAATTGCTTTGAAGTGCTGGTGAATAATTGTGAGCGTTTTGTGTATAAATATCAGAAGGCATAGTAATAAAATGATTTGCCCACGAAGCTACAAATTGAGGATCTCGAAATTGATTCATTTGTTGATTACGAGAATCAAGCTCAGACTGAAGTTGTTTAACTTGATTATTAATAGATTGTATATACTGAGTTGATTCTTCTGCTTTTCTTGCTGCGTATGAAGAAGAACGTTCACGAAGATTTTCATATGACATGACAAGCGTACTCTGATCACGATCTTTCATATGTTGATCAGCTTTTAATTTTGGTAGATATGCTACCTGCGTTTCTGACATATCACCCGGTTTAGGAGTATCGTATACTGTATGTAACCGCTCTATCTGCGTCCCTGTCTGTGAACAGTACAGTTGTCCACACATCAATAATAAACTCGCGTATATTTTTTTCATAATCATCCATATTGTTTATAGAAAATATCAACCGCAATAAGAATGCGAACAATTTTATTTTTTGAAATTATTATAAGTCCCGACAAAAATGTGGGTGAAAGACTATCGTAAACTACGTCAATAGTACTAGGAAGCAAGGTTATTCGCAATCATTGTTTTATTCATTATTGGTATTTCAAAAAAACTATAACTATCATTTTGTAAAATAATTTTTTATTGTTATAAAAGGTTAAAGCTTAAACAATATTGAAAAGGTAATGATTATGGAAGAAGAACATAGAGAATTAAAACAACTTGCTCAACCTCATGTTTTTTCAGGCCACATATACATATTCTTCGCATTTGACATTGGTGAAGATATCAATTTTGAAGCTGTCAAAAAGTCTAAAGATTGCAAAGTAACTCCAACAAACCTTCCAAAGTTTTTTAAGAATTATCACACTCCACTTTCTATCAATATTCCAAATAAAGAGAAAAGTACTCATTGTATTGATACAAAAATACATCAATTTGGTGCAATCTCTATAACGTATAAAGTGCCTGTTTCCAATACATTTCAAGGCCTAAAGTCTGACTTAATTGCAATTGATGAAGAATACCACCCTCGCAGCCTTAGCGATGCACGAGTAATTTATGAACAAATCAAACCACAAATTTCTAAACCCAATTTTTTCCATCTTCGCAGCTACTACACAATTATTCAAATCGAACATGATGAAAAATTTAATGGTTCACAAATCAAAGAATATTTCAGCAACGAAATAACAGCTCTTCTACGATTCGAAACTCAAACATTATCTAAGTATCAAAAAGATGAAATATTACATTCATCCGTTGGTTATTTCAAAAAAGATCTTGTTATAATCGATACCGAAGCTGCTTTCATGTATGATCCACAATATATTGAAATTTTTGACTTCTTTGAATTTGGAAACATTCAACAGCTCGAACTACAGTATTTTGATAAGCTTTTAGATAAACAGATGACAGCCATTTATGAAGATAAAATTCGATCGATGCCACTTCTCGCTTATCTACCGTTCATAGGATCACGCTACTTTGATCCCGTTGGTGAATTAACTAAACTTAAAGTTGATATATCAGTCATAACTGAACGTCTCGAAAACAGTATTAAACTTGTTGGAGAAACATATTTTTCAGAGATTTACGATAAAATAGTTTCAAGTTTAGACCTCAAAAGTTGGAAGATTTCAATTGAGAAAAAGTTTGAAATCATCAAAGATGTTCAATCTGATTATCAAAACAAAATAGACACAACTCGAGAAGATATTCTAACAACTTTAATTATTATTTTAATTATGATAGAACTCATTGTTGCAATCATTAAATAATAAATAACCCTAAGCACTATATGTTGAATTTATCTCTTAAGCATGAATATTTTGACGCCATACAATCAGGATTAAAAACAGTAGAAGGACGGATTAACAGCAGTAAGTTCAAGGATCTCAAAATTGAAGATCTAATAAGTTTTGCTTCTACTCGTACAAATGAAACTATTATTTGTATCGTCATAGACATCAAAACATACTCAAATTTTGAAGATATGATACAACAGGAAGGCATAAATAAAATATTACCTGGTATCCCATCAATAAGTGAAGGTGTATCTATTTATGAAAGTTTTCCAGGCTATAGCGACAATGTAAAAAAAATTGGTGCTATAGCAATTAGAATTCAAAAGCAGACTCTAACGCAATAAATTTTTCACATCATAAAATATAGCATGACAGGCGTAACAAATGCCTGTTAAAAAGCCATCGACCCTTTTTACAACGACTCGAAAAAGTACTATTATGTAAGTAGATAATAAGAAATTTATACATGCATAAATTTGAGATTTTTATGAAAAAAATAAACCTTTCAATGCTTTGTTTGTTATTGTTTTTTAACAACATCAACTCACAAAATGAATACTGGAACGACAATACCAATAAATCATGGTATAGCATCATGTGTAAGTCTGTATTTGGTCCAACACTAGAAGATCGTATTCCTGAATTAATTCAAGGTCGTGATTGTACAATAGCTACAAGCATTGCTCCAGTTCGGGGTAATAATCCTCATATCTCACTTTGCGGGACAAGATATTCGGTCGAAAAAATAAGCTGCAAAATTGAATCTGGCCCAACACACGAACTTTTTCAACACATGCTGAACACACAACAATTATTTTCGAAATATCCAATTCAATTGCGACGCAGTATGTGTGATATGATCACAGGCCCTCTTGCAACGTCATCATGTATTATTTTGAGCGATATGTATTATCAAAATTCTGATGCTTTAAAATTGTTTATACTTTACCATGAACTACAACATCATATATACAATGACATGGGAAACAATCACCTTGAAAAAATCATTAACTTGAACACAGCCAATGTAGAGCTCCAAGAGAAATTAGAGAAGAATAAAAAATCTTTAAAAAGTCATATCGATAGATATGTAGAATATCGATCTGATACAAAAGCAATGCAACTTATTGAGTGCCCTTATTGCTTGCAAGAAATTGCTCTAGCGCATGATAAGATTCAAAGAAAACGAGCACCAGGAACTTACCACAGTCATGGTTATTTACTGTCATGGCAATTTGAGCCAAGCATTAATGAACTTTTAGCTCAAAAAAAATGTTGCCAGCATCACATTGATACTGGCAAACAAATTAATATTTCTATTGTGGATGAATCAACATTGCTGAATCGATTAATCATCACTCAAGAATAAAGGGTGCTATAAAAAATAAATATTACTTCGCAACCATAACTTTTGCAGGACGAAGAACTTTATCTTTAACCATAAAGCCTTTTTCTAGAACTTGTACAATCTCACCTGATTTGTGATCAGCAGACTCAGTGTTCATTAAAGCTTCATGAAACTCTGGATCAAATTCTTTATACTCAGTAAATTCTTTCACGCCATACTTATTTAAAAGCTGTACAACAGATTTATAAATCATTTCGATACCAGAATAAACATCTGCATTATCATCGCCTTTTGAAGATAAAGCACGATCAAAATTATCGATAACAGCTAAAAGATCTTTTAGAACAGATACTTGTGCAGTTTGCATCCACCCAGCCTGATCTCTTTCCATACGTTTTTTGTAATTATCGAAATCAGCAAAAATACGTGATGTCTGATCTTTCCATAGTGCAGCATCTTTTTTACACTGTTCAAGCTCTGAAGTTTCTTCTACCACTTCTTCAACTACCTGCTGCTCAACTACTTCTTCTTGTTCTTCTTGATGTTGTGTATCATTTTGACTATTTGATTCCATGTAGATCCTTTTATTTTCATAAAGTTACAATTAACATTTTTAGTATATCAAAGCAGAACAAAGAGGACAAGCTTACAACTTTATGCTAAATTAAAATCTACGACAATTTTACCATTCTAAAACAACGTGGCTCAAACACAATTATCGTACCTTATACCTATTAATTAAAGAAATTAAAATTTATGAAATATAAAAAGAATCTGGCCCTTGCATTTATTTTTTCATGCTCTGTGATGGTCCATCAAAAGCTACCAGCTGTCTTAACAGTCAGCCAATATAAACCAGATAGCTTCTTACAAAAGCCTTCTTTTTCACAAGATTATTTCACAAACATATCCTGTATATTTTCAGGAGGATCTGCAACACAAGCATACAATGCTCAGAATGAGAAAGTACCATGTCTTCAACAATTCGGTACTGAAAAATTATTGAAAAGATTCACTGATTCATCTTTTGCAGCAAATAGTATAGAAAATTTTGGACAAGGCAAATTAACAGGAGAGTTTCACGTACAAGAACTCATTGTTTCTTGTTATAAGAATCTAACTCATGGACTTTTCGTCGAAGGTGTAACAACAGTACAAAACTTACTGCTTAATTCGATTTCTATCGATTTTATTTCAACTCCAAAAAAATTAACAGAACAACAACAAAATTATTTACAAGCATTACAAGAAAAAATACCCTCATCGATGAACAAGTCAGGTATGTTTACAACAGCTTGTTATGCTGGTTATAATAAAACTTTTTCAGATTTCACTCACCTTGATTTTATTGATTTCATGATTAAAGCTGGATTCACATCACCGCAAGCAATGTCCAATAGCAATTCGAGCATATTACAGTTTCCATTTGTAGGGAATATCAACTTTGGTTACCCTGTTGTTGCTGCAGCTTCTCTTGGAGTTTTAGATTGGATTACGATTGGCTGTAATGGATCAATAACCCCATGGCAATCAACCACAAAAAACATTCCCATGAACAATAGCTCATCTGGGAACAATCTTCTAATGCCTCAATCAGGAATTGCCAATATTCAACGAGGACCACTTATAACTACAGCAATTTATTTCGAAGCTGATCATTTTCATCAAGGGCTTTCAAGCACATTTGCCTATTGTTATACAAAAAATTGCGCTCAAACAATAACCCCTATTGATCAACTAGAATTCCCTATAGAAATAGTAAATGAATCAAATTTACTTGATACCTGGAGCCTGGGGTCCTTTTACATTCAATTTGACGTAGATTTTGCCTGTGAGTCTAGAGCGAGTGCACCAGTAATCACAGTTTTTTGTAATGTTCCTATTGCTGGACAACTTTGCCCAAAAACAAACATTTCTGGTGGATCATGCAGCCTACAATTAAGCTACATGTTTTAATTTTTATTATAATTTCTCTTGTAACTGTTGGCATAAACCAGAAATTACAGATCGGTCTGATTCTTCTAAAGTCTCAATCAATCCATTAATTTTATCAATCATCTCTTGCATGAAATTGATATCATCTTGTTGTACCATCTGACGAGAACTAAGTTTTGACACAGCATCTTGCAACAAAGAAGAACCCGAAGAAGAATCATTGTTTTGCAAATAATATACAGCCTGACTTAAATCATGTCGAACTGATTCAATGACTGAAACTGGATAAGAAAAATCAAGTATTGAATCAAAGTCCTGGGACTCATGTAAGTCATCATTAGAATGAATTCCTACCGAAAACATTACTGAAAACAATACATAAAACAGCCGAACCCGTGTTTTGTGATCAACATTCATAACCTACCCTTCCATTTTGTTATTTTTGATGAAGCAGAATTCATTGAATTCACACCCCTTAATTTTAACCCTATTCTGACAATTTCACTGACTAATTGTCAATAGAAGGTGATTAAATATTTGAGATATGTTTTCTCAAAGAAAAGAACGCAAAAAAAAGAGCCTTATAAAAAGACTCTTTTTCTATTTTTGTACTACCTTGTAGTTCAATCGATATTTAATCTAATAGATCAATTAAAAAGGTAAATCATCTTCGAATGGAGCTTGATCAACAAACTCACTTGATGTTGTAGCTTTTTTACGTTTTTTCTCAGCAATTGCCTCAGCAGCTTTAGAAAACTCTTGAGTATCTTGCGTTCCGTATGAAGCAGATTCAGCTTTTTTTGGAGATGATTTCGGGCCGGCGGCGGCAGGCTCCTCTTGAGCTTCACCAGCTTCTCCAGCAGTTCCTAAGAACACAACTCTATCAGCAACAATACTGTGCTTGCTACGAGTTTGTCCTTGAGGATCTTGCCATGTATCAAATTTCAAACGTCCTTCGATTAAAACGCCACGACCTTTTTGTAGAAATTTGTTACAACTATCCGCTTGAGGACCCCAAACATCGATATCAACATAACAAACTTCTTGAATTGCTGCACCAGTCTGGCGATTTTTAAACTGGCGGTTTGATGCTAACCCTAAACGACAAACTCCTTGCCCTGATGGCAACTGTTTGTACTCAGGATCACGTGTTAAATTACCTGCAATGATAATACGATTAAAACTAGCCATGAGACCGAATCCTTACAAAATTAAAAATGAATTTTTATGCAAAAGTTAGCTTATTTACTACAAGCTCATAGATCTAGTATCATATAAAAACAGCTACAATTCAAGTAAGAAAAATAAAAACTGATCTATTTGCAAGATAATAAAAAATTCTGTAAATCAACTTGTTGCTCTTCAAGTTTTTTTAAATATTTTTCCAAATTATCACGAAATTCTTTCAACTGAGTCGTTGTTTTTTGATTGTCTTCAAGCATCTCTTTAATTTTATCAAATATTTGATTTTGCACCGTCACTGATTGTTTTATGTTGCAACCAAGCTGACGCAAAGAGGACTCTAAAAGCTCGATAGTGTCTTCTTTAACATGTACCGCTGTTTCTTTTTTTGTTTTAGTTTTTTTACAAACTACAAACTCACTTCCTGCAGATAGCATTTCACAAAAAGCCATAAAAACAATAAGAAATATTTTTTTCACATTTTTCCCTACAATAATTGTTGTGCCACCCTGCCTAATATTTTTCTATATTATTGAGGCTACGATGTATTTACAAAATTTATAACTATAGTCTAATAAAATTAATATCGTACAGATCGTAAAAAACTGAATACATAGACTCATATAATCAATTGGCAGAATGCCAGAATGTATAAGCATCAAATACACTACAAAAACCATAAATGTTGCTGTAACTATTTTTGACAATAAAGATGGAATAATAAGAGAATGTTTTCTTTGTGCTAACAAAATGCACGACCCTGCCACCAATACGAAGTCTTTAACAATCATTAAAAGAATGAACCACGATGGCAAAAGAGACTGTCCAGAGACACTATATAAAGCTAAAATAGTTGAAAACATCAAGACTTTATCCGCAACTGGATCTAAGATTCTTCCTAGTTCACTTTCTTGATGATACAAACGGGCAAAGTACCCATCGAAATAATCTGTAACTCCCGCAAAAATAAAAATAAAACATGCAATATGCCATAATTTTGCATAAATGGCAGCAACTATTAATGGAGATAAAAAAATACGACTTAAGGTTAACCACGTAGAAAAAGTTACAACAATAGACACAATGCTCACCATCCTTACTATGAATTTTAATCAAAATCATACTATACAGTTTACTGTTAGATTTAAAATCCTGCAACAAATCTAAAGATGAACATTATTAAGAAAATCTATTGATTAAAATATTATTTTAAAAAACAAAAGGAGACTCTTATGAAAAAGCTACTGTTATTTATTGGTATTACACTATTCATTTTGGTAGATAACATTTCTGCATCTGAACAAATAATCAGTCAAGACAAAATCAACAATTTCATTAGAAGAAACAAGAATCTCGAGCAAAACAATCATCAACTCTATCGCAATAGTCATTACATAAACAGGCTTCCAGGTAAACCTTCCAGGGCAGGACAAAAAAGAATCAGACGCAATAAAAAACGTATGAAGAATAACAGAGCAGAAATAATGCTCAACACAAAATCTATTTTAGCAATGGAGTATGCTCTTGGATTAGTATCTTGTCAAAATAATGATGATGCAATATGCGAAGACAATAGTACTACAAATAGTAGCTCTGGTTTATGCGAGAATCAATCAGCTCCAGTATGCTCAGACGGATTATTACCTACAAGTGAACTGAAACAAATAGAAATGGAAATAAAAACTCTTACCGACAGGACCCAACACCTTAAAAAGGATAGCTCTCGACGATATAAGAACAATCATAAAATGAATAAAAAAGCAGGCAAACCTTCAAAAAAAGAACGCAGAAGAATCAAACGTAACAAAAAGCATATGCAGCAAAATGATACAGAAATTGACGCTAACAAAAAAACAATTAAAGAACTGCAGCAACAATTAGAAATGCTAAAAAAAGATTTAAATTCTGATGATGAAAACATTGCAATTACACATACAAATTTTGACAATACTGACATCTTTGATGGCAGCCTAAACTCAAATGGTGAAAGCATTGCGGTTAAAGGGATACCAATATTTTAAAAGGAGTTTATTATTAACTTTTCTCGCACTGTTCATTTCGACAAATATCGTCAAAGCATCAGAAACAAATCGTATATTAAAATGTTAGAAGAAGATCTAGATGCTGATTTCAATAACAACTTAGAAGATAATTTGAATGACGATTTAGAAGAAGGAGGAGTTCCCATAACTCTTTAATTTAGCAAATCTTAAAAAAATAGAGCGGCCCAACACTTACTTGGACCGCTCTATTTTTGCAATAAAACAAATCCAAAAAAAGCATCAATTTTAAAAAAGCATGAACCAGTTGATTCAACTGAAATTATTGATATAATTATAAAGGTTTGATATTTCTATTAGATATAAAGAAAAAAATATTATGAAAAATTATAAAAACATTTTGCTATTCAGTTTTACAATAGTTTCAGGTTCATTGAACCTTGTTGGAATGGAAGATGGATACGTTACACCTCCAAACCAACCGATTGGAAATAATCAGTTTTTAACACCAGATCAACAGCAGCATCTTAATGTTAATATTCCTGCGACGCCACAGCCAGTAAATTTTGCAATACTAAACCCGCATCACAATGTCAACATCATTACTCCTAAACCGATTAGACGGTCCCTACTAGCAGAATTTAATAGAATCGCAGAAGAAAACAACCAACAACAAACTTAATAAAAAGAAAATATTATGAAAAATTATAAAAACATATTGCTATTCAGTTTCACAATCTTTTTAGGTTTTACAAATCTTATGGGATACCCTACAGAAGAAGAAGACGGATACACAACGCCTACTGAAAATACAATACCACAGCAACAACAACAAGTACCTAGTCGTCCCGTAAAAGCAATAAGGTATAAAAGATTAAGCAGCCAGCAAATCAACCAACTTCGTCGACTTAGCCAAATGTACTTCCCTGCGAACAACGTAGAACAAGGATTAATTGCACAAGTTAACAATATTACTCTTAATGAAAATCAAGAAAATCAGGATCCACAACAGGGATAAAAAACATACAATTATAGTTAGATCAATAAAACCCCAGATTATCTTATCTGGGGTTTTATTTTAATTTAAAAAGCTTTATCAATCACTCCACCACCAAGACAAATATCATCATCATACAACACAGCAAATTGCCCTGCTGCAATACCTTGCCTACTTTCTTTGTGTAAAGTAATAGTCCAAGCTCCATCCTTTTGCTCAACGGATACTGGATGAATATCAGCTCCATGGCGAAACTTCATCATTAATTCAGATTTCTCAGACGGTTTTCCACAAATCCAATTCATCGTCGTAACAATCACACCAGATTTATGTTCTGCTGAATCACGATACTGCTTAGAAATATAGACTATGTTTTTCTTAGAATCTTTATCGACAACATACCATGGACCGCCTGACAGACGAATTCCCTGTCGCTGACCAATTGTGTAATACCAAAACCCTTGATGTTGTCCAACAGCCTGGCCTGTTTCGAATTCAATCAAATCACCTGTTTTATCGCCAAGATGTGCTCGTAAGAAATCTGCAAATTTAAATTTACCTAGAAAACAAATCCCCTGGCTATCTTTACGATCTTTATTTGGAAGATCAAATTTTTGGGCAAATTCACGAACTTGTGATTTTTCATAATTTCCAACAGGAAACAAAACTCGTCGTAATTGTTGTTGTGACAATTGGCATAAAAAATAAGTTTGATCTTTGATAAAATCTGGAGCTTTTTTCAAAAGAGAAACATCCTTCAAATGTTCAACCTGTGCATAATGACCTGTTGCAACATAATCATACTCATCAGAGATATGATCATAGAATGCACCAAATTTCACATACTGATTACATAAAACGTCAGGGTTTGGAGTTCTTCCAGCCTTAACTTCTGCAATCGTATAAGCTACCACCTTGTCCCAATAAGCTTTTTGCATCGAAACAACTTCCAACGGTACAGAAAATTGATCGCAAACTTTACGAACATACTCAAGATCATCTTCCCAAGGACAGCTGCCAAGATAAGCTAACTCATCTTCGAGCCAAATTTTTAAATAAAAAGCTGTGATATCATACCCCTGCTCTTTGAGCAAAGCCAACGCCACAGAACTATCAACACCACCCGAAATTAAAACCGCAACTTTCATGAATATTCCTCTTTGTTTTACATACTTTTAAGAATATCAGGAAGTAGAGGTTTATCAAATTTAGAAGAAGCCAAATTATAAAAAGCAGCATCAAGATTGTAATATTAGATACACCCCGCTTTCATTATCATTGCATCCAGGGGTCCGAGACTGCAAACGCCACGAATACCTTAAAAAAATCAATGCAATGTATAAAATTTTCTATTGATTTCAAGCAATCCAATTTGCAATATTAAAAACAAGATAAAAAAAATAAAGGATTTAGTTATGAAAAAGTTACTGTTTTTACACATATTGCTTATCAGCTCTATAAATTTTGCTGTAAGTATAGACTCCTTGAAAGAAGAAGTATCTAGCCTTAAAGAAAAAAATAAAGAATATAAATCAGAAATAGAACTCTATAAAAAATCAGTTCCAATCGTAAATAATGCAAAAAACATAATAATGCGATCTAAACTAACTACTTCTAAGAAAAAAAACAAATTAGAATCTCTAACTGGGATTGTAGTAAACAATAGAAGCACAAGCTACAACAACAATCCTTCATCTAACCATGCTTTAGAAAATGCAAATAACAAACTTCAACATGAAGTTGATGGATTAAAGTCAGACAACAGTTTGATAGATGAAAGCATCGTTGCAGCACGATCAACTCTCGGTGAAATGCGAACAAAAGCATCAACTCCAGACATCAGAAGAAACATCTCATTTTACCAAAGAAAAATTGGTAAATATAAATACGATCTCAATAATAATGAACAATCTATAAAAAACAAAAATAAAAAAATCGACGCTAATAAAAACAAAATCGACCTCAACACAGCACTCATCAATAATTATCAGCAAGAGTTAGACGTCGCTGAAAAAGCAATCTCAGACAAAGAAGCGATCATAAGTGACTGGGAGATGCAACTTAAAGCAACTCCTCATCAGATCGATTTTAACAGTGTCTCAATGTTAATACATGAAATGAAAGAGCTACAAGATGAAATTAATTATTTAGATATTCAAATTTCTAATAAAAAAGATGAAAACAAAGAAGAAGATGAAAGCTCTGATGAAGATTTTGAAGAAAATGAGTCTGATTCTTCAGAAGAAGATGAAAGCTCTGATGAGGATGATGCTTCTGATTCTAAAGAAGAAATAGTAAAAGAAGATAACAATACAGAAGCTTATGAAGATCTTGAAGAAAATGAGTCTGATTCTTCAGATGAAGATGAAAGCTCTGATGAAGATGATGCTTCTGATTCTAAAGAAGAAATAGTAGAAGAAGATAACAATACAGAAGCTGATGAAGATATTGAAGAAGATGAGTCTGATTCTGACAATCAATAAAATATAAATAAAAGTTTAAGAGGGAAGATGTCTATTTCACAATGACCTCTTCCCTCCTAAAAAAAAGGTTCAATTATGAAAAAGTCACTATTATTCATATCATTTATGGCATCTATAAGTTTATTAGCGGATGTAGATTCTTTAAAAAAAGAAAAAGACACTTTGAAAAAGAAAATTAAAACCTATAGGTCTGAAATTGAATTATATAAAAAATCTATACCAGCAATTAATTCAGCCAAAGGAAATGTTGCAAAATCAAAATTAATAGTCTCTGACAAAACTCTAAAAATGGAATCTCTAACTGGAGTTGTTATAAAAAACGGAACAACTAGTTACAATCATAACCCTTCATCTAATCATGATTTAGAAGCTGCAAATAACATCCTACAAAGTGATATTGATGATTTAACACTGCAAAACAAATTAATCGATGAAAGCATTGTTGCAGCACGAGAAACGTTAGGTGAAATGCGAACAAAAGTAATCACTCCTAGTATTAGAAAAAACATCTCGTTCTACCAAGGAAAAATAAGTGATTACAAGCAAGAACTTAATAAGAATGAACGGAATATAAAAAATAAAAATAGAAAAATAGAGTCGAACAAAAATATAATAGTTTCCAACTCAACACAAATTAACAGCTACAAAACTAAGGTCGATGCAGCTCAAAAAGTTGTTTTAGACAATCAAGCGACGATCAAAGATTGGACAGAGAAACTAAAAGCAACTCCAGACAAAATCGATTTCAACAGTGTTTCAACAATAGAAAATGAAATTAACCAGGTTCAAGACCAAATCGATTACTTAGATATTCAAATCGCTGATGAAGTAAAAGATGCAAAGAAAAACAAACAAGCTGCTCAATAAAACATACAATTTTCTAAAAGAAAGAGGCTTTCGTTATGAAGGCCTCTTTCTTTTACATGTAATCACAATAAGAGCCTACGACTCCGCGATGCTCGTCTCCGGCAACATTGGTGGCGGCGGCCACTATCCGCTTCTTCAAAATACAATGCAATAAAACTAAACATCAAAATCATTCTAAATCGTAAATCACCTACGACCTCGCGATACTCGTCCCCGTCGACATTGGCGGCGGCGGCCACTATTCGCTCTTTAAACACATAAAATCTATTAGGTTCTACCTCAACTAGAATTCATCTGTGATTGCATATTATTTTGTGTGTTTTTTAAGTATAGCGATTCAGCGCCGCCGCGCTCACGATCCCGATGTGAAGCGATAGCGAAACCATCGGTGGCTTGTTTTTTTGCTACAATACGAATAATATCCATCACCCCACTGTAAGAGATAAGGTGATAGCGGCATAGAAATCACGAAGTGAGGTTACATCGTAGACATAATCATGAGGATCTTTCTCTGTGCTTACAAAAGCGTATCGTGGCCGGCCGCCACCCCGCTCACGAAGATGTAGTGATAACGGAATCGTAAGCAACACTATAATCATGAAGACTTTCCCCTGTGATTTAAAAAGCGTATCGTGGCCGCCGCCACCCCGCTCCCGAAGATGCAGTGATAACGAAATCGTAGGCACAATCATAATGGTGAAAATCTTTCTCACTGTTAAAAAAAGCGTTCTGTGGCCGCCGCCACCTCGACCCCGGAGATGGAGTGATAACGGAATCGTAGGTAACTTCATCCGGTTCTTTTTCACATTTTCTTCATTCACACTCTGAAAATTATCTTTCCTCAACAACACCTAACCCCTTCAACTGTTTCTCAATTCAAAATCATCCCAATTGAGAATTATTCCAATTTGTGATAGGCTTATTTCATATAAAATTCACGAAACAAAAGGTCTCTGTTATGAACGGTATTGAACAAATCGCATCATCATTTTTCTCATTCCTTGCTACGCAATACGATCTTGATCAATCTCAGTTCTCACGCTGTTCATTTGATATCAACACCGACCCTGAAAAATCTGCATTTGGAGATTTAAACAGTAACGCAGCAATGATGCTTGTTAAAATAATAAAAAAGAGCCCTAAAATCATCGCTCAGAATGTTATCGACAATTTTAAACATCCACTGGTAACAAAAGTAGAAATTGCCGGACCTGGATTTTTAAACTTCTTTTTAACCGATGCTGCAATCGTTGAACTTTCTCAACACATCTTTGAACAAAAACAGCTGTTTTTTAAAGCAAATTTAAAGCCGAAGAAAATCAATGTAGAATTCGTGAGTGCTAATCCAACTGGTCCATTACACTTTGGGCATGGTAGAAATGGAATTTTAGGCGATACACTTGCTAACATTTTAAGTTTTATTGGCCACGATGTAACTCGAGAATTTTATATCAACGATGCTGGTGCACAAATCACAAAACTTGGAATTTCACTCAAAATTAGATACCAACAAGCAATTGGCCAAGATGTTCAATTGCCAGAAGATTCTTACCAAGGCCAATATCTTATCGACTTTGCAAACGAACTTGCCCAGGAACATGGCGACAAACTAAAAAGCAACGTTCAGGAATTTTTCCAAGACATTGCAAAAACAAAAATGCTTGCACAACAAAAGGCAACCTTGGCATCATACGGCATAAAGTTTGATGTCTGGTTTTCGGAAAAAGCTCTTAAAAATGAAATTAAAATTGACGATTACATTCAAAAACTTGCTGATGCTGGCTGCACCTACGAACTAGACGGTGCACTCTGGTTTGCAACAACAAAATTTGGCGATGACAAAGATCGAGTTTTACGCAAATCTGATGGGCAATACACCTACCTCGCTGGTGATTTACCATACCTTGTGAATAAATTAGAGCGTGGTTACGATAAGTTAATCATGATTTTAGGTCATGATCATCACAGTTTCGTTGTACGTCTACATGCATTAATGCAAGCACTTGGATACAACCCAGATAAACTGACTGTTATTTTATACCAACTTGTACACATCATGAAAGATGGTGAATCTGCAAAAATGTCGAAACGTGCTGGTACCATTGTCGACTTACATGACATTATCAACACGGTTGGTAAAGATGTTGCTCGATTCTTTTATCTTAACCGTAAGGCAGATGCCGAACTTGAATTCGATCTTGAATTAGCTTTAAAAACAACGAGCGAAAATCCAGTATTTTACATTCAATATGCTTACGTACGAACATGTAGCATTTTAGAAAAAGCTGAATCAATCAACCCTGAATTTTTAAATATCAGTAGTGCTGATTGTAAAACATTATCTGAAAAAGAAAAAAACTTAGTTAAAAAGATAGTTTCTTTAAAAAATCTTTTACTAACAATCGATACCAGCAATCAAACACATCTGCTTGCTTACTACACGTATGAACTTGCAAACTTGTTCCACACATATTACAACAGTTCAAAAGCTATTGTTGATGACGTTCAACAAACAAAAAGCAACCTATTTATCATCATAATTATGCATCAAACGTTTGAATTATGTTTTGATTTAATGGGAATTAGCTCTCCTAAAAAAATGTAGTTAATTATGGAAATGCAAGGCAGCAAAAAAGGCGCCGAATGAAGTTCATTCGACTTCGCTAACGCTTCGTCTTCGGGATCTTGGTGGCTCGGCCACTAATCGCTTTTTTAAATACAGTGAATCTTTTGGTGTTATCGTTGTTGAGTAAGGCCTACGACTTCGCTAACGCTTCGTCTTCGGGAGCTGGGTGGCGGCGGCCACGATACGCTTTTTCTATAAAAAGCAAATAAGTCCCACCAAACTAAAGGCCCACAAAACCTTCACAGAAAAGGTAACGTTCAAAACGTCTATTATCGTTTTAAATCAAATTTATATGGTTTTAAATCGCCAGCCAAAGATTCTTCTCGAGCAATAAGTAATTGCTTAATCAAATCATATGTCAAATCAGGATTCTCTTCTGAATTTTTTCCAATTTTCACCCAATATTCAACCTGTTCTGCAACAGAACAATTTAAAGCTCGTGACATCGTTTTAGCTTGAGCAACAATATCATCTGATAATTCAACCGAAATAGCCATAACATACCTCTTTATAAAAAAAATAATGCCAACAGCAATACTCCATTATGGCGCAATAAGAATCATTTTGCGACACAATGGCGCAAATCTCGCCAAAAAGTGGCACATCAACGCTCATTGTATCTAAGCGAACAGTGGCCGCTGTCACCAATATCGCCGAAGACTAGCTTAGCGTAGTCGTAAGCCTTTCACTTCACTTCACTTCAACCTAGTTTATCTATCTTCATAAACTATTTTCTATATCCATTGTTTTTAACTCTTTTAAAAAAGTAAAATAGTTGAAAAGTAAAATAGTTACGGATTATACCATCGTTAAACGTAAAAAAGTAAACGGTGATACTTGTAAAAATGGAGAAATAAAAATGAAAACGTTACAAAGAATCACTCTTGCAATACTTTTAATCACATCGTCAGGTAATCTGATAGCAATGAAAGGTAAAGCAGTTGCACCAAAGCCTAAAGCTACCACAGCGTCAGCTACGACAGCTTTACAAAGTGCATTTAGAGCTAAAAGAGCTCAAAAACAAGTAACAGCTATGAAAGCTCAAAATGCTAAAACAGCTACGAAACAAGCAAAGCAACTAGAATCTTATCGAGTAGCTCAACTTGTAAAACCACGCTCTAAGGCAGTAAAAGCAGCTCATTACATGGGAAAAGAACTTAAGATAGAACCTAAAGGATTCTTCGTAACGTCAAAAACTCAAAATCAAAACAATCCAGGGGTAAAGCCTGTATTTGATGGTACAAGCACAGGATCAGCAGGCTCAGCAGGTCCGCGTATATCATTTAGTAATGCTGCTGGAAAAGCTACTTACAACACCATTACCAGCCCATACAGAACAGCGAAAGCTGCACTGAAAGCTCCAGGGCAAGCAGTTAGCGGTGTATATCACGCTCCAGGACAAATGGCTAAACTCGCTCATAGAGCTCCAGGGCAAATGGCTAAATCTGCTGTTAATGCATACTCTCGACTTACCACAGGTAAAAAAAGCACCTATGATGGCAACTTCCTCACAGGTAAAAGAAGCACGTATGATGGTAAGTTCCTCACTGGTAAGTCTGGAAGTCTAAGATCTGTTGCGAACTCTACATTATCAGCTGCTAAGAATACTCCAGGCAGAGTCTCTCAAGCTCTTGGTGGTAACAAAAATTTTGTCACTGGGAGAACTGGCAGTCTAAGATCTGCTGCTAACTCTACAGCTTCAGCTCTTTACAAAGCTCCAACACAAATGCGTAATGTTGTAACTGGTGGTAGAACAATCAGAGATGCATCAAGCAATGCTATGCGTAATTTACTGACATCAAAAGGAAATAAAAAATTCACAACAAGAAAAGATGGTGAGAAAATTGTCAATACAACAAATGCAGATGGGACAGTCACAACAAAAACAGTACAAAAAGATGGGCGTAGTGTAAGAGAAACAAGAGACGGAGTCAATGGTCCTATCACAATGAAACAAGTAACCACTCCTAACACAAACTGGATGCCAGGACGTTCAAACAAAACAAGTAAGTTTACAAAATTCGAAGGTGGCAAACCAGTATCAGGAGAAACTTTCAACGCTAAAGGACAGGCGATAGCTAACACTACGTTTACGCAAGGAAAAAGTGGATCCGTAAATTCAGTAACAGTAGCTGGAAAATATTCAAAAAATGCTAGAGAAGGCCAAGTCATAGGAGAAATGACACAAACTGGAGCGCCAGGAGCAAGAGTAACAACAAAAATAGTTTACAATAAACATAAAAGCTCTAACCGAGACAAAGCATCAACACAAACAGTTACAACAGAAATGGGTTCACCAAAAAATACAATTACACAAACAACAAAAAGAGGTAAAGAAGGCAAAGTCTCGACTGTAACAAGCGTAAATAGCAAAACGGGATTAAAGACCGAAGCGAATCATAAAAATAATACCGTAACAAGTACAACCGCTTCTGGGCAACAAGTAACTGTTAAAGCTGATGGTAGCTATGTGATTAAAGATGGAAAACAAGTAACAGAAGTCTCTTTTGATTCAAGCGGACAACAACAAGTAAAAACATACTCACAAAGTCGTTGGACTACAAGAAGCAAAACATTAAAAAATGAATCTGCACGAAATGCAGTGGTTAATAGTGGTAGCGGGCAAAAGCCTGTACTTGAAGTCAACCCTCATACTGGTGTCGTAACTATCACAACAACATCACAAGTTGGACCAAATCTCATACCAATGTCTAAAGTTAGTATGAACCCTAATGGAACAGTCCAAACATTCATAAAATCAAAATCAAAAATTGATTCTAGCGGTAATCCAGTATTTTCAACAACACCTGTCGCAACTGTTACACCTCAAGGTAAAGGGTTTAAGATCACTGAAACTCAACAACTTAAGGGAAGCAAATCAAACTCTATAGTCAGAGAAATTCTACCAGAAGGAATGAAAACAAAACATGAGGCTGTATCGCAATCAGGCGCAAGAACAAACTTCACTACAAAAGGAAGTATTACAACAAATCCTACTGCTGCTGGTGTTAAATCATCATCAACTGTAAAATCTAACAAATCAGGTGCAGAGACAACCGTTAAAACATCAGAAGGTAGCTCTAAACTCGTGGTTGAAAGAGCAGAAAAAGTAGGAACTCTTGGTGTTCGTGGTAAACAAACAAAGAATGTAGAGTTGAGTGCAAAACTTTATGAAAAAGCACTCAAAAATCAAAACGTTAAAGAAGCTGGAAAACTTATTGATGCTCATACATTAAAAGAATTAGGATACACAAAAGGTAGTGGAAAAGCCCAAATCTTAAAAACACCTGAATACCAAGCATTTAAAAAGAATCTCATCAAAGAATTCACACAAGATGCAAGTGCAAAAGGAACAATTACGAGAGTTAAAAAAATAAAAGCTGAAAAAACAACGAATAGAATCGCACAAAGAAACGAAGGACAAAATTTAAGTAACTTCCAAAGAACTCAGCAAGGACCAATTGTGCAAAATCCTGCAAGCGCTGGACCTCGTGCAAACTCTCTATCTGCAAACGTCATTAATAAGACTATAGGAGTTGAAACATCTGGAGCATTCGGTAAAGTTAGAGCCGCGACGAACCGCCAAACGAACGTTGGTGTTCAAAATGGTAAACTTGTTATTGCAAGTAATTCAGGCAGAGTTCTGAATCTACTAACTGGAAAGTTCCAAACTCCTTCTAATAGATTGAGTCTAAAATCTAAACCAAAAAATGAAAGTACAAGCGTAAATGGAGATGGAGTAACAACAACAATAACATTCGCAAAAAATGGTAAAACGCCTGTATCGAAAACTGTACGACAACCTGATGGTTCAGTAGCAGTCTTCAAAGCAAACAGTAAAGGAGTAATGCAAAAGAATCCTACAACAACAGTCAAAGTTAATAAAGATGGTTCAATGGTCGCAACAACAACGACGAAAAGCTACTTCAAAAAATCACCTACAACAAGCGTTGTAAAAATATCAGCTGATGGTGTAGTTCAACCAATTCAAAACACAAACAATAATATAGCAAATAGTGGAGCTACACAGACTACAGTACCCGTACAAGGACGCGCTCAAGTAAGATCAACAGCTGCACAACAACAGCAGGTGACAGCCGCAACAGCTATACAAGCTGCATTCAGAGGAAGAAAATCAGCACCAGCAATGAAACAAGCTAGACTTGAAGTAAAACAAGCTAGACTTAAAAGTGTAAGAGAATCTGTGGTTAAAAACCAAGACGGAATGAAAGTACAACCAGTAGCAGGACCAGTATCAATAGCGCCTACAGCAACAGCAGTAACAGCAATACCAGGATCTACTGGGCTTCATACTCCAGGCCAACCTGTAATATCACCATTCAAACTGTCGCCAACAGGCCAACCAGCAGCAGGTTTCAGGCCTACAGCTCAAGCTTTTGCGCGACAAAACACACCTGTCAACGGTTTGCCTGTATAGAATCTAATGAAACGATCTCATCGAAGGCGGCTGTAAAAAGTCGCCTTCTTTTTTATTCAATTTTTCAGAATCAAAACAAAAATAAAATTAGAGTAAGCCGCCGATGGTTTCGCTATCGCTTCACATCGGGATCGTGAGCGCGGCGGCGCTAACCCGCTATTTTTAAAAGTAACACACAATTACAAGTAAATACCCACGGATAGTCCCGATATCACTCTCACCCTGCCCGTCAAAGCGATGCGAGTTCAGAAGCACAGTGACATCGTAGGCCTATCATCGTTAGAACAAAGCGTTTTCATAGCAAACAAGCCGCCGATGGTTTCGCTATCGCTGCACATCGGGATCATGAGCGCGGCGGCGCTAACCCGCTCTTTAAAAAAATCATGTGCACCCGATTTTCATCTTGATCAAAAAGCGTACAGTGGCCGCCGCCAACGTCGCCGGAGATGAGCACAGCGAAGTCGCAGGCAACTACCAATTCATAAACAACAGCCTCTCGTATTGAAAAAAAGCGAACAGTGGCCGCTGCCACCAACGTCGCCGGAGATAAGCGTAGCGAAGTCGTAGGCAACTACCAATTCATAAACAACAGCCTCTCGTATTGAAAAAAAGCGAACAGTGGCCGCTGCCACCAAAGTCGCCGGAGATGAGCGTAGCGAAGTCGTAGGCAACTACCAATTCATAAACAACAGCCTCTCGTATTGGAAAAAAGCGAACAGTGGCCGCTGCCACCAACGTCGCCGGAGATAAGCACAGCGAAGTCGTAGGCCTTACCTATTTTAAAAACAATTTTAAACATCATCACAACAAACAAATAAACAGAAAATTATTCCGTCACAAAAACTGTAAAAAACTAATCCCTACTTTTTTAAAAAAATTAAGCTCGTGCACGAAGCCCCTGCTATTCAAAATAAAGCGCACCAGTAAAATAATGTATCCACCTCCCCCCAAAAAAAATATTCCAATCTATTGTTTTAGAGTAGTTAAAAATAGTATATTTATTTCGAGTAGAAAATTTTCTAAATAAAAAAAGGGAAAAGAAATGAAAAGTTTAAAGAATATAAGCCTCATGATGCTTTTAATAACATCATCTGGATCTTTAATGACAATGGGAATGAGAACTAGAGTAGCTAAACCAACTCCAACAAAAGGAACTGGATCTGGAGGAGTTAAAGGTGCTGGAAGAGCTACCCGAGTAGCAAAGGCTCAAAAGAAAATTGCTGTAGCTGAAGCACAAGCTAAAGTTGCCCAATCTTTACAAGCAATAAGCAGAGGAAATAAAGGTCGAAATACTGCTGCAGTTGCATCAAGGATATCCAATGCAAACAAAGTACTCACTAGTCCTTTAAAATCTCAATTAGTAAGTCAGGGTATTCAGCTAAAAAGTGCAAGTATTCCACGAACTCAAACATACCAACAAAAAAATGCAGTAGCTGCATCGGCTAAAAACTACAATACTATAAATGCTCCTCGCCTCAATAGTGTCGCAAGATCTCATGCTCTATCAACAATTGCCCCAAGAGCTCAAGCAACATTTAACAGCCTGACTTCACAAGCTTATAATGCTCCACGTAACATCGCTAACAGTTTCGCTAATAGAAATGCTCCAGCAATCGGTCCAAAAAGAAGTGTTTGGAATGAAGGATCTCTAAAATCTGCTGTAAAAGCTACTCCTTCTGCCCTTTATAATGCTCCACGCAATATAGCTAACAGTTTCGCTAACAGAAACGCACCGGCAATCGGACCAAAAAGAAGTGTTTGGAATGAAGGATCTCTAAAATCTGCTGTAAAAGCTACTCCTTCTGCCCTTTATAATGCTCCACGCAATATAGCTAACAGTGCAGCAAGAGCAATGGGTAGAACACAACCTGTTTGGAATCAGAGTTCTGCTTACAATGCTACAGCGGGCAAAGTATATAATTTTGCAAAACAAAAATATACTCAAAATCCAAAACTGACAAAACTTGAAGCGCAAAATTTCGTAACGCGACAAGGTGATAAAGCTATGAGTCCACTTAGAACTACACAACAAAATAGAGTAGCTGCTAAACAATCAGCAAATCGCTTAAAAGAAATTGGAAAATTAGAAAGATCTATAAAAGAACCTCAAGTTCGATCAGAAGCTCAAAGTAAAACAATGATTGAATTACAGCCAACAAACACAATGACAGCTCCTACAGGAAGAATGCCTAATTTATCATCTAGATCAAGATTTGCACGTAATTCTGCTGTACCATCTCTAGCAGCTCCTACAAATAAAATAGTAGCTCAAAAAGGTATAGCAACTAAAACAGTAAATCGTGAACTTGTTCAACAAAACAAATCTGCTCAAACACTACAGGCATTAACTAGAGGTGTACAAGCTCGAACAGCTCAAAGAGCTCCTTCAATGAAGAAAATGCAAAGTAAAGCATCTGAAAAAGGAATAGAAATGGTTGAAATGCCTTCTCTAAGTAGAGGTAGTTCAACAAGCTCTATGAATTCTATGTCTAGTGGTTACATGGTTCCTAGATTCGTTCCTAACGCAGGAATTGGTGCTGTCCCAGCATCAGGAATTTATGGCGCAAATGTAGTATAAAAACATTTATAAAAGAATCGAAGGTAGCTGTAAAAAGCTGCCTTCTTTTTTATTCAATTTTCCAGAATCGAAACAACAATCAAACAAGCCGTCGATGGTTCCGCTATCGCTGCACATCGTAAGCGTGGCGGCGCTCAATCGCTTATTAAAAAATCATGTGCACCCGCTTCTTATTCTTTATCAAAAAGTCTACAGTGGCCGCCGCCACCAAAGTCGCCGGAGATGAGCAAAGCGATATCGTAGGCCTTATCTCATAAGACCAAAAACACTTTCATGACACAACAAGCCGCCGATGGTTCCGCTATCGCTTCACATCGGGATCATGAGCGCTGCGGCGCTAACCCGCTTATAAAAGATCACAAGCCAGTAGCTTCTGCATTAAAGAAAGCGTACAGTGGCCGCCGCCACCAAAGTCGCCGGAGACAAGCAAAGCGATATCGTAGGCCTTATCTCATGAAATCAAAAACATTTTCATACCAAGCAAGCCGTCAATACTATAAAAATACAATGATGCTACTCGTCTTTGTATAAAAACCTTGAAAAAGCCTCACATTTACATATAGATTAAAAACATGTGAATACAACAATAGTTTCCCCATCAAAACAATTGGCATAATGCCAACTTATTTTTAGTTGAAGGAAAAACAAATGAAAAAAACATTACTCTTTTTTGTGATAGTATCATCGGGATACCAAACAGTGCAAAGTATGCCTGCTATGAGTGGAAACATCATTGCTGGTAGACGAGTTGTTCAAGCAAATAAACGTGAGATTGCAAAGCGAAAAACCGTTAAAGCAACACGTGCCACAAAAAATCAATCAAGGCCAAACACAGCTATTCTTGCACAGCAATCTGCGATGAAGTATCAACAAACATCAAAAGCTGCTCCTATCACGACGAGAAGTATGCCAGTGCGACGGCCAGCAAGTCTTAATCTTTCTAACTTGCAAGCTCATAATAAAAGTCAGCCTACACAAAAGTCTCTTAATCTTCGTGATTCTTTTTCGCAAACTGCTTCTACAAGTCCACAAAGTAGTCGCAGTCTCAGCTTAACTCATATAAAACCACAACAGCCAGTACAACAGTCTATGTTTGGTCAAGCCAAAAGTTTTATAAGTAGAACAGCCGACTACCTCACCGGCACAAAAAGAAACCCTGATGGATCAAAAACCACAGCAAACCTTAATGGATCAAAAACAATTACGTGGCCAGAAAATGGTAAGGGACAACAAATTAAAATAACCATCTCTGCCGATGGAAAAAGAGCAACAGAAGTCATCGTCGAACGTGAAGCTGGCATAACAACAATCAGCAACTACAACAATAGTAAACCAATCTCACAAACGATTATTAACCCAAGGCACACAGAGCAAAGAATTTTTCAAGAAGATGGGTCATACCATTATTCAAAAAAAGCGACACAAAATATGACCGCAGCAAATTCACCAACCGGAATAGCCTTAAAAAAAAACGCTATTTTTGAAACAAGAAGCGTAGCTAAAACTCCTGGTGGCGGTTATTCTGCTATACCTGGAGAAATCAATCAACAAGCTATCGTCCACATATCAAAAATACAAACAAGACGAGATGCGACAAGTTTTGTCGATGGATTTTTACAAACTTTTAGATTATTAGAAGTAAAAGAAGCTGTGAGAGCAAGAAATGAATTCGTATCATCATGGAGACCAAAATTAAGCGTGCCAAGCGCTGCAAGACTATGGAATCAATTTATACAAAACATACAAATCAATAAACCTTCACCAAAACCTACTATGAAACCCCTACCACTATCAATGACAAAAGAAACGACTGCTCATACAGCAACTCCTACTCTTGTTAAAAAATTAACTCAAACAGAAATCAACATAATTCGAGAAGCAAATCCCTACATAACAACACGAGAAATCAATACTATTGCTAATCCTGTAAAAACAACATCGACAGCAGCAAGCACTACGTACTACGGCCCAGAAAATCACCGTGTTATTGTATGGAATCGTGACAACAGTATTTGGTAGCATAGGAAAACTTAACATCATTAATAATACAGCCTACGTGCTTAACGCACTCCGGCGAACTTGGTGGCGGCGGCCACAAAACGCTTTTTCAAAAAAGCAATTTAAACACATTTTCCACGAACAAACTACCGATGACTCCGCTATCGCTACACATCGGGATCATGAGCGCGGCGGCGCTAGACCGCTTTTTTAAAAAAATTGTCCATACATTTTAGAAAGTGAACAGTGGTCGCTGCCACCAAGATCGCCGGAGACGAGCATAGCGAAGTCGTAGGCCCACCAAGCTTTCGGTGTAAATGTAAGGTTGATTCTATGAATCTTATTTACTTAATTTTTGAGTGATAAGTTCGTTTAAACTTACACCCTTTTGAGCAGCTTCAAGAGAAATTGTTCCATGCAACTGTGGATCCATCCTTACACGAATATTTCCTGAAAATACTTTGTCTGGCTTTTCACCTCGCAAGTGACAAAACTCAAGATAATCCTCAATGGAATCTTTAAATGCTTGTTCAAGCTCCTGTACAGATTTTCCTTGAAAAGTTATCACGTCTTTTAACCCTATAACATCTCCATGAAAAATTTTTGCTTCGTCATCATAAATAACTTGGCCGACATAACCTTTATATTTCATTTTATTTTTACTCCTGCTTCTATTAAAAACTTACGAACTGACATCAATGTACCTTTGTCTGTTTCTCTTTCTGGGTGAGGTCGGTGAAAAACAGCTCGAGAATTATTCAATGCAATCCTTACTCGAGATCCATTTCCTTCACTTATTTCTGCCCCAAGATTTTTAAAAAGAGATTCAATGTTACTCCACTTAATATTTGACTGCACTGGGTTTTTGAAAATCAAATCAAATATTTTTTGCTGTTTTTTATTCATTAACACCCTTTTTTCATAACACCTTACTTCTCAATAGTGTCACAAGGTGGTACCACAGTCAAGAGTCTTCATAGTTTCATAATAATTTTCCGGCAATAGGTAAATAAATGAGCTAATAATGAAAAAGTAATAACAGTATTTTGTAAAATAAAACAAAATTTTAATCCACCGCTGACTACGCTATCGCTACACATCGGGATCATGAGCGCGGCGGCGCTAGACCGCTATTTAAAAAAACTTGTCCATGCATTTTAGAAAGTGAACAGTGGCCGCTGCCACCAAAGTCGCCGGAGATGAGCGCAGCGAACGTCGTAGGCCATTTCATCAAGCCAAAACATTTTTTAAAAAAACAATCGGGAAGGCGGGCTCTACAAAATTATTTCTTGAATATTCACTCTCTTTAACAACAAGGCGCCCTGGTACTGAGAGACTAGGTTTATTTCGCTGCTGGAAAGAGACTCTTTAACATCTTGCCAGTGATGTTCCTGAAGATGAGTCGTTAACTGACAAAAAGATCCATCAAATAATGGTGATGGGAAAAGTGGATTTTTTTGTGTATCAAAGCAATTTGAAAAAATTGATTGCATCTGATCCATTTCTTGCCTTGTTAACGGCACAATCATCGATGCTGCTTCTAAGGTGAAAGAACCCCAAACATTGCGATAACCCAAAATTTCTATCGATGTATCACCATATTTTTGTAATGCCTGTACAATAACTTGCAACGTTACAAAGTGAGTCGAAGGACCAACTCCACAAGGATCCATTGCTACGGTAATTATATCCGGCTTAACGTGGTGAAGATAATCAACAAATTTTTGTACGTCTCGCGCAACTGCATCATCTGAAAGTTCATAATAAAATTCAGCATCAAAATGTTTAACATTGTTGCTGTGCCCTTGTTCAATCGACCATTTACAATCAGATTCTGACTGACGGATTCGTCCTTTTAGCTCTCTGATAAGTTCATGATCCAACTGATCAGATTCTTTCGTTACAAAAGAGTCCTGTAACCAATCGACTTTTGCTTGAAACTGCTGAACATCACAACACCCAAAAACTTCGGTCATAATTTTTAATACAACCAACTCTCGAGCTTGCTGAATCTGTTCATGATCCTGGCTACGGTATGCTTGCGCAAAATTTAGCAATAGTTGTTGATATGACCGTTCAAGAACAAACGATAAGCTTGTCTGTATGTTTTTCGACATACTTTGTAACAATTTTATCACATACTCATCTGCAACACCGTTGGTGCCATTGGTCATGTAGACAATATAATTTTGATTTTTCTCTAAATTTCGCATGGCATACGCATGGTACCCAAGAATGATATCATCATGGTGTGGTGCGGTATGCAGAATAGTTTTACCTTCAATAGGTTTTAAACCCTGCTCAATCTTTTTATATAATTCATTTTTATTCATAGTGAATGATTCTATCATTTTTTTTACCGTTGAGATACTCAAAAAGCCATATTTTCGATATTTTCACTGATCAATCTTTGATGAATTTATGATTTGTTTTATTTTTTATTAAAAAGGCAGCCTACGATTTCGCTTCACTCACATCTCCGGAACCATGGTGGCAGCGGCCACTAATCGCTCATTTCAATACGATTTAATTTCAGTCTATTTTCTAAAGCCTACGATTGATCTCACTATGTGATTTCTATTTCCGTTTCACTCACATCTCCGGAACCATGGTGGCGGCGGCCACTGATCGCTCATTTCAATACAGTTTAATTTCAGTCTATTTTCTAAAGCCTACGATTGATCTCACTATGTGATTTCTATTTCCGTTTCACTCCATCTCCGGGACCATGGTGGCAGCGGCCACTAATCGCTCATTCCAGTGTATTAAAAGGCGAGTAGATGACACTTTGATCAAAACTTCGATGTAGAGCAACAGCCAAACAATCGTCGGTTTATGTTATTATTCAAAGTGAATGCACAGATAAACTACGATATAAATACTAAAATCCTACCGAGGTGTTCATTCAAATTTTTCTATGATTTTAAAAGTAGCGAAACTTTCTATATTTATAAATTCTGGCATACTAAGACAATTACAACTTATATTAAGATAAAATTATAAAAAACTATCAAGTTTATACAAATCTAAAAGGGATTAGATCCATGGCTAAAGTATCATTAGCGGCAATTCAAGAACTTCGTAAAATCACTGGGCTTGGTATGCTTCATTGCAAAAATGCACTTGATTCTACTGACGGAAATGTAGAAAAAGCTATCGAAGAACTTCGTAAAAAAGGTACTTCTATTGCAGGTAAACGTGCAAGTAATGATACGGCAGAAGGTCTTGTTGTTTCTTACATGCATCCAGGCGATCAAACTGGTGTTCTAATTGAACTTAACTGTGAAACTGATTTTGTAGCTCGTAATGAGACAATAAAAGAGTTCGCTCGTGACCTTGCTATGCACATTGCAGCTCTAAAACCTTTATACATTGCTCCAGAAGATGTTGATGCTGCTTTCCTTGCAAAAGAAGAAGAAATTGCACGTGAAGTATTAAAGAATGAAGGCAAACCTGCTGCGATGATCGATAGAATCGTTGAAGGTAAAATGAAAAAAATCTATACTGAAGTTTGTTTAACAAAACAATCTTTCATTAAAGATGATAAAAAATCTGTTGAAGAACTTTTAAAAGAAGTTATTGCTCGGACAGGTGAGAACATTAGAATTAAACGATTTGCTCGCTTCGAAATTGGTAACTAAGGATTCATATGATTTCTATTTTAGAAGAAAATAATATAAAAGCTTTTGATGCTTCAGTTATTGATGAGATGGATAAAGCTGTAAAGCATTGCGAAAAAGACTTATCATCTGTTAATACTGGAAAAGCATCAGCAAGTATGGTCGAAGACCTTAAAGTTGAATGTTATGGCAACATGATGGTTTTACGTGAGCTTGCATCAATTAGCACACCTGAAAGTAACAAAATTGCTATTCAACCATGGGATCAAGGTGCTGTTTCTTCAATTGAAAAAGCTATCTTGGCTTCTCACTTAGGAATGACTCCGAACACTCAAGGTAATATAATCCGACTTGAATTACCACCGATGAGTACATCTCGACGTGAAGAATTAGCAAAAGTTGTTGGTAAAAAATCTGAAGATGCAAAAATTGCATTGCGCAATATTCGTAAAGATTTTGGCACGGTCATAAAAAACAATGAAAAAAAGAAAACAATTTCTGAAGATTTTTCAAAGCGTTTGACTAAAAAGCTACAAGATTTTACCGATAAATTTGGAGCTCAAATAGAAGCTTTAACTGACAAAAAGAAGAAAGATTTAAAATCTTTTTAAGATAGTACTATTTTTTATATTTTTATGTGATAAAATAGATATATTGAAATTGACATGAAAGCTAGTGCACGAGTGGCGAAATTGGTAGACGCACCGGATTTAGGATCCGGCTCTTTTACCGGAGTGGGGGTTCGAGTCCCTCCTCGTGCACCAAAAAATGCGAAGGAGAGAGCGCGTGAAGCCAAAAGCTATTCAATTTGAGGTCGATTGTAATACTCCTGGCGTATGCAAATGCCATGTTACAATTCCTCAATCTTTCATTCAAGAGTTCTTTAAACATGCCGCCCAAGTCAAACAATTAGATTCCGATTCTCGTGGATTTAAAAAAGGCGGCGTACCAATCGATTACATTCAAGTTCATTATAAAAAAAACATCCTCGACAACATGCAAGAAATTTTTCTTAAACATTTTGTCATCGATGCCCTTCTCGAATACATTCATAAAAATAAAATTTTAATCGTTGGACAACTCAACCTTGTCAATATCTCTATGGATACTGATAAAGATGCAGTTTATACTTTTGAAGGTATTCTTCCAAAAGAAGTCTATATTCAACGATGGAAAAATCTTCCTTTCAAAGCAACTGTACGGAAAAAATACCGTGACATCGACAACCAAGTAAAATCATTCCTTGAAGAAGAAGAAAACAGACAAGTTTTGTACGGGAAAGAAGATTCAGTTCAAATCAATGATTGGGTTTGTTTTGATGCCTGGATCATGGATACTAACAAAAAATCTCTTTTTCAAAATAAAAAGTCTCACCTTTGGTTAAAGCTTGGTGATGAAGAACCAGATCTTATATTCCAAGAGCTTTTTTTGAACAAACGCATTGATGATACAATCGTAACTGACAACCAAAGCATACGGCAATATTTCTGCACAAACTCTGACGCTCCTTACACCTATGCAATTCAGATTAAAGATCGCCTTCCTTATAAATATTTCTCAATCGAATATTTAAAACATCACTTTAAGCTGAAAACAAAAAAAGATCTTCACAATAAGCTCATCGAAATATTTTCTTATAGCTCAGACATTTCACAATCAAGATCAATCGCTGAGATGGCACTCAATACAATTATCAAACGTAATAATATTTTAGTTCCTCCATCATCAGTAGAAACTCAAAAGAATATTATTGTTCAAGAATTACAACAAAAACCAGATTACGGTTTGTACAAAATGCAAAATAACTTTGATGGCCACATCACAGCTCTTGCAAAAAAACAGTTGTATGAAATTGTTGCTACTGATCATATTGCCTATACAGAAAATTTAACGGTCAGTCATACCGATATTAAATCTTATTTAAATTTATTGCAGCGAACTCGCACCAAAGAATTTCTTTATTTCAACCCACCAGAGACTCAATCTTTAGGACAAGAATCTCCCATTGCTATTGAGTCAATAAAGAAAGCCTGCATGAGAGAAAAGGCGCTTAATCATATTATCCATCATTTAACCAAGTAATCAATGATCTACTTATGTTTAAAAATGAAACAAAACCCCGGATTCAGTCTGGGGTTTTTCAAGTAGTAAAGGCCCATGAAACCTCAATTAATGTGATAAAATCAAACGTTTGACAAACATTTTTCATTATTATAGCATCCTTGTACGGTATAATAATTTTCAACAAAAAAAGGAATTCTAATGAAGAAAATATCAATCATGATAATGTCACTTGGCTTACTCAGCGAAGCAACATTATTTTCAAAACATGTCGATTCTCAAAAAATAGAACAATCTGTAAAAGAATGTAAAAAATGTGAAAAAGAATGTAAAGAATGTTCAAAAGATTGCGCTAAAGACTGTAAAGATTGTAAAAATGCTGCGAAAGAGTGTAAAAGCTCAGTAAAAGAATGTAAAGACGAATGCAAAAAGTGTTCAAAAAAATGCAAAGAAGAATGCGATAAGCACAAAGAAGAATGTAAAGAAGAGTGCAAAAAAGAATGTAAAGAATGTATAAAAAAATGTGCAGATGAATGCAAAGACGAGTGCAAAAAAATCATTGAAGATTGTAAAGACGATTGCAAAGCAGAACAGGCTAAGTGCAAAGAAGAATGCAATAAAATGATGGAAGACTGTAAAAAAGAATGTCAAAAAATGATGAAAAATAAAAAATAAAAATTTATTTCAATATCATGTATAAGAAATAGGCTTATTGTTGCATACAACGGTAAGCCTATTTTCACAGAAATCTATTAAAGAGATACCGATCCATTAAAAGTTGTGCGTTGTATAAAATCATATTCATAAAAAAACAACCTACGACTCTGTTTCACTACATCTCCGGAACCATGGTGGCCGCGGCCACAAATCGCTTTTTTAAATACAGATAAGCAAATTCAACTATCATCACACAAATAAAGCCTACGACTCCGTTTCACTACATCTCCGGGATCATGGTCGCGATGGTCACAAATCGCTTTTTAAAATGCAGTACAATTCCAATCTCAAATTATGGGTACTGTGACTAGGCTTCACACAAATAGAGCCTACGACTCCGTTTCACTACATCTCCGGGACCACGGTGGCGGCGGCCACAAATCGCTTTCTCAAATACAGGTAAGCAAACTCAACTATCATAAATGCTGTAATTTGGCTTCACTAAACATGGACAATCGCAGTGGCGATGAACACTAATTGCCTATTTCAATACAATATATTTTAAATATTAAAACTCTATGTTCCTATACCTTCTCCTCAAAGACCCTTAAAAACCATGTCGGCAACAAGTGTCACGTATCACTTTAATCAACGTATAAAAAAACGAATAATGCCAACCTGACACCCCATTCATATAAAAATATAAAACCAGAATATTCAACGTATGCAGCGTAGTCAGAATATCTATTAATGACTTTCTACAAAAATAAAAAAACAAAACAGTAAACTTTATTAAGGCAGCCTTATTTTTATTGCAAAAATCATGAAAATCTTTAAACTTAGGAGTGAATTAATTTGTATATATTTTAATATAGTAGGTAATCATGTCAGTCACCTTTTTCAAAAAAAGTAATTTAAAGAGAAATCGTAAGCACGGTTTCCGTAAAAGAATGTCAACAAGAAGTGGTCGAACAATCATCAATCGTCGAAGAGCCGCTGGCAGAAAACGTCTTTCTGTAAGTGAGTAAGATCTTGATGAAAGATGTTGCAAAACAGATTTCTAGGTTTACCAAGAAAGAAATTGATTATCTTTTTCAGACCGGTAAAGCAATTTATAAAAGCAAGGAGTTGGTACTATTAACTGCTCCTTGTCTTTTACACTTCAGTCGAGTCTTACTTATTACTTCTCGCAAAGTTGGTAATGCACCCGAACGTAATCTTCTGCGTCGTCGAGGTCGTGCAATCTTTTACGAAGAACAACTTTTTGAGCAACACAAACATTGTGTAATAATCTTCAAACCTTCTGCAAAAAATCTTTCATTCGATCAATTAAAAGAAATTTTAGTACGATCGATTGAAAAATCTAACAAAATCTATCCTCCAGAAGGTCAGCTAACTTCACCCTTACAATCAAAATAATCTATGCGTTCTCATAAAGTTCATATAATAATCAAAAAAATAATAACTTATGTAAGCAAGTTGATTGCTCTATTTATTACCATGCTCATTTGGTTAATTCGACCGATGCTCGGACCTATGAATATTTGTCCATACACTGTAGGCTGCACACAATATGCATTGCAACAATTACAAGAACAACCATTACTCACTGCAATCAAAAACATTTTAGAACGAATTATTCAATGCCATCCTCTTGGTAATAGAAAAAATTAACTGATTTTTTTTATAAAATTTTATTCATACAAACAGAACCTACGATTTCGCTTCACTACATCTTCGGGAACATGGTGGCGGCGGCCACAAATCGCTTCCATTAAAAATATAATAAAACCAATTCAACTATCATTACACCAATACAACCTACGATTTCGCTTCACTACACCTCCGGGAACATGGTGGCGGCGGCCACAAATCGCTTCCATTAAAATATAACAAAACCAATTCAACTATCATTACACCAATACAACCTACAATTTCGCTTCACGACACCTCCGGGAACATGGTGGCGGCGGCCACAAATCGCTTCCATTAAAAATATAATAAAACCAATTCAACTATCATTACACCAATACAACCTACGATTTCGCTTCACTACACCTCCGGGAACATGGTGGCGGCGGCCACGAATCACTTTTTAAAATACAGATAAGCCAGTTCAACCTTCACCATCCCCAAAATTTCACACTTGATGTAGAGTCGATTGCCATTCTAAGTGGCTTTAACGTAACGAAGCACATCATAACTATTGTTTTATGGCTATAAAGCATGTTTCAATCATTAAGAATAAAAACTCTTTTGATTTAAGGTTTATGCAATATGAATATAAAATTTATACTTTCATTACTCATTACATCTTCTCTGTGTGCTTCTACAGGCATGAAACTCACGAAATCTCCAAGTTCATCTTTTATGAAAAAAATGTCAAAAAGATCAAAAGTATTAGTTACAACAGCTCGAAAAAGAAGCATTTATGAAATCCACTATGAAAAGACATCCAAAGGTCGAACCGACTCAAACAAAACAGCTTCAACATCATCAACGCGATCAACCATGTCAACGACATCCAGCAAAGTAAATTCACTTGATATGACTCCCATCAAAAAAGTTAAAATAAAGCCAACTCACCCTAGAAATAAAAAGGGGGATAAAAAGTCGATCAAAATAACTGAATCTGCCAAGGAAGCAAAACCAGAATTTTCAACAAAATCTTTAGTAAATAACGAAGCTATGCTACGCAGAGAGCAAGGTCTCACAAATTATTACAAACTCCTTACAGATCAAACAGCTGGAGAAATCAACGCAGCCTTACACAACCCATACAATTCTCTCCAGAAAAAATTAGCCATCGCTGTTTATACAGGAAGATATGATTATCTAGAAGCTCTTATACACAACCAACTCAAAGAGTATCCCAATTCTAAAAAAGCAGTAGAAAGCTTTATAAAAACGAATCTTAATAACATAACTCAAGAATCACCTATTCATGTTTCCATCAGGATGAATGCTCATCATAAAAAAACAATGATAGATACAAAAAAATATAACAATGACCAATTTAAAATTGGTCAGTATAACAGAAAATATAATGATTCATTAAAGACATTGCATCTTTTAATAGAACAACTTGCTGATATCAACGCAGTCAATGCTAAAGGACAAACACCGTTACACGTTGCATGCAGCAAAAAAGAATATGAAGTCGTAAATATTTTATTAAACGCAAAGGCAAATCCACACATATTTGATAGCAATGGAAAGCTTCCAACTGATGTTTTAATAGACCTTGTTAATGGGAAAAGCATGTCACCTAAAGAGCATATAAAATACACAAAACTCTTTGAAGAAGCTCAAAGAAAATTTGATAGAAATAACAATAAAAAACACTTCCTATCAAATCTATTTTCATTATTCAAATCATCATCACCAAAAATCCACCCAATATAAAAAATAAAGCCTCAAGCAATTTTTTACTTGAAGCCTTATAAGATTTTGAATTAAATTGCATATATTTTAAATACACCCGACTCCATAAATATTTCGTCGGAGGTAAAGACGGCGGCGGCCGCTAAACGCTTTATAAAAAAATGATATGAGTCGCAAACCACCCATGACTTCCGACATCTTAAAACAAGTTTCAAGCTAAGTCAGACCCTGCTATGTTTTTATAAACAACCATAAATCTATTTTACATCAGATACAGATTCCTCAGCTGCCTTAATTGCAGCATCAACATCCATCCGAGACTTCCACCCTAACCCAAGAGCCGCTGCAAAGCTTGTTGTAGCAACCAAACCTATCCTCGTTTGAATTTTGCGAGTTTCAGGATCTCCCTGAGGCATACAATAACAAGAAGATGCATACACTCCCCCAGAAAGAACTGATACAAATAAAGCTACGTGAGTTCTTTTATAATTTATTGGATTGTACCCTGTTTTTTCATCATTGAAACGAGCTAATTTTTCTTTATCATACAACGCTTGATTCTTCCCTTCCAGTAATGGACCAATGGGTATACTTGCTGAATAAGCACTCCGCTGTAATTCATTTTTATACGACTGAGCTTTAGGATGATCAAATCCTTTTAAAGTTACATAATCCCATGCGGTTGTCATAGTGTCATATTCACGTGGTTCTTCAGAACAACGCATGCAAAAAACTGTAAATAAAGCCATCGTCAACAATGTCATATTTTTTTTCATGATCAAAACAAAATCCTTCAATTACAAGTTTCTAAATCACCTTCAGATCAATACAATCATACCATCTGTCCTATAGAAAGCCACAAAAAAGGCTTTAACCAATATCTCAGTCAAAGCCTTTTTTAAAATAACTAAAGTTAAAAGATCTTAATATTATTTTTCAACTTTATAATGAGCAGCCGCATGCATTGCATTAAAAATATCATCTCTAGACTTCGATTTAAGCCAAAATGCACTAGCTAAACTCGTTGTGCACACTCCGAATGTCCCTATTCGTACTTTAGAAGTAGTTATATCACCTGTAGGCATAAGATACAAACTAGCTACATATGCTCCACCAGAAAGTGCTGATATCGAAAATGCGGCCAAAGATCTTTTATAATTAGTTGCATTATACCCTGTCTTTAAATCATTAAAATAATTTAACTTATCAGTTAATTCACCTACTGACCAATTACCGCTAACTGATTTTCCATTAGCAATATCATCACTAAGGCTTTCCCTAAAATGTTGAGCTAAATGGTGCTCGACATTTTTAAGTGTCGCCATGTCATATCAAGTTGTTAACCCACTACCTTTTCTTGAATCACTACCATTCATACAGACAGAATATAATAAAATTACAGCTAACCCTGTGATTTTCTTTATACTCACAACAAAATCCCTTAACTAAAAAAAATCCAATCACTGTCAAACCACTACAATCATAACACCTATCCCACAGAAGAACACAAAAAAGGCTCCAACCAATCTCTCGGTCGAAGCCTTTTTTATAAACTAAAATCAAACAGAATTAATCTTATTTTTTGTCATCTTCATTCTCTACAGATGCTGGAACTGTACTCATTGCGCCAATTGCATTTTCAACATCTGCTCCAGCTTTCCATCTGAAACCAGCTGCAGTTACTAAACTTGTTGCTGCGACTGCTCCTGTTCCGATTTGAACTTTGCGCATAGTTGAATCAACTTGACCGCCTCGTGTCAAATACAAAGAAGCTACACATGCTCCACCAGAAAGAGCTGATACTGCAAGCGAAGTGTAAGCTCTTTTATAGTTAGTTGCATTATAGCCTTTATTAAAAGCAGCTACTTTAGCATCTAACGCTTCTTTTGAAGGCTCTTGAGATACAGCAGATGTATCTAATTCTAGACTTCCTTCTACGGGTGTAGTTTTTACAAAAATAGATTTTCTAAATTTTTCTGCACTTGGATGTTCAAATCCTTCTAATGTCAATGCATTGTAAGGCACTGTTACAAGATTATTCCACGCAGTTTTTGCACATTTATTCTCACTTGCTGCTGGAGTTTCCTCAGCACCATTCATGTAAGCACCTGATAACAAAGCTACTGCTAGTAATGTCGTATTTTTCATGTTCATAATCAAATCCCTTAACTAAAAAAAACATTGTATTATTTTCACACCGAAGCAATTGTAACAATAATAAAAAATATAACAAACTATTGTGTAAGATATAAAAAAAATGTTATAGATCACCTCGATACTCATTCACAATCATCGCCAATAATGCGATCTGACAGCTCCATGCAACAACAAGGTCACAACATTCCTGCAACAAAAAAAAGGCTTTACTAAGAAAATGAATTCTCAGTAAAGCCTTTAAACAAACATTAAAAACAAAAACAACTAAAGAAGTGCTTGTACCAATCGACTCAGTTCACTACGTTCACTTTTTGGCATGAACACAGTACCAAATAAATCTTGACCACGGAATTTATCCGTTGCAACAACAAGACCATTCGTAGAGAAATCTAAATAAGGCACATCAATCTGGTATGGATCACCAGCTAAAATAATTTTACTGCCATCACCAACACGACTCAACAGTGTCTTTACTTCATGGGCTGTTAAATTCTGCACCTCGTCAATCAAAATAAACTGATGAGGTATTGAGCGGCCACGCATGTAGGTGATTGCCTCAAGACTCATTTTTCGCTTCTGAATCAAATCATCAAGAGATCGGAAATCTTTATTCTGATTTTCTTTATGATAACCGCCTCTGCTTCCACCACGGCTTCGACTATTACGTCGATTATTGCCTCTAAAGCGATTGCCATCTTCTTCATTCCAGTTTTTCTCATACCCTTGCTGTTGATTATAAACTGGTTCAGATTTCTGTCGTTCAGCAATCATGTGTGTAATCAAATCCACATTATCATAAATTGGTTGCATCCATCCATGTAACTTCTCTTGCATATCACCTGGTAAAAATCCAATATCATGACCAAGAGGAACAACAGAACGTGCAATCATCATTTTTAAATAATCTTCTGTTTCTAATACCTGATGTAAACCCGCAAGCACAGCTAAGAAAGTTTTTCCCGTTCCCGCAGGACCAGTCAATGAAATCATTTTAATGTCATTATCAAACAATAAATCCAAGGCCATAACCTGGTGAATATTTCGAGCAGTAATTGGCCAATTCACCAATGGAGATTCTATATATTTATATGCGCCTTCGCCTCGGTAACGATACATTTTTTGATTATGCTCATTACTTGCACTGGTAAGAATAACAAATTCATTCATCTCAACTAATTTAGATGAAACTAAATCCTTTAAAACATCCGGCTCATCTTTGCGTAAATCGTTACTCGGAATAATGTGTTCCTGCCAGCCTTTGTAATAATTATCAACTAAAACAAGACCATTTAAATAATCCTGAGCTTCGATACCAAGTGCATCAGCTTTTACACGAGCATTAATATCTTTTGTTACAAAAACAACGTTATAACCCTGCTCTTTTAAATATGCAACATTAAGCAATATTTTATTGTCTGCAATATTAAAACCTAAACCGGATGTAGAATCTTTACTTTTTTCAAACAAGATTTTAACAACAGATCCATTCTCAAGCTCAACACCTTCAGACAAACTTCCTTTTGATCGCAGCTTATCAAGATGACGAGTAATCAATCGAGCATTCGATCCACGTCCACTATTTTCAATCTTTATTTTATCTAATTCTTCAAGAACCGTGATAGGGATACCTATAAATACATTTTTAAAATGAAATATTGATTCCGGATCCTCAATTAAAACATTCGTATCAAGTACATAAAATTTTTTATCAGTCATTCAAAAACCTTTTAATTTTCTTAATCATTCTAATTTTCTAACTATGATGAGTTATAGCATCATTAACAATACAGCCTACGCGGTTAACACACTCCGGCAAACTTAGTGGCGGCGGCCACAAGTGCGCTTTTCTATAATTTAATACAATTTACTATACCTATGAATATAGATTATAAAGCAAGAGTTTCATACAAAAAAAAGAAGTGAATTTTCATCCACCCCTTTTTTAAACTATTCTAACTTTTCTAAATCAAAAAATTATTTTAAATTTTTCAATCTTGTAATTTTACTTTGCAAACGATTAATCTCGTCAGATGAATCATTATCATCAAGCATTAATTGATAACATTGATCTTCTAAATCATGAATAACTTTAGTTTTTGCGCTTCTAGCAAAATCAACATTTTGCACGATGCTACCAAAAGCTTCCTGCTTGTGTTTTTGGTCTATATTAAACAATTCCAAATCTTCTTCACCAATGCATGGCACACTTACTGGAGTCATTGATCTCATATTTTCTGAACTCATGCTACTAATTTTATTACCAAGCTCTTCAGCTAATGCAGGCGTCAAGCTACGATTCCTAGTTGCTTCACTTGTAACATCAACAGCTTCTTTATAATCCTTACGATTAAGATGGCCAACAACTTGAGCTGTAAATGGACTCATACGAACAGGTACCACAACCTCAAGGTTATTCAAAGACTCTGTCAGTAAAGATTTCGAACCTTTGCTAATTTTTGCAGGAGACATTCGTGGAGATGGATTATAACCAAAAACAGAATATGGTGATACTTTCCCAATTAAAGGAACAGGAGATTTACGACTAGCTAAAACAGCTATTTCACTATACGTTATTTCAAAATCTCTCTTCTTATCACTTGCTTCCACGAACTGACCAAACAATAACACGCTTGCAGAAACATATAAAAACTTTTTCAACATACACAGTCCTAGATAGATAAAAAATACATTTATTTCATATAGAAAACCATACTACAAAACCAGCCTTTTAGCAACTAATAGAAACATTCCAGCGACAAGACAAGAGAAATAATGTCAATCAGTCACGAAGCGCAATCCATCACTTCCTCAATTTTCATATCAACAAGAGGAAAATTCCTAACAAAACACCCATAGAAACAATCTTTTCATCGATAAATTTGTTTTTTTCATCATTTCGATTTATCCTACAAAAGGTAGTATAATAAAGCTTTTTTAATTAAAGTTAAACTATTCCTCATACAAGAACATGATGAATACCCAATTCAAAAGGATTGATCCATGGAACATGACAAAGATTTAGCAATCCTGCGTCACTCGACAGCGCACTTACTTGCGCAGGCAGTTTCTGAACTATTCCCCAACACAAAATTAACCATCGGACCTCCTACGAAGCAAGGTTTCTTCTATGATTTCCAACCAGAAACCAACTTCAAAGAAACCGACCTTGAGCTTATTTCTACCCGCATGAAGGAACTTGCTGAAAAAAATTTAAAAATCACTCACGAAGATCTTTCTAAAGAAAAAGCACGTGAAATTTACAAAAACAATCCTTTCAAACTTGAACTCATCGATGGCATCGAAGGTGACACTGTCGGATTTTCTCGTCAAGGGGATTTTTATGACCTTTGTCGTGGTGGTCACGTTTCCTCAACTGGATTACTCAAGAATTTCATGCTCACATCAACATCAGGATCTTACTGGCGTGCAGATCGCGAAGGCACACCACTACAACGAATCAGTGGTATCGCATTTCCAACACCAAAAGAACTTCGTATGTTCCTAAAAAAACAAGCTGAGGCTGCAAAGTACGATCATAGAAAAATCGGAAAAGAAATGGACTTGTTCTCATTTCACGAAGAAGGCCCGGGATTTCCTTTTTATCATCCAAAAGGTAAACATATCATTAATAGCTTGCAAGAGACTATGCGAAAGATTTGGACTCGAAACAACTACCAAGAAATATCTACCCCAGTAATGCTTGATGCTGAACTATGGAAGAAATCTGGTCACGCATCACACTACAAACAAAATATGTATTTTTGTGAAATTGATAATCGAGAATTCGCAATCAAACCAATGAACTGTCCTGGTGCATTGATGATTTACAACGAAAAGCCCCGATCATTTCGTGAACTACCATTAAAACTTGCAGAATTTGGACACGTTCATCGCCATGAGCTATCTGGTGTTCTTCATGGATTATTTCGTGTACGAGCATTTACTCAAGATGATTCTCATATTTTCTGTATGCCTGATCAACTCGAAGATGAGATTATTAAAATTGTTAAAATCATTGATCAACTACTCAACTTATTTGATTTTGAAGATATCAGCTATGCTATCTCAACAAAACCAGAAAATGCAATGGGTAGTGATGAATCTTGGGAAACAGGAACTCAAGCATTAATCAATGCACTCAACACCATGAAAAAAGATTACATTTTGCAAGAAGGTGAAGGAGCTTTTTACGGACCGAAAATTGAAGTTAAAATTAAAGATTCAATGGACCGTGAATGGCAATGTTCAACCGTGCAAATCGATTTTGCTCAACCAAAAAACTTCGACATTTCCTACATTGCATCAGGTGGAGCAAAACAACAACCTGTTATGATTCACCAAGCGAACTTTGGATCTCTCGAAAGATTCTTTGGAATGCTGTTAGAACACACTAAGGGACATATTCCTTTCTGGCTTGCTCCAACACAAATTAAAGTGTTGCCAATTACTGACAAGCAAAAAGAATATGCGCAGTCGATTGTAAAAACATTAACTGATGATAATTTCCGTGTTGAACTTGATGAATCTGCAGAGCCCCTATCTGCAAAAATCAAAGTTGCTCAACTTGCACGAATTCCATGGATGATTGTTGTTGGCGAAAAAGAAATGTTAGCAAACACAGCAACACTCCGATACGTTACCGGCAAGCAAGAGTTTGGACTGACAATAGAACAGTTAGTCGAAAAAGCTAAAGCCTTAACAAAAATCTAAAAAAAAGGTGGAACACATTGCACAATGTGTTCCACCTTTAAAATTCACTTAGAATAAACGACTTTCAATGCTGATACTAAATTACGAGCTTGATAAGCTATTTTTTCTATAGATTTCCCTGTAACAGGATCATTCCCCTTCAAGATCCCAGTACCGAATTTTATTCTATAAAATTCAACATCGTTATGCCCATCTTCAATTGACGCAATCAAAGATTCAACTGGAGAGTAACCTAATTGTCTAAATGCTGTACATCGATCTTCAGCGTTTTTTGCATCAGCAAGATTTTTTTTTGCTGCCTGAACATAGTCGATGTATTCCTCATTGCCTGACGTTTGCACAAAAGCTGTATAAGCAAGCAATGCAAATAACTGTAATTTCTTTATCATACTTTCAATCCTTTTATTAATTATATCTCTCAATTCATTATTTTCGCTGTATCTATCATAGGGACAGATCTAATTAAACTTTTTTCAGCAGATGTCACTCTAGAACCTAATCATGTAATCATGCCATAATATAAGCTTCTATATCAGAAGCTGCGATGAAATTATTAGTAGCAATTGCAATATCGTAAGCTGTTAACTCAAATGTTTTGTTACTGCTTCGCTTCATATAATCTATTGGAATAAGTGATGAATAATGATTCCTATTAAAACAATTTTTTTGCTTCAAAAAACCAACCCCATACATTTCTACATAACTTTGAACTTCATTTTCACCTGAAATAATAGACTTAAGAAAAGTACAATAAGGTGACTCTTCTATACCTTTCTTTTCTACGCAAGGTAGTAATTGTAACGATAAAGCACAGCAAATTAATAAACATAATTTTACTTTATTCACAAATTCAAGTTCCTAAAAAATTAACGTCGCACTTTACATTTAATAAAAAAGGCGGCCTATTTAGGCCACATTTTTAAGATTTTCTTATCAAAAGATACTGAATACAACTTCGAAAGCAACTAACTATGCACTGAATATACAATACAAGACATACTAACAACGTCGCCCACACCCTAAGCCGAAATAAGTCCAAGAACACCACTGAAAAGACGCCCCCTGCTCACGCAGTTCATTATAAAAAACAGACGTATAGCAATAATTTTGAGCTGAATAACCTTCATGGTCAATTGCATTAACATATGATTCACCTGGCTTGGCCATTATTCTTACACCTTGAACTGTATTATTAATGAAATTTCTCAAATCTAATTTGCGCTGTTTATGCAAATTAACGTCTTGATCAGTACACGAAGGTCTTCTTCGTAACTCTTGCCTGTAGACAGGCTCTGAATATGAGACATCATCAACTGTTTCTTTTGTTGCATAACCATCATTGTAAATTTCAACTTCAGACTTAGATTCAGATTTTATTTTTGTTACATAACCATCGTTAACACGTATATATTCATAGCAATTATGCCACAAACGATTAATATCTGCCTTAATGAAATCAACTTTCATTTCTTGCTCGATAACGTAATTAATCAAAGGAGTTCTTCCTTTTTCATCACGAATATCTACTGCCTGCGACTGATTTTAAAAAAAACCTATACACATTAAAAAACTAAGTACTAGATTTTTAATATTTTTCCTAAACATACAATTAAAATTTATCTATTTTCTCTCATTCGCTGTTCCATTTAATACTGTATAAGTTATTAATCCTCCAGCTACAACAACTCCTACAACCGATAAAGTTGCATATCCTGGATTAAAATAAGTCCATACATGCAATTTAAATTCAGCACCCTGTGCACGCAATTCATTATACAATTCAGGAGTATAACAATAGCTCTGAGCTGAATAACCATCAAGATCATCTGAATTAACATATAAATTTCCTGAATCAGCCATCGTTCTTACATTTCCAACAGACAAACCAATAGTATCCTGTAAATCTTTTTCGCGCTGTCTATGTGCATGAATATCTTGATCGGTACAAGAAATCTTCCTTCCTAACTCTTTTCTACACACTGGTGTTGAATATGATACATTATCAGATATTTTCGTAGAAACAAAACCATCATTAACGCGAACATACTCGTAACAAGAATCCCATAATTTATCAATATCGTCATTGATAGTAGTAAATTCTGCTTCTTGCTTTATTACATAATTAATCAAAGGAGTTCTTCCTTTTTCATCACGAATATCTACTGCCTGCGACTGATTTGAAAATAAACCAATACACATTAAAAAACTAAATAATATCTTTTTCATATTTTTCCTAATTTTTAGAAAGACAATTAACAACTTACTTGATCAAATGCAAATTCTTAACTCGTTGAACAAGAAGATATTTTGAAAACAAATTCAATTCTATATCATCAGAAGTTAATGATAATGATGAATTTTTGATCAGAGTATTACACCCACTCAAAGATTGAAGTGATTTTTTTCCAATGTATCTACAAAAAGTAGAAGATTTACCAAAATAACCAACTGTAACATCACTCTGAAAACCCTTACTTGCAAATAATAATTTAAATTAAAAAGATTAACTCTATGTAATAATATAACAATATTACAACATTCACAAATGGTAGGCTTGATTTTACGAACAGTTGCAACTCACTCTAAAATCCAAAGAGGCTTCCTCTCAGGTTTCTTTATATAATTATCAACAACCCATGATTTGCTACAGACATACCTTTGATAAGCAGTAACAACATCAATAGACATATCGTTTTTAATTTCATCTATCATGACTCTTTGAAAAGTCTCTACTTTTTCATACACAGAAAGCTCTAATCCTGTTTTTTCATAAAAAATATTTCGAGCGGTTTCTATAGTTGCAGAACATGCATGAACTTTATTGTACCTAAAAGTATATTCATCACATAATGCTTGAGCATGTACAAGTAACCATGCAAGGTGCTCGTGTTTTTCAGCAACCCATTTGGTACAGGGGTGATTTTTAAAAACACCTCTTTTTGTTGAATACGGAGTACCGTCAACCTTAGGGATTGTTCCCCAGTTGAAATACCAGTGACTATATACAATTGAAATCATCTGACACGATTCAAGCGACATTTTAACAACATGTTTATCTGGTAACATTTCAGCTGACTTTATAGGACAATAATCAACTATAAAGATATTCATAAAACTTCCTCTTTGTATGAAATTTACCGAGATGTAATCACATTATTTTTTGGGCAAATTTGAGCTAATGGACATTTAGAACAAAATGGTGACTGAGGAGTGCATATTGTTTGGCCAAACATCACAAGCAGTCTATTCCAAACTATCCAATATTTTTTAGGCAAAACCATTCGTAAAGCATGTTCAGATTCTTCAACTGTTTTTGTCTGAATAATCCCTAATCGATTCGAAATTCGATGAACATGAATATCAACACAAATAGCGGGAATCCCAAAAGCTTCTGCTAAAACTAAGTTCGCTGTTTTAAGCCCTACGCCTTTAATCGACAAAAGGTCTTTTAAATTCGATGGAACCTTACCATCAAACCGGGTCAAGAGGTCTGCACTTACATCATGTAGCTGTACAGATTTACGGCGATAATAATTAACAGGACGAATAATCGATTCAATTTCAGATATAGGTAAATCCAACATCTGTTGTGGAGTTATCGCAATTGAAAATAAGTGAAGACTGACGGGAAGTGTGACTGTGTCTTTTGCTCGTAGACTGAGCAAACAACTGATAAGAATGGTATAAGGGTCATTTGGATATTGAGCTATGATCGATTGAGTCATAGGTGGTAATGCATGAAAAGTAGCTTTTTCTAATAATTGAATTAACAAATCAATAGAAACGCTACTTTTCATTTTTTTTAAATCCTGACATGTATAAGCCTCACCCAATATTTAAAGTATATAAATACCTTATAGCCCTGGTGGACAATACGATGCAATTTCTAAACTAGAAAGTAAAATCATTGCAAACATAAGAAAAGTTGCAGATTTTGGCAAAACAAGTAATTTAGATATATATGATCTAACATTCATAATATTTTCCTTAGGTTAAATTTAATTAAAAACAAAGTGACAAATATTTGTCATTTACAATATGTATTATAAATCCCAAACAGTATAATATCAAGCTATTATTATGATTTTTTTTATAGACTTTCTTCACAACATGGTATCTATCCTATCAAGCAAGCAATTATTCTTACTTACAGAAACTATTGGTTTTATCGTCATGATAACCATGGGGTTTCTATTAATAAAAACCTACACACAACACAATAAGACCACCCAAAGTCACAATCATACATTTTATATTTTATTATTCATAATACTCAGCATAGCTATAGAAAATTTTGCATGGATATTCAAACTGAGCTATCAACTAGAATACATCTCTATCAACTATAAATATGTACAATTTCTTGCGATTACCGCTTGGATATTCAATCTTGGACTTTACCAATCGCTTGGTCTATTTATCGAAAACATTGTTGAAAATAAATTCACTTTCAAGCTCCACCAAAAGCTACTGTTGCTGATAAATGCTATATTAACACCAACATTTATTTATGCTGGAATTTGTCATATTTACGGTTTTGATTGCTTCATTAGTATCAATGCCATATTTAGATTTGCTGCTTTATATCGACCATTAATGATTGTACCATCACTTATAATAGCTTTTCAAAAAATTTATTACGAAAACATTCCTTCTATTTTAAAAAAACAACTTACGCTTTTTTTAAAGTATATTATATTTCCACTCCTTTTAGTTGACCTTGTACAGTGCATACCTATTTTTTACCAACAAGGTGCTCATGCTGATCTATCAGGATTTATGGCGACAATTAGTGCTATGTTTATGATTGCTGTTATTGTATTTTGTGCTCGTAATTTAATTCGTTATAGATTTTTTAATTTTTCAAATAAAGTTCAAGATCGATCCAACCCATCCCTAACAGGTAGTTTTAAAAACACGATTGAAAGTTTAAGCCTTGCGACAACTCCACAAGAATTAACATATATTACGCAAATTTTTTTCAAAGAAAACTTTAAAATATCTATCGAAAACGTTTGTTTAAATTTTCGATACAAACAAGAAGTTTGCAGCTCTGGTATCGATAATTACTGTAGTTTAACAAGCAACACAATTGAATCTTTTATCAATAAAGAAGATCAGTCAATTGAACTCATGAGAAAATATAAAATTTTAGTTGCAGATGAAATCATGTTCGATGCTTATTACACAACTGAAGAGCACCAAATCATGCTTGCGCAATTTTTAAAAAATATCGATAGTGAAATATTTTTACCAATGTATGATAAAAATACGATTATTGCTTACTTAACCATTAAACGAAATTCAATACACAAATTTTATAGCCTTGCAGAACAAAATAACATTGTTATTTTTGGAACGTACCTTGCAAGTGCAATCAACATCATGCATAACAGTAAAACATCGACACTACTCCATGAGAACAAAAAAGTTAAAGAAGAACTTTACCTTAAACACCAAGAAGTTAATCAATACAAGGAAAGTATCAAAAACATTTTAAAGCAAAGATTCAATTCTCAAGTTGGTATTTTGTTTTATAAAGATAATAAATTCAAACTTGGTAACGAAGCAGCTCAAAGCATTTTACCAATTGATCTAAACAGACAACAAAACCATCCTGCAACGATCACTATTAAAAAGCTTGCTCAACAGGTAGAATCGTTTAGATCTTCTCAATCTTGCTTTCTATATGATAATAATAATAAACAACTTATGGTCACAGGCGTTCCACATCTTGATTACCAAAGTGGTGTCATTTTAACAATTCATTATGCTGACACATCAGATGTTATAAAAACACAAATTGATAAGCTACAAGACCCTTCCCAGTTTGATTATTTACTGTATTTAGAAACTACAAAATCTGGAAAGTTAATTAATCAAATTATTCCAAGTAACAGTGAAGCGTTACTCAACTTCAAAATCAAACTACTTGAAATTGCTCTTCATAAAAAATCAATACTTTTACAAAGCCACAGTGATGATCTTCTTTCTATTGTCGAAATAATTCACCATATCAGTCTTCGTCACACACTTCACATCGTTGATTTAAAACCAACCTCTAGCACTCATGATTTGGCTATTAAATTATTCGGACTCAACCCACTCCTCATGCAAGATCAAGAAGAAGGATTGTTGAAAAAGTTAGATCAAACAGGAACTTTATTCATTAAAAATGTTGAGCTTCTTGATTTAGAAACTCAAAACAAACTTGCAGAATTTATACGATATGGAATATTCACCATTACAAAAAGTGAACAAAGACTTACAAGCGATGTTCGTATCATATGCTCAGTCAGCCAAAATCCTCAAACACTTATCGAAGATAATAAACTATCAATAGCTCTCTACAAAGAGCTTTCTGAAACAAGTTTAATTATGCCATCTTTCATCACAATGAACGAAAAAGAATTACAAGAATTGATTGATGGATTCGCTCATCAAGCTGTAAAATCTAGTAATTTCTCTGCACTTTTACAAATCTCTAAAAAAGATAAAGACCAACTGATTGATAACAGACCGGCAAGTTTGCAGGAATTTAAATTAAAAATTCAGCAACTTTTAACGCTTAAGTCAAAAGACTATCATATTTCGCAGGAGACGCATTGTGATCCTGAGTTCAATATAACTAATCCAAAACTTCTAGAAGCTGCAAATTTGGGCAAGCATGCTCTTAAAGACGCTGAAATAATGTCTATGTTATGGAACCAATTTAAATGCCAAAGTAAGATAGCTCAGTTTTTAGGAGTTAATCGATCTTCAGTGCAACGACGTTGTAAAGAATATAATCTTTTATAATTATAACTTGTTGTCTAAGTTTATCAGATTATAATATGTACTGATAAAGATCTGAGTACTTACAGCTTTACTTTCAATCCATCGCAAAAAGGGAGTTATGCATTATCAACAAGGTTTAGAAAAAAAAGAAGAATTTTTAGTTTACGTTCAAGTTGAACGAAATCTAACAGATAACACGTATCGATCCTATTCAAGTGATTTACATCAATTTTTCACCTTCTGGAAAAAACACAACGAAGAAACTAAAAAGAATGTTGCTATTAAAACAGCTCTTGAACATTTTTTCGTTCAGCATTTTTACAAAAAAACACAAAAATCATCAATCGCTCGTAAAATTTCATGCATTACCTCTTATGAACGTTTCTTAAAATCAAACGGCATTGTCCTTAACCTTCAACTCACTCGACCAAAGGTTGAGAAGAAATTACCAACTTATTTAACAATTCAAGAAATTACACACCTTCTTGATAACGTTCAAGAAAAAGATCTCCCATCCAAGCGTCCTATCCGTGATAAGGCTATTTTTGAAGTTCTCTATGCAACAGGCATTCGATGTGCAGAGCTCACCCAAATCAGGCTAGAAAATATTAATTTTGATGAGAAAACAATTTTAATAATGGGTAAAGGACGAAAACAAAGATATGTTTTATTTGGAGAAAAAGCCAAAGCAAAAATCTTACAATATATGAACGGTGAACGGTTTGAACATGACCGAGGCAACAGCATTTTGTTTTTAAATCGACAAGGTGAAAGTTTAACAAATCGTACAGTGCAAATGATTTTCACCATGTTCAGCAAGTTTTTAACAGTAAAAAAACAATTAACACCACACAAAGTTCGTCATTCATTCGCAACCCACCTTTTAAATGCTGGGCTCGACTTACGAGCATTACAAGAATTATTAGGGCATGAATCACTTTCAAGTACCGAGAAATATACTCACGTTACAACTAAAGATCTACAAGATATGTATGAAAAAATTCATCCAATCAACAGTATGATCTCTATGTTAGAATAATGCGATATACAACACCTACAACAATTAGTCAGCTTAATTTTATCGCAATGGGTACCATAACAGCTTTTTTATTAATATTTGCACGCCTCTTATTTCTACAAGTATACCATCATCAAATATTGGCAAAGCAAGGAGAAAGAAATTTCACTCGAATAAAGCAAGTGGATCCCCTACGAGGTAATATTTTAGACTGTAATGGAAAGCTTCTAGCAACAAATAGACCTGTTATCAATATCGACTGGGTCGGATCTGGACTACACAAATTAAACAACGAGCAACGCACAACACTTGCAAAGATAGAAATAACTCTCAATAAGTACAATCAACCAATGCTGGTTGAACTTTCAAAAATCAATCGTTCTGAAAAGTTTTCAACATCGATTCGCTTAGCATCTGATATTAGCATTCAAGCTCTCAGTGAAATATCTGAACAATGCGCTGACAGCCAAAATATTGTTATTTCAAAAAAGTTTCAACGTTTTTATCCACATAAAAATTTAGCTTGCCATGTTTTAGGCTACCTCGGAGATCTTAATAACAACACCCAATCAAGCGGGAAGATGGGATTAGAACTTATATTTAATGATATTTTAAAAGGGAAACATGGGAGCACAAGTCACATAATCAATTCGTTTGGTAAAAATTTACAAATGAATAAAATTGCTCATTCTCAATCTGGTCAAGACCTCACTGTCACGATTGATATGGAATTACAAAAAATTGCAGAAAAGTTAATGCCCGATGACCTTGCTGGAACATTTATTTTGCTCAATCCAAAAACAGGAGCTTTAAAATCCCTTGTATCGAATCCAGGATTTGACCCATCTATTTTTCTAAAACCTATTTTAACTGACGATTGGAAACAGCTTCAAGAAAATAGACCTTTTATAAATCGAGCTTTCAATGCATCATATCCACCCGCATCAATTTTCAAACTTGTTACTGTTGCTGCAGCACTCGAACAAGGCATCATCACCCCGGAATCAACCTTTTTATGTAAAGGCCATACTACCTTTAAAAAAAGAAAATATTATTGTAATAGAAAATGGGGACATGGACTTTTAGACGTTAAAGACACTTTGGCTTTTTCATGCAACATTGGCTGTTATGAGATCGCTCAAAAAATGTCTATTGATACACTTGCTGACTATGCATATCGATTTGGTCTTGGTGAGAAAACTAATATCATTTTCCCAGAAGTTTCTGGAATTGTACCATCCAATGAATGGAAACGTGTTGTTAAAGGAGAGCCCTGGTGGAAAGGAGAAACGCTCTCTGCCTCTATTGGACAAAGCTTTTTACTTGTCACACCAATACAAGTTGCATGCATGATGGGATCATTTTTCACAGGAAACCTTGTTAAACCAAGAATTCTTGAAGAAGATTTAATCGAAACAGTACCTTTACAGATCGAACCATCAACGCTTGAATTTTTACAAGAATGTATGAAATCAGCAATTCAAGTTGGAACAAGTCGAAGCGTTGGACGCCTCAAAAACATTACAATTTATGCTAAGACTGGAACCGCTCAAACTAAAAGTAGATCAACTGATGCTAGAAAGCTTCAAAATGATTGTCACGCTTGGTGTATGATATATTTTGTTTATAAAGATCAGGATCCACTTGTTTTAACAATTCTCATTGAACATGCCGGAAAATCTTCTGTTGCTACTGGTGTTGCTAAAAAATTCCTTGCTCAATACATGAAAATGTATCCAGAAATTAACGTTAGCGATCCCGTATAACAAAGTTGTTAAGCAATCTGCTCGATATAAAACGTGGAATTCGAACGACAATCGCGATAATCAAGGCCATACAAACTCGTATTCGGTATACAAACTCCATTTATGTAGCTACAAGCTAAACAAGCTGTTACGACTACATTAGTTAATATGACATAAGATGGATTTTGAGATGTCCATGTTTCTACTATTTTTACAGTTACGCCATTCTCAATCTTTTCAGTTGTTTTAGTTCTTGTTATACCAGAGTCAAAAGGATGAGTTTTAATCACATCCTCATAATATTGCCTAAACACGTAACTACTTTCATCATTTATAACACTCTTATTATAAACATAGTGTTTTGTTGTATACTCAGGAAAATAGCTAACACCTTCATTCTGATTATCAGCACAACTTACTTGTTGAAATAACATAAATAAAGTAGCTAATAAACTTATTTTTATTTTATTCATAATAGATCCATATTAGTAAATATTTTATATTTAACATTACTTAAAGTATAATGCGTTCTATTTGCATTGTAAAAAGGGTCGATTGTTTTTCACAAAACAACCCCCAATCATTGATCCATAAGCTACTTCAATTCAAATAAAAAAGAACTACTTTTTACGGTAGCTCTTTTTTATAACACCTAAATCCCAGGTGCTAATCATTCCATAATACAACTTCAAAACACCCTATGAAAGCTGCGATATCAAGCTCCGCACCTTCCCTATGTTAGGGACAAAAATCTTACCAATTTTTTATTTTATTCAATCGCTCTAGTCTTGCTGGTTCAGTTGCTTTAAACATTTCATTTGTTGAAAGATCTTTATAAGCAAGATTTGCATAACCTTTTAACGCGATATGATAAATTTCAATAAGCTCTTCATAAATCCATCCACGAGTCAAAGTAAACACGTCGGCAGGCATATCAAGTTTTTGACCAGCTGCAAGAGATTCATACTCTAACAACAATTCCTGTAATATTCCCAATGCCTTATCTACGCTACCAAGTAAACGTAAAGATTGCGCTACTCTAAACTTAGCAAAACGAATATTTGGAGCATGTTTTTCATGCTTACGACACTCCAATGCTTTCTCAAATGCATGATAAGCTTGTTCAATCTGTTTTTCTTCAAAGTAATTAACTCCAAGATTATTCCATACAGACCCAAGCCAGCGATGAGTTTTTTTATCCTCTGATGCTATTACAATATCAAGAGATCGCTTATTCCAAAGAATTTTATCTGCCACTTTTTCAGCAACAATTGCAATCATATGAGCTGCATTAACTGTTTGATTATCAAACTTACACTCTGCACTCAATTCATAAGATTGCTCAAAATAAGATCGAGCTTGAGCAAGATCTCCAGCCTGCTGAAACACACGACCTCTTTCCATCAAAACTCGAACTCGAGCAAGATCATATTCAGAAGTCAGTTGTGGCTCTACTTTATCCAGCGTTGCATGAGCTTTGTTATATTTTTTCAAAAGCGCTTGAGAAAGAGCCAGCTGAGATGAAATCTGTAAATAGATCGACTTATTTTCTAACTGTTGAGCCTGAGGTAAAAGTTCAAGAAATTTTTCTTCAACTTTAGCAGGATCACCAAATTGGCCCCAAACATCATCAAATTGTTCTAACTTAATATCATTATTTATTTGAGCCATTATATTTCCCTTATTAAAAATAATAAACAAACCACATAATTTTCATGCCAATCTTACACCTTCCAACAAATTAAGCAAAAAATACTACCCAATGTAATGACTGAATTACTCTATTGCAAAAAATTAACGCTAATTACTTCTTCATCCATTCTTCCAGAATGGTACCGTATACTACATACAGTGGTATTGCAATGGCAACACGGCCCCCACGCTGTTTCAATCCAGAAAGTAAAGCGCTAACCCCGGGCTAAAGACCCGGGGCTTTGGCGCCAATTCGGAATTCAGATATTTTATTGATTTTTTATGTAAGATCTAATTCTTGCTTCTGTAACAATTCCGACAGTTTCTGCAA